>Ga0172381_10000823_pt1 | contig 38629 bp, 71 predicted proteins | sample Leawel6488metaG_FD_119754 | JGI IMG/M metagenome (GOLD analysis project Ga0172381, IMG submission 119754) | Leachate microbial communities from a municipal landfill in Southern Ontario, Canada - Leachate well 64-88 metaG | ecosystem: Engineered > Solid waste > Landfill > Unclassified | place... | reverse complement strand
CTTCCGAGCGTGAAAACCCTGGACCTCAGCGGCACCGGCGTGACACAACTGCCAGAGCTTCCGAGCGTCGAATACCTGTACCTCAGCGGCACCGGCGTGACACAACTGCCAGAGCGATTAGAGCGGGCTGCTATCAGGTGACCCCAAGCCCCAACCAGTCAAAATGATTTTCGCCGATGCCACGGAAAAGCTGACTGGGGCGATTTAACAATGAACAGGAGGTGTGACGTGGCGAAATTTCGAGTGAAGGTAGAACATGCCATTGAGGTTGCACTCATTCAAGACGGTGGCGATGTTAACATCGACGTGAGCTGTGGCATCTCCAAAAACACGATTGCATATCTCGCTCCCGATGGAAAGCTCCATCTGTACAAGATCAGCGATTTTGAAGGCATTTCCACTTGCGGTGGCTACATCGAGGTTGTCCGCGATTAACACCAGCGGCGCTGTTTGTGTTTTTTGTGTAAGTAATCACGAAAGGATTTACTCAATGGCTTTGTTCAGCAAAAAAGAACTCGATTTTCTGTTTGATTGCATCGACGCAAAAGAGCACGCAGACAAAGAGGGCAGCTTTTTTGGCAGCTTTTTTGGCGCGATGCTTTGCAGGACAGACGATGAGCGAGCTGCCATGAAAGCAGCCGAGGAAGAGGAGAAGCAGAAACGCGAGGCGAAAACCCGCGTCAGCCGCGAACGGTGCATCCTGCTGAAAGCGAAACTGATTCGCATTCGTGACGGGGTTGAAATTGATGACTTCCTTGCGAGCACCAGCGAATAAAGGCTTCACCATGCCAATGTGCGACCCCGATCATTTCCGCATCATCCGAGAGAGCAGCCAGCACGCATGGGTATGCACATCGCTGCCGAATGAGGTTGCAACGGAGTGGATGAGCGCGGGACGAACTGATAGCGGATGGCATTTCATGCACGACAACGGCGAGTGCGAAACGTTTCCTGGGAATCGTGATTTGGTGTTTGAGTTGCGGCGTCAGGATACTTAATATCCCGAGCGAATCCGGAAGCAAGCCAAGGTGGTCCGCCGACTTGCTGGGGAGTAGCTCTCAGACCAAGCCGTGAAAATCGGCAACGCCGCGTGCCACGGTAGCTCAAATGGTAGAGCAGCGGACCTGTAATCCGCAGGTTGTTGGTTCGACTCCAACCCGTGGCTTTTGAGTGCGAAACTTACACATTTTCGGCGGAGGGCAGAAATGGAATGGCGTATTTTGGTTGGTGCGTTGTTGCTGTTGTGGGTAATCTACCTATTCGCGGCAATGTTTATGGGCGTTGACCCACGAGCAATTTTCAACTGAGTACACGGTTTTAGAATAACCATTAGATTTCACGGAGGGAATCATGCTAGCTTTCACGCTCAAAGACGGGCAATCTTTTACGGTCGGCGACGCCACGATCCACGTTCATCAGCGCGGTGACGGATCATTCAAGATCGCGGTTGACGCGCCGCCGGAGATGCGTATTCTCCGGTCAAATGCCAAATGCACGCTGCCACGATCCGAGGTTGCGGAACGCCTTGCGAAAGGCGATCGGATCAGCGACATCGAAATGGATTTGGATGCAAGGGAAAACAGGGTAACACAATGAAAACAGAGCAGGTCATTCAGTTTGTAGCGAACGACGGGAAGCGTTTTTCACAAGAGGATAAGTGCAGAGAATACGAACAGGACTGCGAAGCCGTCGCACCTTATGTGGCGATGCTACCACACGATCGACCATCGTATGGAACGTACAGGCAGCTTGACAAGGATCGCCTTTGCGAGGCTAAGGCTGGCATTTGGATGGCCGTCCAAAAGAAATACGGAACATCGTGGCCGAGGTTCCTTGAGGTATCACCGGCTGAAGCACACCCGATGCGTGGCCCTGCTGGCCGCATACTTGACGACATCGGTGGTCCTATTGCGGACGCTTGGCTTTCGCTGATGCGATTCGACTTTGACACTGGGCGAGAATACGACCAGCCGTACTACGCGATACACCCGGGTGAAGCCGTTCCGATGTTACCGTAGGACGCGGCCAGCACGAAGCTGAACGCGACGGAGCGGACATGACGCCCGCAGAAAAGGACGACGCCGGTTGAGTAGGAGGCGAGACCGGCGAGGAAAGGACACAGTATGTCATTGGCATTTTGGTTTGCTGCTATCCTGTCTGTCTTTGCGTATCCGTATGGTACATGGATGCTGTTCCGAAACAACGTTGTTTACGACTATTGGATATTTATTGCCGATCGTTGCCTCGCATCGCACGACTGGAGCGAATACGACGCATTACCAAACTACCAAGCGATGGTATTTCAATTTTGGAAATACCCAATCCGCAAACTCAAGGAGGAAATGAAATGTCAACGCGGCAAGTGATGGAACCCGGAGCCGAGCAAGGGGTCACCTACGACGAAGGCGACACGATCGACCGGGTATTGCGTCAAGAACGCGAGGAACTTGCTGAACGTGCGGCGGCGATGGGGATGACATCGGAACAGCAAACGCACCTGGACGAGCACAACGGCATTTTCATGGTGCATCGTTTGCGGGCTAAGGGATTTTCGATCGATGCGATTGGGGCTTGGCTTGAGAAGAACGGAAGGAATTAACGAAAGGAATATATCGTGGACAGCGTAGTTGTCAAAGACATCGGGCCCATCGGGCGTGTATCCATTCCAATACCAGAGCATGGCGGCGTTGTCGTGCTGCGTGGCCGAAACGGTGCCGGCAAAACGACGTGCATCAACGCGGCCTCTGCTTTGCTTGGCGGCAAGGAGTTACTAAGCAAACGCGATGGCACATCGGTAGGCAGCATCGAGGGATTTGGCGCGAGGCTGTCTGTCAACAAGTCAACGCGACGATCGGGCGAGCTTGAGGTCAGTTCAATCGCTGGCGACTTTGATATATCCGACCTAATCGATCCGCGAATCAAAGACCCAGCAGCGGCCGACAAAAAGCGTATCGAGGCTTTGCTTTCGCTGACCGGCATTAAGGCCGATAGTCGATCATTTGCGGCGCTCGCCGACTCGCCGGAAGAGTTCGACGCCATTGCCAAGCCGGAGTCGCTGAACACCGAAGACATCGTATACATGGCCTCGCATATCAAGCGAGACTTTGAGGCGGCGGCACGTAACGCGGAAAGCCAAGCAACTACGTCGGAGGGGCACGCCAACGGACTCAAGGAAGCCACGGCCGGCATCGACCTCACGGCTGAATCTGACGCCGCGATATTGCAGGCAAATCTTGAGGCGGCCATTGCGAAGAATGCGGCATTGCAGGCCGATGCGACGTCGGCCAAGGACAAGATTGATGCAGCCAAGCAGGCGCAGGCAAACTTGGATGCGATGGCGAAGCGAGAGCGGAAGAGCATTGTTTCCCTTGTCACCGATGAGGAGTTAGCGGCATCGTGGCTGGCCATAGCCAAGCAAGAACACAACGATGCGCAGGCGGCACTTGAGGACCTTGAAGCCAAGGTGCGACAAGCCCAAGCGGCATTGGATCAATCTGCAAACCGCGTGTCAGCGAAAACATCGTGCCTTGAGGCCGCAAAGGAGGCTCGCGAAGCTGGCGAGCGCGAAGAGGCTTTGTTGGATGGATGGAAACAGACCATCGCGGCCAGCACGGAAACGAAAGGTCCATCGCAAAAGGATATTGAGTTAGCCGCTACGACTGTGACGTCCTGCCGTGAAGCCATTGAAATTGGCGCAGCGGTCCGGAAGGCCAAGGAGCAAATCGCCAGCCAAAAGCAGCATGCAGCAAACGCCAAGACACTGAAAGCAAAGGCCGAGCGACTTCGACAGGCGGCCAAGGCAACCGAAGATGTCCTTTCCGATGCCATCCAGAGCGGCTTGTGGCGAATCAGCGAGGGTCGGCTTGTTGTTCAAACAGCACGCGGCCTTGAGTTCGTTCACGATCTTTCGCCTGGTATTCGCGGCCGAATGGCAATCGACATCGTTGCGGATCACGTTCCGGCGGATATGCCCATCACGGTTTCGCAAGAGGTATGGGAAGGCTTGGACCCGTATAATCAAAACGCGATCGATACCAAGGCAAAGGCGAAGGGCGTTGTGGTATTGTCGGCTGAGGCAGACTGGGGCGAGCTTCGCGCAGAGGTGTATCAGCAGCAGGCGAAGGAGGGCGTGCCGCAATGACCACAGAATCCAAGCCAATCAGTCCCGCCGAGTTTACAAGGCGTATGCGTGAGGTCGCGGAAAACCAGGATATAGAGCGAAGGCACGTTGTTGCAGACAAACTAATGGCAGACACACTTAGGTCGCTTGGGTATGAATATGGCGTTAATGTTTTTTGGCATATGGCAAAGTGGTACACATGAGGTGAATGATGGAAACTCAACTAATCCTCGACATGCCAGCGAGTGTATACCACGCCCGGCCTGAGCGAAGCCAATCACAACTCAAGTTGTTGCCAGACAAGCCGAAGGAATTCTTTGGCCGGTACGTGCGAATGCCGATCGAATCCCGCTGGCCATTTAAGCCTACTGCTGACATGGAGCTTGGAACGAATCTCCATTGGGTGTTGCTCGAAGGCCAACAGCTCAAGATCATCCCGTCCGACGTGTTGTCATCTAGTGGCTCGAAAGTCGGCAAGAAATGGAAAGACTACCTCGCCGAAAACATCGACAACCAGGGTGTGAAAGAATCGGAACGCGACAAGATCGACGCCATGTGTGAAGCGTGCCGAGAAGACTCTGTTATTCGCGGAATCCTAGAAAACGAAGGCCCGGTCGAAGCAACTATCATCCATCGCGATGAAGAGTTCGGAATCGACTTGCGGCATCGGCTGGACAAGATCGTAGTGCTTGAAGATGGCTACTTGATTGCGGACCTCAAGTCCATGGGTATCGACGCAACCGACGAACACGCCGTTTCCAAACACATGTACGATCTTGGCTACCACAAGCAAGCGGCGGCCTATTCCGACGCGGCAGAGAAGGTCTACGGCAAGCCGCCCAAGGCGTTTGTTTTCATCTGCGTCGAGCGTGATGTTCCATTCAACGCAGTAGCCTGGACGCTGGAACAAGACGCTATCAATCAAGGCCGGTTCGAGTTCCGCGTGGCGTTACAAGAGCTTCGCACGCGGCTAGATTCCGGCAACTGGTCGCACAAGCTGAGCAATAAGCTGAATCCGATAAACATTCCGGACTGGGTCTATCGAGAGAATCCGGCACCAGTGAAAGTAGTTCCGTTTGAAGAATTCGCAGATAACGCAGAAGTGTTAATGGCTCTTACCACAAGGTAAAAAAATGAGTACAGCAGAGACAACGAAACAACAACTCCCGGCAATCCAACAAACACGGTTGCCGTATCATCCTGGCATCAAGGAGCGATTTGGGATCGATCAAACCGAATGGCGTGCGTTGGTTGAATCCACGTTTCCAAGCGCGCAATCGGTTGGGTCGGTTATTCTTGCCCTTGCGTACTGCCGTGCAAGAAATCTCGACCCATTCAAAAAAACCGTCCACATCGTACCAATCTACGATAAGGCCAGCGGTGGATATGTTGAAACAGTTTGGCCGGGAATTGCCGAGTATCGCACGACAGCAACACGGACTGGCACATACGCCGGGCACGACGAGTGTCAGCACGGCCCGATGATTACGAAAACCTGGGAGGAAACCGACAAAAGCGGAAAGAAATACAACGATGTCACCGTGGCTTTCCCGGAGTGGTCACAGATGACGGTATATCGAATCGTTGGCGGAGAACGGCAAGCATTCCCTGGGCCGCGCGTGTACTGGACCGAAACGTATGCGAGCAAAAAGACAGGATGCCCCAACACGATGTGGGCCGATCGTCCCATTGGCATGATCGACAAATGCGCCGAGGCTGCTGCGTTGCGTGGCGCGTTCCCAGAGGAACTTGGCGGCGAGCCAACCTACGAGGAGAACGGCGGCTTTCGGTGGCACGGCCGCGATGCCATCGACGTGAAGACTGCCGAGTCTGATGCCAATAGGTTGCAGTTGGAGACGGCATTGCGGGCGGACTCGCCTAAACAGACCGATGCTGAAAGATTCACTGAGCAGCAACCAGAAAACACGACAAACACGCCAGACACCTCCGCCGAAGCCGACGCCGTCCAAATGTGGATTGACACCATCGACGGCGAGACCGACGTAGAGGCCGTCAAGGCCGCGACATGCCCGACTGATTGGACAGCGGCGAGCCAACAGCGGTTCAACGATGTCAAAGCCGCGAGGATCAAGAAGCTGACCCGTGGCGAGCGATCGAACCCAGGCCAGAAGACATTGGTGTAGCATTCATCTTCATCGCGGTGGGCGAAGATTGAGGGCCATCAATCGTGACCCTAACCGAAATCAAACCCGGTGCGACTTACCTATCGAAGGCTGGAAACCCGCCACGGGCACGGCAGGTAATTGCTGGCGACGACTACGAGGTAGTATACGAGACGCCGAACGGCAAGCGGCATTGGTGCCGCCTAAAAACCTTCGCCCGATGGGCAGGAGTTGAAGCGAAATGAACCCGTTCGACACCGATACCCGCGCCGCACTCCAAAGCGAAGGTCGAAAAGCATTCGTCATCTTTGGCGAAGAAGGCGAGCTTGAGTGCCCGTATCCAATTCACGATCAGCGTAGAACCGCTTGGTTTGAGGGCTATTTTGAAGCGAGAACAAAAGAGCGGCTCAGAAAGAAGAGGATTGAAATATGATTCCAGGTCAATGCCCGGCATGCGGAAGTAGCGTCGGCATAGTCGTGACGTGCCCCAGCGATCCGAGTTGCAATCATGGCGTGTGTTCCTGCGGCCACAACGTTGCATCGGAAACGCCAATTACGCGGGAGTGGCTGGTGGAGCATGGGTTTGAACGAGTGTATCACGATGTTTACTTTCATCCGTGGCCTGGAAATAAAAAAACTGGACTGAGAGTCAACAGTAAATCCCATTGCGTGGTTGTTTGTGATTCAGATGGGGATTACGCCGAACTGACAAAGAAACCATTTACCGTCGAGCGTCTATCGGCATTATGGCTGGTTGTAACCGGAGGGGAGATTTGAGCGATGGCTATCGACCTGCAACAATTCTGCATTAAAGAACCATGTAGATACGCCATAAACAAGCCGTTTATGCAACGCGGCTGTCTCTACGCGACGGATGGAAGAATCGCAATTCGCACAAAGATGGATGGGCCTGATTCGCATGACAAGGTGCCAAATGCGCACGCTTTATTTGCCAAATACACGTGGACCAAACTAAAGCCACTTCCGCCGCTGAAACTGAAATGCAGTGCGTGCGGAGGAACGGGATACGTCACATGTCCAACGTGCAAGTGCGATCATGCGTGTGAGCAATGCGATGGGCAAATGCCAAGCGATCCCGTTAGGTTGTTTGGATACCTCTTTGATCCGCATTGTCTAGCGCTCGTCGCCTCTATCCCTGATGTCAAGGCAAAGTGTGCTGACACTGGTGACAAGGATTCGCTGGGTAACAAGGCTTTCGCTCTGGTGTTTGGCAACGGCCAATATCAAGGGATTTTGTATCCAATGGTTTAGGTGTAGCTATGACACAACTCACCACTACCGATCGTATCGCACTCAAAGAGCACGACGCCCGCAAGATGTGCGCCAGAATCAAGGATGCAATCAACGACACAGCCGACCTTATTATTCAGTTTTACCAACAACGCGGTTGGCAAGCCCTCGGCTATTCAACCTGGACTGAATGCTGCCGCGAGGAGTTTGAAAAGGACCACGCTTGGGCTTCGCGGCAGATCAAAAAACTTGGAAGTAGTGGTAACTTAGGCGCACAAAGTGTTAGCCCAGATTGCCAAGCCGGGCATAGTGAGCCGACGACGATTGATGTTGAGCACGAAGATGCCACCGAGCCCGACAGTGAACCATCCGGAGATTCCGGAGAGTTGGACGACGCGGAAGGCGACGATGACGATTACGACGCAGCAGAGGCGAAGCCAGAGGCCCATGTGGACTTCATTCGGCAAGAGGCCATGGAGATTGCGACGCAGGCCCCGGCGATTCGGAAGCTGTTGGCGGAGTTGCTCCAGGACATCGCTGATATGTTTCGTGGAAACGAGGATAACGAGCTGTGCGTGCTGATCGCGAGGATTGAGAACGCGGCAGAGACCGTGAAGAGAAGTTAGCGATGCCCAGCAAACACGCGATCACGACCGTGGAGATAGAGACAAACGTTTGGAGCGTTTGGAATGAAGGCCGCATCATCGGGCGTGTGGTTCGCGCATCCACTAGGGCCATTGGGTTCGCGCCACGTCCGTATAGTTGGTTTAGCCATGAAACGCTTTACCATATCGTGCAATTTATGAAGCGGGTGAAGGAAGGGAAAGAAAAATGACCCTCTCCTCCTACCTCCACCGAGCCAAAATCGCCCCACGGCTAATCGAAATAGCCTCCTGGTGCGAATCCGCGAAGTTGCGGCCGGTAACGGAAAGGCAGGCGGTCAAGCTGCTGTCCGGCGAGTGGAGCAGGCGAGCGATACGTGAGGCGATTTGGAAGCTACGAAACTATGGGGTTGATGTTGTGGGGTGAACATGAAGTGCCAATTCTGCGGAGCCCGTGCCAAGTTTCTTGCCATCCGCTACGATGGCGAGATAACGCCGGTGTGTCGATCGTGCGAGGCGTACATGATGCCGGCGGTTTATCCGGTACTCAAGGACTTCAATGGCCGGGTGGTGGATAAGGTTGACGCGAGGGTGTTTGAGAGGGTTTTGGGAGAGGTGTTGTGATGGGGCAATACAATGATCGTTGAACCAGACTTCCTGACTCACTGGAAGACGCAAATGCTCATAGACGAGCTTGACGGCGATAAACTCTCGCCGCTCTATTTGATCGCGCTATGGGCACACTGCCAACAACGCAAGTCCGAGACATTCCACAACATGGCACCAAACGCCTTAAAATCAATCTGCCGTTACGAGGGCGAGGCAAGCAAGCTACGCTCGGCTCTTGAACGCTGCGGATGGATCGAGGTGCAAGGGGAAGCTGTGACTGTGCATGGATGGGCCGAGACTAACGGAAAATTGGTAGCGAATTGGACCAACGGCAAGTTTGGAGGTCGCCCAAAAACGAGCAGGAAAAAAACCCAACAGAAACCCAACGATAACCCACACGAAACCCAACTCGAAGTTGGGGTAACCCACACGAAACCGATAGAGAAGAGAAGAGAAGAGAAGAGAAGAGAAGAAACAACACACACACCCGACCAGCCAGCATTGCAACCGCCATGGGATTCCGAACAGTGTGTGTGTGTGTTTGATTCTTGGTTTTCCTATCTTGCCAAGCACAATCGGACTCCGCTGGATAGGCCACTGGCATCTGTGATGATTTCGAGGATGTTCACAAGCCCAGTTGAGTTTGAACAAGCAGCAATGGCAGCCATGGCCAATGGATGGCTTTCCGTGAGCCCCTCGATGATTGATGGTGGCAGGCAGCGCGGATCGACAGCAGGGGCCGACCTGGACCTCCCTACCGATGAGGACATCGAGAAAGCTGGTCGGAGATGAACACAGCCGAATGGCGGGAATGGTTTCGGTATTTACAAACGCGATTTCCAGCAGTCAACGAGGAACTTTCCAAGGTGTCTGGCGTTGGCGAACAGCCGAGCCGCAAGGACATTCTGGCAGCGTGGGCGTCTGCGATGGCCGACTGTGGGTTGTCCGACGCCAAAGACGCGGTAAACGCAATCCATGCCGGAACCGAGAAAAAACCATACCGCGTCGAGGATTGGCCTGGGTCGGTTGCGATTCTGTGCCGGAAGTACGTGGCATCACGGCGGGAAGTTTCGCGGCAGTACCACGATGGCGAGCGTGCTGTAAGGTGCCGAGACTGTGGCGACGATGGATGGGTTGTTTGTTGGAGTCCGGCATCGCTTAAAGTGCTTGCATCGGGAGCGGCAGCCAAGCCGGGCCAGTTGGCAACATGCGCCGTTCCGTGCCATTGTGAATCTGGGTTGCGGCACATCGATAAGCAGAGACGCGACAAGGCGGAGCGATATGACGCTGCGGTATGGCTGCGAATCGACTGGATTGAAGACGGACGCGGAATGTGTATGCCACGACCAAACGAGCCGTTACAGCAACAGACTGCACTTGAGTGGCTTGCAGGCTACAGCGAACGCCGGGTCAAATCGCGAGCCAATTACGAACCGGCATTTGAGGAATAGCCCATGCCTAAAATCATAAAACTCATCATCGAACTCGCCATCGAGATTGCATCCGGCATTGGGCTAGTCGTCGGAATCATGATGATCGTGAACAGCCTACGCAATCGCCCCACGTCCACGCCAGTGCCTCCGCGCGTCCGTTTTCGCCTCGTTAGCCAAGTTAACGGCGAAACGTTCATAACGCGAATCTGGAGCGATTCAGAGGCATCACTACCAGAGGCGTATGTGATACACAACAGAATGGCGGAACGAACTGAAAGTGAGATATGCAATGGCAAGTGAGCTAAAGGCCCCATTCCCATATTTCGGCGGCAAGTCGTCAATAGCCGATGTGATATGGAACCGATTTGGCCGATGTGCGGGAATTGCAGGCACTATGCGAACGAGGCAATTACCCAGCATGGGGCATGAGGCGAAAGAACAAAATGAAACCTAAGCAACTCCAAATCATCCTACCACTGCCGCCGAAAGAACTTTCACCGAACGCTCGGTGTCACTGGGCTGCGAAGTCCAATAAGACAAAGCGATATCGGCGTGATGCTGGCTTATTGGCGTTATCAGCGATGAACGCCGCTGGAATCAAGGCCCCGTTTCCAATCGCCGAACTTGCCCCAGTTTTTGTCTTTCACGTCAGCCGCCGACGCGATCGCGATAACCTTGCGGCGAGTCTAAAGGCCGCCAGGGATGGAATTGCCGACGCCGGTTTGGTTGCGAATGATACCGACATCCGAAACGTTGACCCTGAGATTGTCGTGGACAAGACGCGGCAACAGGGTGTTTATTTGACCATTATTAGGAGGATAAAACAATGAGACCGAGTGAACTAACGGCATCCCAAATCGGACGACTTATGAACCGCCTTGACGAAATCCGCGAGCATGTACCGCCAGACTGCGATGCGGCGACGTGGCTCAAGTCGTGCGAAGCTGCGTTGCATGAGGCGAATGAAATGCGATGCAAATTGCATGAGTTGGAACAATCAACCCAAACGCCCAGTGAAACCCAATGGTACGTGGATGAAGGCACCCACGAGGTTTGGAAGATTGGCAACCGCATAGCATTTTGGGCGCAGAACATTCCAGCCGGAACATGGATGCCGCCATCAAACAACTACTTGGTCGATCGATATGGAGTCCGGCATGTCACCGAATCCGAAGCCCGACGCCTCATGGAGCAATGGGGCTATGTCGATCGGGACGCGGAGCCGGCCGAGGATAATGCGAAAGATGGATATTCCAGCGCAGCAGAGTTGCGGAAGGAACTGGATGCGGAGCGGCAATTTCGACATGATTACGCCGCGATTGTAGTTGCTGTTGCTAAGCGATTGCAAGTAGCACCAGTTTTGTCGATCAATGTTCTAAGTGCAAGTTGCCTCGCAAAAATCACAGACATGGAAGCACAACTGACGGTCGCCAAGTCGCGTATACAAATGCTCGAAAATGTTGTGGCCTCAAAAGACACAAAGATTGCAACTATGGCGACCGACGAAGCGAACTGCGAGAAACAAATCAAAGACGTTGTCGAAGATTATCCCTGGGACGACCGAATGGAAAACAGGATGTCTCAAGTTGGATGGGCCGCAAGCCAAACAATCGGTGGTTTGTGTGCAGCAATAGGCGACTGGGAGCAGAAATACAAGGACCTTGAGCAGCAACTCGCATCCATGACTGCCAGTGATTCGTCCGCCTTCGACGCGGCCGTGAAGATAGTTCAGGAAGTCGCCAACAAACACGGCATCATTGATGTTGCTGCGATGATCGACATAAAGACTGGACTTGCGTATCAGGCTGTTGCCGCCCTCTGTAACGCCGGGATTATTGGCCGTGCTGAAACTCATCGCGACGTAATCGAAGAAACCAAGCTGCGCGACATCCTTGCAAGAAAAGATCGCGCTATCTCCAGCCTGCACAAGCGATTCAAGGCACGCGGAAAAGAGATATGCCGCATACACCAACTGTCCGGTGAAAGAAGCCGAAAACGCCGCAAGGAAATTGTTGCACTCAAGCGTGAGATTGCTGAGTTGCGGAATAAAAATGTAGTTTTACCAGGCGATGCCTCACAGAAGCCTGAAGTCGGCGAACTATCCCACGTCGTGGATTTCCTCAAGGCTGTGAATAAAGCCCATGAAGGCGAATTATTTGCGTATCACGCGGTTATTCTTCCAGATGGCAAGTTCTTTGTGGGGAACGGGAATGGGAACAACGTGGCGATGGGTAGTGTGAATCGGCTTGCCGAGGTGTTGCGTGAAGCAAAGGATAACAAGGAGGTTAAGACAGATCACCTGTCTGAGGACTCGAAAGCCACGCCGGAATCTAAGCCGGCAGAAGAGTGGCCGAAGTGGGAGTTGTCGCCTTACCCAGTGGAACGATACATCAGGTACGATAGTCCATCTGCGAAACCTGTTGTGTTTGATGAGCATGGTCATCAAATCGACAACGCTGGCTCTGAGTTATGTCCATACGAGTGCATCAGTAATCCTCAATTATTAACCATTGAGGTGCCAGTCTCCGCGTCCTGGCTTACTGCCAAACCCGACGCCATCCGCAAAGCCGAGGTGGTCGAAAAGGCAAAGGCATTTCGGTGGTGGTATGACAATATCACCGAAACTATTAGGAGATATGGCGAGCCGCTCGTATTAGGTGTATGTTTTGAAACAAATGGCTCTATTAGGAATGGAGCGTGTCCTGAAAGCATGTGCCAAAGAGACGGCGACAAACTTCTCACCCCCAAAGAAGCCGTCGCCATCCTCGAAGCCCGAGGCCAATACCCGTTGTGGGGAGTGGAGGAGGTGAAGTAATGCTGAAATCGAAATGCAAACTGACTGCCAGCAAGCTATCGCTCTGCGAAGGACTACAGAAGTCGATTCAAGAGCAGCGACGTGGTGGCATCACAGAGGAGATAATATTGAATATCAGGACTGGCAAGAATATCCGGCGTCTCCTCGTTCTTCGCAGCGGAGATTTTCGCAAGAACGGAATCGTTTTGAATTACTGTCCGTTTTGCGGCGAGCAGATTTACAAGGAACAGCAGCACCCATGAGACACCTCAACATCTTCACGGGATCGCAGAAACAGAAAGGCTAACCAATGCAAACCGCTGACCAACGCCGAGCCTCTTCTCCGCCACCTGCTGCTGATGAACCGACATTACAGCGGAAATGCACCCGATGGGTGTGCCGTCGATGTGGACTCGTTAAGGTATGTTATCCGAAATGTTGCGACCAAGGATATGGAGTAAGGAAGGAAGCCTTAGAAATGAAGGGACCGAACAACGTCGAGTGAACCGAAAGTTGAGATTCCCGATGAGTTGTGGATGCTGTGGATTACGGACGATCCAAAAGGTGGATGGGTCGAAGCAGCGGAAGAGTTGCTTGGCCCGCTTCTCGCGTTTAGATTCGAGGCCGACGCAATAGTCGCTGCCGAGTGCCACAAGGCCGACTATGACATTGAATGTGTACCTGCGAGGGTGAAATAAGGAAGCGGTGAAGAAAGATGGTTGAAAGAATGCGAGTCTGCGATGCCACATACGAAGTTTTGCTCGAAACCGACAATCCCGCTGTCATGTGGGGCGATGACGGGCTGCTGCATTTGATTGCTGATAGGCTTGGATGGGAGCATGAATGTTTCAGGACTTCAGATAGGGTGTTGGCGGCATTGAGGAAGACGCCCGGAAGGCTAGTCAAGGGAAAGACGGCAACTTGCGGAGGTAGGGTGGTATCTATATTTAGGCTTCCTGAAGCGTTGAAACAAACCGAGAAAGTGAAAGGAATGGACCATGATTGAGACTGAAAGCATGACCGAGGTGCAGATCAAGGCAAGGTTGTTTGACTTACAACACCACGTCTGCAATGGATCGGTAACCATTGGCGAAGACCCGTTTAGCGAAGGCAATCGTGGTTGTACGGGCTGCTCGGAAGTGATACAACTGTTTGCGGAACTTCGGCGACGAAACGAAACCATTAGGCCGTTGAAGCAAACCGAGAAAGCGAATAAGGAAACGTGTGATGACTTGTGGCAATGATTTGGAATTGCGTAATCGATGCGACACTTGTGTAGGTCGCGGACACTTTGAAAAGTGCTTAGCTATTCGGTGTCCAGTTCACGACACATGGGGATCGAAACTCGCCGAAGCAATCAAGCGAGCCGAGGATGCAGAGCATGAAGCCGACGCTCTGTCATCAGCAATCGACGCCGCCGACATGGACGTATCCCCATGCCGGAAATGCGGTCGGCCGGTGGTGTGTATTCCGGATGGGTTGCCGTTTTGCAAGGTCTGTGTTGGGGAAAACAACTAACGGCCGGGAAGGAACCAACATGAAAATCCTATGTTACCAATGTGCTGCATACAGCAACTTCGTGGCGTGCTCGAACACTCCGTGTGTGCTTCACGATAATTGGTTTGTGAAGCGATTACAGCAAGAGAATGCCGAGTTGCAAGAGCAGCTTTCAGACATCCAGCAAGCCAGAGACGCCGTAAGCGAAGTTCTATTCGAGGCCCGCATTGACGTTAGGCTCGGTGTCCAGCCGACGATGGCCGACCTCGATAAGTACAGGGCGATACACGGCCGATTGGCGAATCTGCTTGGCGTTGAGGTTCCGCGGGAGGTCGAGCCAGCAGTGGAATCACTCGTTAATGAGAATGCCAAGTTGCGGGCGATCGTGGATAAGATTCAAAAGACGGCGGATGGAGTTCCGGTAACAGAAAGCATGACGCTATGGGCCATGGCTCCACACACGCACGTGATATTTCGATGGACCTACCATAGTCGTCGGTTTGCTGAGTTTGTGTTACACGGAATCGACACGGATGGCTGGGTGACATTTACCAGCTATGGACCATCAGATTGTTTCAGTACACGCGAGGCCGCAGAGGCGGCGGCAAAAAAGAAAGTCGGAGTGTGAACCAATACAAACTTCGATTGTGGAACGAGAACGGCAGGAAATGCCACTACTGCGGCAAGCGTTTGGCGTTTCACAAGACGACGATTGACCACGCCATACCATCGTCCCGTGGCGGTGATGACGCTTGGCACAATTGGCGGCTTGCGTGCCGACCTTGCAACAACAAAAAAGGGTCGATGACCGAGGTTGAGTTTTTGGAACTTCTCGCGCAACAGCGAGAGAAATGTACGTAATAACAGAGGCCGCAGACATGCTGGAGAGGTTTCGCGAGAATCGACGACTTGAACTGCTAGCTCCAATGGAGTTGCGAAAGCTGCTTGCTGGCTTCGCATGGAACGATGTTAGGGAGCAAGTAGAACGCGATGAGGTTGAGTTGGTCTTAGCACATGAGTTTGGGGAAATGGAGGTGAATCCGTGAAACTTCGCGATTTATTCAGGTGGATGTCGCGTGAACCAGAAAACAGAGAATGCGACCATCCAACAGATGGATCACAGATTCGCTGCATGACGATGCCAGACAGCCTCATCCGTGCTGGCGAGCGTGCGATGCTGCGAATCAAGGAGGCGGAAGAACAATGGCCGCAATGGTGGGAAGCGGACCTTTGGCTTGAGGGACACTCTAGGTATTACCGTTTTGCAAATGCGACTGATTACGGAGTCGCTTATTATGAAGATGGAGCCGTTATGGTTAATGCAAAATGGAAGCTGGCCGACATGACAGACGGAAAGGCGGGAAACTTTTACCGCTTAGCTTGTGAGCCAAAACAAGTCACAGCGGCAAAAGTGAAGGCAACCTTTTTGAGACGCGACCAAGGGGCATGAGTTTGGTGAAACGGAGAATGCACCATGACTGGCGGCCAAGACTGGGCGCAAACGCAAATCGAATCGACCGGCGAAAAGTTGACGATTGAAGAACGAACATGGCGAGCGATTAGGCATTGCAGGCGGCAGATTCAGCGGTTTCAAAGAATGCTTGAACTTCTTGAGAACGGATCGGCAATGGAGGCTGATAATGAAAACCAAACAGCAGCAGAACGAAGATGAACTCTGGAGCCGTTTTTGTCGCGTGGCAATCGCTGGTGGATATGCCGACGAAAGGCATCTTCGGGCAATTGCCAGACGATCACGCATGACTGTGCTCGCCAGAAAAGTCAGGCAGTTTTCGCAACTAGATCAGTGCAAGGTGATTCATAATTTATACGAGGCGATAGCTGTTTTCGGCGATGAATCCGATATGCCTTTCCGTCCACGCGATCCGCTGCATAGAACCAAATGCCGCCCGGGAACGGAAGAAAAGATTACCGCAATGCGAGAGCGTGTTGAGCGAGGCGAGGAGTTGCATCACCCACACGATCACGGCAGGAAGCATCGCGATATTACCCATGTTTTCCAATGTGAAATCTGGGTTGACAAAAAAATAGACATGGTACATTGACCAGTATCAACCACGTCGGCAAAAAACACGGGGAACTGGGTCGCCCGGCGACACGCCCCGCCGACAGCACCATGTTCGCCGGGCGGCCCTTTGCAAAAAGGGTGTTGTCATGTCGGATTTGGAAAAGATTCTCTGCCGTGCGTTTTCGGAACAACTTGGGAAAAACGCCGACGTCCTGACCAAGCTGGCCCTGGACGCCTGGGACAAGTACGGCGAGCCGGTTGATCTTCCCGGCCCCGATTCCGTGATGGACCCGATCATTCGATCGACCCTCGCGAAGGTTGCGAGCCCGCTGATTTTGGCACTCGCCAAGCACCTCGCGGAAATCGGCAAGTGTGAAACGCCAGTCCAGCCAGTCAACGTCCAGCCAGCCGCATAGGGAGGTAAACCATGAGCCTCGCCATGCAGATTATCCAGCATCTCCAACCGCTCGCGATTGTGGCCATCGTGGCCTATTTGGTGCTGCCACGGCTTTGGAAGCTGGTCAAGCCGCTAATCCCCGCCAAGGCCGCTATCGCAACGCCTGTTGCGTCGTCAAGCATTGCCGCGCCCAAAGAGGCGGAGACTATCGCGAGTGCCCTTGGTGACCTCACGAAAGCCTCCGAAAAGGCCCAAGTAGTCGATGCTGCAATTGCGATCCTGAGAGAGGAAGGCAACAACAAGAAGCCGGAAGTCGTAGCATTTTGCGTCGTCACGCTCCGCGATCTGATTGGGCCGAAGACACACCAAGCAGTCGTGTCCGAAACGGCCGCGAAGATTTGGGGACCGGAGGAATCGGCGGAACCGTCGCCTGCTCCACAGGAGGCGACGCCGTGAAACTTGACCGAAAAGACCTGATTGCGTTGGGACTGCTTTTGGTTCTTTTGCTGGTCCCGAAGTTCACTGGCGAGTTGCCAATTGGCAACAAAGAACCGGCTGATTTGGTTATTGCGGTCTATGAGAGCAAAAATCAGCCGGTTGACGAGGCATCGGCAATGGCTGGCGTCACGGTCCAGGCGATCGCCAAGGCTGGCAAATGGCGGCAGTACGACAAAGACCAGATTCCGGCCGACAAAAAGCCGGTTCTCGATCCCGTAGTTGCCAAGATCGGCGTACCGTGCCTGTCGGTCATCCACAAAAACGCCGTGACTTCTTCGGCGAAGTTTCCTGATTCCGATGCGGGCTTGTCTGAGTTTGTCCGCAGAAACGGAGGGTTTTAGGATGGTTGCATTCACCCTGACGCCCGAAAACGTTGATCGTTGGTGTGGGCCTGCCGGCGTTGCGACATTTGATTTTGCCGGTCATCGTCGCATTTTGAATGCCAGTAGTTTCCCGATGGGAAGTAAGGGCATTCAAGCCGCCAAGCCGCTGGCTGATTCCTTGGAGATTATCCCTGAGGAGCAATGGTCCGACCTTATCAGCATGAAAGATCGTGACAAGTCATGGCTCCAAGATCGAATCGACGATCTTGCATGCAAGGACCAAGACGGCCTTGGCTATTGCCACGGCTATGGACCTGTGACCTGCCTTGAAGTGATGCGTAAGGTTGCTGGGCTTCCGTATGTCGAGTTGTCGGCCGAGAGCGTTGCCGGCCGAGTGACGGGCTGGCGAAATGAGGGCGGAGACCCAGAAGAGGATTTGGATGTTCTGGTTCAATACGGAGCCTGCGAAGCTGCGTACATGGACCGAGCCAACTCAATCAGCCCATCACGATGGGAAGATGGATGGGAGCAAAACGCGCTCAATTACCGCGCTGCAGAAACGTTCATGCAGTTGTCGGGCGACTTGTGGCTTATCGCTGGCACGTGTGCTCTGCGGAATATTGTGACCTCACCATGGTTTGACTGGTGGGGTCATTGCATTTCCGGAAGCTATCGCCTCAAGAACGAGAATGGAAAAATCTACCGACTCGACCGGAATAACTGGGGCATGGAATGGGGCGATAAGGGTTATTGTTGGATGGCGAAAGGACGCGGACGCGGGCAAGGCACACCAAGCGGCCTCGTTGCCGTCCGCGTCGCGACACCGTTTGAACAGGCAAGCTAAAATAGGAGCAAATACCATGAAACAAACACTTCCACAGCTCGTTGCAATCCTGATTCTGGTTGCGATTGCCTTCATCGCCACTGGGTCGTCGCCCATTGACGCATGGCCGTGGGGCCGTCATCGCGACACCGATACGCAGCAGACATCGGCGCAATCCGATCGACTGATTCCGACAACCAAGCGAACTATCGCCAACGTTGAGGACATCACAGAGGGTGTCAAGGCTGGCATTGTTGCCGCTGGGCAAACCATTGAGTCTCGCGAGAAGGCGAGATTATCCAGCACCGAAGCCAACGATGCCAGCATCCTCGCCGTGCCAGTAACGGTCACGGTAGCAGCCACATCGCCGCCACAGCAGCAACCGACACACAGCGACGCCAAAGCCATGGGTGAAGCGGCCGAAGCACAACAGCGGTCTAGCTGCTCTGGCGGCGGGTGCCCGAACGGGCAATGTGGAGTTGTCGCAGCCACGAAGGCAAATAATGACTTTCGTAGCTTCGTTCGGCGACGGAGTTGGCGGAAATGACCGAATTGAACATCGTCAAGTTGCAACGGTTTTTACTCGCTCATCCGCGATGGCTGGCGTTGTGGCGCATCATGCTCACGGTCATCGGCCACGTCGTTTTCTTTTGGATGCGACCACAAATCACCAAGAGGCAGATCGACGAATGCTATCGGCGATTGAAACCGGGTGACGTGATTGGAGTCTACTCTCGCCGCTATCTTACCGGCCTTTTTCTCCCGAAGGGGAAATGGTGCGTCGAGCATTCGGCAATCTGCATTCGCGAGGGATGGATACTGGAAGCCGTGACGCCGCGATCCAGGATCATTCCGTTGCGGCAGTTTTTGAAGCCGTATGATCGTGTGGTGATTGGACGGCCGACTCTCAATGTCGCAAGGATTGACGAGCGAGCAGGTTTTGTTAACGCTGCATGGTATCTTGGCGGACGGCCGTATGATGTTGCTTTTGGTAAGGGAAGGAAGGCTGTTTATTGCCATGAACTGGTGGCAGAATCATTGCGAAACAGCGACAAGCGACCAGTGAAATCAGGCCCGTTTTGGCTGTTCGACGACATTGCCGATGCCTGCGAAAATGTCGAGGAAATCAAGCCATGAACAACATGAATCTTAATGCTTTCTGTTTTATGGCGGTGTTCGGGCTTTTTGTCGGCGTACCACTATTCATCTGGAAACTGATCGAAGTTGTTTTGTGGCTCTATCAACACATTAGTTTTGTTTAGGAAAACGATCATGCACTATCGAAACGGACGCGAAGCGAAAAACGGCGATACGATTGTTTCGCTTGGATTTGACGGCGGCACGATCATGGCCGTTGGTGTTCTACACGACGCTGTTCCTGGCAATGATTATTGCAATGGCAAAATCGCGCCGATCAGTACAACGGTTTCGGGTGCGTGCATGTGCGACTGTCTGCACATGGACGACGTCAAGGCAATGCTCGCGGAAAAGGGGCTCGACAAAAGGCCGAGCGGGAAATAGCCATGACTGATCCCATCGAGCGAATCAAAGCCAACCTTCCGCAAGTGAAACTGATTGCCGATCAGGCCAGCGGTCCGGTTGAGGTTTTGGCGACCGTGCTGGCCGACATCGCAGAAGTCACTCTGGCGAAACAAACCAACGAAATCCCAACGGCGTCGGAGTCCAAGCCGTGACCGATGAAGTGCGCCAGTACATCGACGATATCGCTAATTTATGGGAACCTTATGTAATGTCCCCGGAAGAGGTGGCATACTTCGAGGCCGAACGAGCGAAACCGTTTATTCCGCTCAAGCCGGAGCAAATGAAATTACTGCCTACAAAGGCGAAAATATGAAACGCACCACCCGCCATACCTCCGCCGTTCTGCTGTCCATCGCCTGCGTACTTTGCATGGCCGCTCGACAGCACGGTATCACCGGCACAATGGAGCCGCACTTCTCTCCGCGTGGTGGATGCACCGAGGCAATTGTCGCGGAGATTGAGCACGCCCGGTCATCGATCCACGTCCAGGCGTATTCGTTCACCTCCCAGCCGATTGCCGATGCCCTGGTTTCCGCAAAGAAACGCGGCGTTGACGTGCAATTGATCGTTGACAAGGGGCAAACCGAAGAGCGGTCACTGTTCGACGAAGTTGCCGCCGCTCACTGCCCGACATTCGTGGATCGAGCCCATGCCATCGCGCACAACAAGGTGATGGTGATCGACGGCGGGACGGTCATCACTGGCTCTTTCAACTTCACGGCGGCGGCGGAAAGGTCGAACGCGGAAAACTTGCTGGTGATTCGATCGAAGGAGTTGGCGGCGGTGTACGAGGAGAATTGGCAGAAGCATAAAGAGCATTCGGAGAGGGTGAAGTGATGCTTCGGGTGCTTGAAGAACTAGACAACGATCTTCGCAATAGTCCGTTGGGTGACGATTTTGAACAAGCGTTTGCGAAGCTGAAGTGCGAACCGGAGCACGGAAAGCGAATCTACTGGTACTTCAAGGAAGATGCCACCTATGCCAAGGAGTGCTATGGCAAAGCGAGCGCCATCAAGCGGCAACCTCCGTACAGCGGAATTATGGTTGCTGCGCCCGATACGGAGGTTCGAGGTGGCATAATCGATGAAGACGACTGCATTGTAATTATGGATCGTTATCCTGTGGAGAAGTGCTATTGCGAGGCGACATACATGACGCTGGAGCGGCTACTGTCGGCAAAGGATTTAGTCGAGGTGTTTGATATTTTGGCGAGCGGGACAAAGACGGAAAGGGTAAAGCCATGATCGGCCTTTTGGTTGGCAGCTTGATCGCCGTCGCCATTGGTGTTTCCGGGTGTGTCATCTTTGGGCGATTGTCGAATCAAAATGGAGAAATAGGATTGGTGTGGCTCGTGCCGGTATTGCTGTCGATGATTGTGGGTGCCGGTGGCGTCGTTGGGATAGCCGTGTTTTTTATTGCGTCAGCAGTGAAGGTGTGGCAATGACTCGTCTGTCGCAAACCACCATCGATGCCGAACATGCAACCGCTCTGTACTGCCTGCAACTACGCGGCATCCGGACGCTTCCGATCGGAAGCCGCATTGCGCACGGCGACACAGCGGCGGCAGCACTCGCCAACGCTTCGGCACGACGCCGACATAGGATTGGCGGACATCTGCTTGGAGAGTTTCGCACAGCCACAGACAACCCCACCGGCCCAATCGATTGGAACGCATTTCACCTTTGGCTGAAAGACCACATGCCGGAGCTGACAGCGGCGAGCATAATCGTGAAGGTGCTCTGCCTGCTGCTGTTGCTATGAATCCAAAAGCCGTTGACCGCCTAATGGCACGAATCACCCACTGGAAGCCGCAGGCACGGGATGCCAGCGGGAAATGGAAAAGGAACCGATGAACATGTTTCGCTTCATATCGCCAGCAATCGAGTCATGGAGGGTTGCGCTTGTGGGCTGGGGTGGATTGGAGTTTCTCGCGCAACTGCCGACAGACCCGGTAACATCGAACTACCTGCAATTTGGGGCATTAGGCGTTCTCGCTTTTGCGGTTGTCGGCCTGTTTCGGGAAATGAAAGAGTCTCGGAATAATGCCAAAAACGAACGCGACTCACATTCCCAAATCCTTGATCGATTGTGCGAGCGATGGGACAAATGGGAACTGTCCCGACATAGCGACCACGAGGCATTGCAGACAACGTTACGCGATATGACGGCGAAATGCACGGCAGTACAGATGGGCGTGATGGGAACAAAGGGCAAGGAGTGATGTGATGTACGAACTACTCTCGATCATTTGCCCAATCATCGGCATCGTGTTGTTTATGGGAATGGCTGTTTGCATTGTGCAGCAAGGTGCGGAAATCGAGGAGCGTGACGCGAGGATCGCGAATCTACTTGCCGAAAACAGGCGGCTATCGCTTAAGATTGCATTGTTCAAGAGCTACACGGAACACTTTCTCCAACGCCTCGATGAATGAAAACGCCGGACCGAGCGGGGCGCGGGCCTAAAACCGGGCATCCAACCGCGCCCCGCCGTTCCTAACACGGAGGTTGCCATGGCCAGCGTCCGGAAATCAAAGAACGTCGTGTTTGCCGAGGACCACACGCAACATCCGGCTGCGCGAATCCCCATGACGGTGAAGCAGGCATTGGCGTTTTCCGAGGCGGTAGAGCGTGCTGCGTATTCGATGGATGATGTTACGATTGAGGTTGGGGCGGATGGACATCAGACGACGGAAATAATTGCGATGGGTGAGTGATGGGATCGAAGTTTCCGCAATCGAAATCGAATGGCGCGAAGTCGGCTCCTCCGCCTCCGCCTCCGCCGAAAAAAACATGAGGAGTTTTCGTTAAACAAACCAAGGGGCCGGCGAACGTCGCTGGCACACGATTAGGGCCACAAGCGGGAGTAGCTGCCCGCTGAGATAGCCCGAACTATCACGGCCTTCGGGGGCCGGCGATTGTCGCCGCGCCCCTTTTTCGTTTTCTTGGGAGGAAACTATGACTGATTTTGGATGGGAAAACGAACTGCCGGCGTTGGCCGACAAGACCGACCAAGAGGCCGCCGACGCCATTGCGGCTATGAGCGAAACACGACGCCAGCTTGTTCCACTCTGGAAGCTCGGCGATGCCGCCCGCGCTGCCGGTTGGTGGATGACTACAAAAGCGGCCGTCGAAACGAACAATTACGCGGCCGCATTGATGGACTACTACACCGATCCGCACCACCAGAATATCGATCTGGACCTCGATCCTACAAATGCGGTCATCGCTGGGCTTGTGGAAACTGGAATCATCACGCAGGAGCAGGCCGACTCCATCGACGCATTAGCCAACATCGATTGCCTGAAATACGAAGGCCCAATCTATTCCGGCCAAGTTGCCGAGGCAAGAAAGGCGGTGGCGTAATGGCAACGCAGAACATCTATCGTAGTGTTGGCGCGACCGTGGCCTTCCGTGCAACTGGCGGCGGGGACGTTGTGTGGACTCCGCAAAACGAAGGCACAGGCAAGGGGCGTATTTCCGCCGTGTGGGACCGAGGAGCAGGCAATCTTCCTCAGCGATACAAGTGGGCCTGCTGCTGCCGTTGGGTCGCCACGCCAGCGGCGAATGATCGCTTTTCACTCTACCTCATCACCGCTCGCGCAGCCGCAGACGCTGCGCAGACAGACGGGGCTTTGACGCTTGGCGATGCCGAGCTGACGACTGAGGCCGAGCTGCTCGCCAACTGCTTCTGTTTCGGCAACGTGATCGCCACGGCCGTGGATAAGTTGTTTGTTGCGAGCGGGCTTGTGCTTCTGTATGACAGGTACATCGGCATCGCAGGCTGGAATGGATCAGCGACGAAGGCGTTAACCAACACGGCCACGGATTTCATTTGCACGTTCACACCGATGCCTGACGACATTGAGGCCGCGGCGTAATGCGAAACGATCTACCACAACCGAGCTACCAACAAGGATTCGCTTCCTGCGCTGCGGAGAGCGAGTATCCCGAGTTGTGGAAACGACTGGTTGGTGCCTGGGTTCCAGAGATGGGATGTACTGGCAACACGATGCGGGACTTGTCCCTGCAAAAGGCCCACGCATCCATCACCCCTGGAAAGTGGAATTGGCAGATAAGGGGTGGCGGGCTGTGTCTCTGCCCATTCGCATACACGGGTTATGGCACTACAAGCAACCATCCATCACACTCATTCAGCGACAATCATTTGACGATTCATGTCTGGAGTCGATTGGCATTTGGATTGAAAGGGTTTTCTATTACCAAAAACAATGAATGGCAACTTGTTGGTGATGGAACGCCGCGTTTTCGATTTCTTATGTACGACAATGGTGGCACGGATTACACGAACGCGGTTTTGATAGTAAATAAGCCGGTATCAAATGCTGGAATAGAACACGCAATTACATTGATCAAAAGCGGTCCAGCGGTTAACACTGATACACGAGTCTTTGCCAATGGGTCACCAGGGACAGTCTACAACGCTGGCAGCTTGACTTCCGCCAGCATGGCTCCAACAACCAATCCAGTCTACCTAGGTGCCTCTGTCAATGCTGGAGCAATTTCTGGCGTGCTTCTATGGGCGGGCATCGTGGCCGACCCCTTAATACGATTACTTCACGACGATCCGATCGCTCCATTTCGCCTTCGCCGTCGCGTCTACGCTGCTGCCGTAGCCTCCACTTCCAATCGCCGCCGTCGAGTCCTTTGTTGTTCGTGAGGTACAAATGAATCAGCTATTGAAACAATCGACCGGTGCGACGGTAGACGTTGGGCCGATCCTCAATGCCGATGGCACGGCCTATGTCACGGACGACCTCACAAACGCCGATTTTCTCATTGGTAAAGAGGGAACGTGGTCGGCACTTCACACAACTGCAACCGCTGCGGCACATGTAACGGATGACGTTCAAGGGATGTTTCGTGTGACTCTCGACACGACGGACACTGCCACGCTTGGGCGAATCACGATCAGCCCGAATAAGGCAACGCTGGCAGGCAGACCGTGGAATGGGACCGTTTTGGCTGCGGCTACGTTCGATGCTTTGATTACCAACGCCGCTGGCGCTGCGGATGGGTTGGCTGTGAGTGGGGCGAGTAAGAAAGTTGCGGCAACGGTTGCGAGTGGTGACGGCGTTGATTCGGCAGCTGTGAAAGTCATCGCCGAAAATCTCGCCGCGGTGCTGGAGTCGCTGGTGTCGGACATCTTCGGCGAGGCCGTGCCAGGCAGCTACGCGTCTGGGTCGGCTGGCTATGCTCTTGGCGTAACAGTTCCCGCAATCGCGGCCAAGGTAGCAACAATCAGCACAGCACCGGTTGCGCTGGTGTCGCCCGTGACTGTTCAAAATCATTTGTCCCTTGTTCAGGGTGATGACTACACAATCGCCAATGGACGGTATTTGTCCTGGACATCAGCAGGGGGTTGGTGCTCTGGGGATATCGCGGGTGCAACTGTTTCGCTACTGATCGAGGAGAAGGTTAGCCATACTTTCGTTTTGAAAAAGTCCGGAACAGTAATCACGGCGACTGGCACGCAGAAGGTTGGCATTGAATTGCTCGCGGCGGAGACGGCATTGCTGACTAATGAAGGATTTGCGTATTATACGTACCAGTTGAAGATTGCTAAAGCCGGCGACATCGAAAAGACTGTGACGGGAAATGTCTCCGTGACACGAGCGTACAAAGAGGCGTAGACAATGGCAGCACTTCAATTTCAACGCGATGGCGACACGATCACGATCACCGATGATCGCGGCAGTGAACAATGCACCATTGCCGAGTTACACGAAGCTGTTGCAACGTGGGGAACTTGCTACGGTGAGCTGACTGAGCCTTTAACCACGCTTGAATACTCGTTGCAATATAGCTGCCTCAACTGCAATCCACCGATCAAGGTTGCCGCCGACGACAAGGCCAACCGCGTCTATTGGTTTACCGGCGTTGCCCTGCGATTCTGGGGCTACGAGGCACGGCACACCATCTATGATTTTGTTGAATCGGAAGGGCTCTTCCCCATCACGCGGCGGACTCCGCATATCGACGTGACCGCGATTCAGGCACGATGGATGGCAGAGATTCCACAGGCAGACTGCGTTGCTCAGCGCGATGCGATGGCCGCTCTGGATGCCACACTGGTTGCCACGGATTTTTCTTCGGAAGAATCGCGTCGGGCTTTATGCTTTGCGATTTTCGGTTCGTGCATGACTCGAATCATGGCTCATCCGATTTGCAACTGGATTTGGGAACATGCGGCAACGGACTATGGAATCTGTTCGCCAAGCGTGCAAGATCAGTGTGTTCTATGTCCGTTCTACTCAGTGTGTTGGGATTCAAACGGTTCCGTAAATCTCTACAAGCAACTTGCCGTTGCGTGTCGATCGGCGGACGTTACGCCCAATGACTTGGAGCAGCTTCGATCAGCGATCCTTGTCGCGCAATCTGCTCGCGATGTTATCACCTCCACCATCATTGAGGTGGTGTGATGACTGTTGCAACATACTACCCACCAACGATCACACAGGGCGAAAGCGCTGGATGGTCGAATCTGGCGAATGCTACTGGTTATCCTGATGGAACATTTGCATCAGCAAACCTCGGTGCTCTAAGTGATTACACTGAAACGTGGTCAATTTTTGGTGGTAGCTTTTCACTCAGCGATCTCGGGACGATCACTCAGGTGCGTATCGGGTTCAAAGGCTACGCGGAAATAACTAATCAGTATTGGTGGCTACTCCCGTGTTTCAATGGCACAAACGGAACGGCATCATCCCTAGGGACGTTGACCAATAGCAATACCAGCTACTGGTTTGATGTCACCTCACAAAAATCGTCGTGGTCTTGGAGCGATTTTTCAACGCTCTTAATCAAAGCGTGCCTAGCTCCTAGCAGTGCAAAAACCAATCTCTACCTTGACTCATTCGCGTTGGAGGTGACGTATACCGAGCAACAGCAGGGTACTTCAGAAATCTATCAATCGCACACGCGATGGTACGATGACGACGACGCTCCGGCAACGGCAACGGCACTGGCTGCCGAGGGTACTTCGATCAACACCAACGCGGGCACAAATTTGCAATTGCGGATCGGAACGATCAACGCAGGAGACGGCACACAGTACAGCTACTCACCTTTATTGGAATACTCTGAAGATAGCGGAACATGGACAACCGTACCGGCAGGTGAAGCGAGTCCCGTGTTTGTTTCGCCGTCCGATTACTTTGCCAACCGCACGGCCATTGGAACAGCCCGACTCTCTACTGGAAATTACCCGTTTACCAATGGTGTGGCCTGTGATATAGAAAATCCGGCCCTCGGTGGCAGTGATACGATTTACGCTGGCTATTGCACAGAGACGGTGTGGTGTGTGGCGTTTACCGAGGATGCGGCTGGACACACCTATCGATTCAGGATGACGAATGGCGGGTCGGAGTTTGGTGGATATGAAGAGTACGCGACGGTTGAAATATTTGGCACAGCAACAGCTGCCATCAATGCAACGTTTCCAGCGATGTCGGCAGCATCGTTGGCCGAGGCGATTGGAGAGGCAAGCATATTCGGTACGTTACCCGCAATGGCCGCTGCCCTAAATGCCGACGGCACTGCCGATGTAGCATTGAACGCCACATTGTCACCGATGGCCTCGCAGCTTGTCAGTGAATGCTCCGCGTCTGCGGCGATCGATGCCACGTTTCCAGTCATTACCACCGTGCTGCTTGCCGAGATAGCATGTGCCGGCGCGATTGATGCGGACTTTCCGGCTATCTCTGGACAACTGACGGCCGAAGTCTGGCCCGTAGTCGAAGGCATGATCGACGCAACTTTTCCGCCGATGTCAGCGCGGATTCGCGGTGAAACGTACTCTGTCGCCGAGGCATTCATCGATGCCGACTTTCCTCCGATTAGTGGCGCATTACAAGGCGAAGCGGCGGTGTCCGTGGTAATCGACGGAACGTTTCCCGCGATGATCGGACAACTGGAAGCTGACGCCTACCAGATTGCGATTGCGAGGATCGACGCGACATTTCCGTCGGCAATAGGAAAACTGTTCGCCGCATCCGTGGTGAGTACAGGATCATTTTTCTTTTTCGAGTAAAGGACAAAAACAAATGGCCAACAATCTGAAACTTGGAAACGCCGTTCGTAACGCAGCATGGGAAGGAGGGATAAGCGACGAGCATTTCGCGTCATCGTTTATCTCTCTGTACGACGGATCGCAGCCCACGAACCCCGATACATCAATCGGATCAGTGAACAACTATTGCAGTGTTGTTCCTCCCACGCTGGCTGCATCCGAGCCGGGAACCGTGAGCAACGGCGTGTTTACGGCAGGAACAATCATAGACGGCCGCGCATCACTGGATGGCGCACCTGTGTGGTTTCGCCATTGGGCATCGAACGGGACGACCGGATTGGTCGATGGTACAGTTGGCATGTTCACGTCGTGGCTTGCTGAGACTGCCTATACGCTGGGGAAAATCGTTGCGCCCGCATCGCCAAACGGTCGCTACTACCAATGCACAACGGCAGGCACCACGGGCAGTTCCGCGCCAACGTGGCCAACCTCGCTTGGCGGAACCGTTACGGATGGTGATGCAGTGTGGACGGACATCGGAACCAAACCATATGACATGATGCTTGGCGTGTCTGCGTTGGCCGTCAACATGCGCATTGCGTTGTCTGGCACCTATACCGTTCCAGTGTCTGCGTGATGATGGGGTGAAGCATGGAAATAGGATTTGCAACATACCGGGCAGTGAACGCAAACGGCTTCGTCAGTGAAGCGGTGTCGAAGCATACATTAAACTTTGTTTCTCTAGTCGACAAAACTGTTTCGTCGATCACTGCGACGCCAGTCGAGTTGGCCGCAGGACTGTACGCCGTGGCGTTGACATCTGCGCAGAAAGCTGCGTTGCCCGGGCAGGTGTATGGCACATCATCAACGTCGGGTGTGTTTATTCGCGGGGACGTGATTCCCTCGGCAATTTCTATCCAGGATGTTCGTGATGCGATGATGCTGGCACCAACAGCGGGAACAGCGGCAACGGGAAGCGTGGATTCGCAGTTGGCGGCGATTAAGGTGAAGACGGATAACATCACTGCTGAAAGCGTATCCACATCGTCGTGGGTCAATGAAGCTGGTGACTACGAAATCTATCGTGGTGCATCGTATACCGACGCGAACGACAATGCCATTACGGCGACGCGAACAGATACTTGGCCAATTCTTACTGGCGTTGGCACTACCGTTGAACTTCGCTTTCTTCCGATCGCAGCCGGGCAGTCTGGCTTGGTTAATTCGCTATCGAGCGCAATTGAAGTCTGCCCGGACCTGACGGTTCCAGGTGAGGTTACAGGAGACCGCGATGTCATGTTTGAACTTTCCGAAGTGGAAACTCTTGAACTGACGGCAGGCATCGACAACTACCAGGCACAGGCGTGGGCTTATGTTAATGGCAACTACGTGTGCCTGACATACTGGACTGTGAGTGTGAAAAACGGCCGCCAGGATTGCGAGGAGACGACCTAATGCTATCCGTGCGTCAACTGCCCAAAGAGCCTGGAGATTCGACGCTGTTTCATAGGTATCTGGTGTTTGGTGGAACCCAATGCGAAGCGCAGCGAAGGATTGACGAAATCCACCCGGCTCCCACGACAAATCGCGTTTCAGTAGCGCGATGCAAAACGACAAAAGGGTGTTGGCGCGTTTTTGTTTGGATTAAGCCAGAACATCACTTTGACTAAACCAGAGTAGCGTGATCGTGAATGGCACCTCGAAAGAAATCGCGAATTGTTCATACGCAAGCCGAAGTTGCGGTTCATTTTGGCGTGTCCAACAAGTCTGTACAGGAATGGCTCTCTCACGGATGCCCCTATGTACCGCGTAAAAAAGGCAAAGCCGGTGAGTATGACATCGATGCGATCGACGAATGGAGACGCGAGCAGAAGGGGCTTGGCGAATCCGATCCACTTCTGAATGGTCCTGACTCTCCAGCACTTGAGGAGTACAGAAAATGGAAAGCCAAACGCGAAAAGTTCAATTACTACAAGGACCGTAAAAAGTGGATGCCAATTGAAACAGTCGTTCAGGGGCTTGCCGTTTTTGCGTCAACGATGCGGCAATCCTTCGATGCTCTTCAGCGACAATTTGGACAAGAAGCATTGGCGATTGTGGAAAACGCCATAGATGACGCGGAACGCATTTTTTCTCGCGCGATAGGTACAGAAGATGTGGACATTGATTCTGATGATAGCCTTAGCGACAAGCCAGACATCGTCACTCCATCACCCGATATTGAAACACAAGCCGACAGCACGGCAGTGGCTGCACGCTTGCCGGATGATGCGGCCGCCGAAGGAGAGGACGCACGTTGAATTCGCCGAACAAGAAATCGTCCTTCCTCCGGTCGGGCCTTTCAAAAATACGCGGTTCCGATTCGACCGACAGCCGTTTACTCGCCTTTGGTTAGCCGAATACGACCGTATCGATCCAGAAACGGGCTTTCCATATTGGAGACGCAGATTTTCAATTGGTCCGCGTCAATCCAGCAAGACGCTCCTTGGAAGCTGCGAGCCAATATGTTACCACCTTTTCGAGGTCGGCGAATCGGTAATCTACGGCGTCTTGTCGCTCGACATGGCTGGCGACAAATGGAACGATGACATCCTTCCCGTTGTTATGAAAACGCGGTATGCGCAGTATCTTCCATCCAAGGGTGCCGGGTCTCGCGGAGGAAGGGTGTCAACAATTCACTTCCTAAATGGAGCAACGTTGCGTTTTCAGACGGTCGGATCAAGCACGGGCCGACGTGGTCCAACTGCTCGCATTTTGATTGTCACGGAACTAAACGAGTGGGGCGAGGAATCATCCAGCACAAGCGATCCGTCCAGTCTGTCAGAGCTTGAAGGATGTACACAGGCTTTTGGCGAGCGTGCCATCATCTATGGCGAGGGGACCATTGGAACTAAGGATGAGCCAGCGTGGCACTTCTACAGCAACGGCTCGGCAACTCGCATCTTTACGCCGTGCCCGCATTGTGGAAAGCGTAGTTGCATGGAGCGGGAATCGCTTGTCGGATGGGACTGCGACAACCCAGAAGACGCCAGAAAGAATGTCAAGTGGATATGCCCTGCGTGTGGAGAGCCAATAAACGAACGGCAGCGAATTGAAGCCAATCGACATTCTGTCTTGGTTCACAAGGGCCAGGACATTGACGAAGACGGCAACGTCTGCGGACCAATGCCGAAAACGCGCGATTTGGGATTTCGCTGGAGTGCGTTTCACAATTTGCTTGTTCCAACAACGACATTGGCCGAACGTGAATGGCGAGCCAAAAACGCGGCGAACGAAGAAGAGGCGGAAAAGGCCATTCGCCAAACGGTTTGGTGCATTCCATACGAACCACACCTGATTGATGACGCTCGACTTGACGCCCGAACTGTCATGCAGCGGATTGAGCCATTTGCACATCGCGACATCCCGCAAGATACAGAACTATTGACGCTTGGCGTTGATATTCACGACTGGTGGTGCTATTACATCCTGCTTGCGTTTCGCAAAAACAAGCAGATTCACATTCCAGACTACGGGGTCATGCCGGTCCATTCGGATCAAGCCAAGCCGCAAATTGCCGTTTTGCACGCGCTTTACCAGATTCGCGACATAGTTACGGCTGGATGGCCACAAGTTGGATCATCGCAGAGGGCAACCACCGACATGGCATGGCTTGACGCTGGTCACTTTCCTGCGATCGTCCATCAGTTTTGCAAAGACGTCGGCACGTATCCTTCAGGCAAATGGATGGCTACGATCGGGCGAGGAGAAGCACAGGTCCGCAAGCAGAAATACAACGCGCCAAAGAGAACGAGCAACGAGATCAGGCGCATTGGCGAAGGGTGGTTTATCTCAAAAACCACCGAGCACAAAAGCCACCAAGTGACAATTGATGCCGACTACTCGAAAATATCGTTCCAAAAGAGCCTGAAAATACCAATTGCAGACAAGGATGGGAAGCCAACGCCAGGTGCGGTGACGCTTTTCAAGCCGACCGAGACGGCCAAGTCAGCCAATTTCCACATGAAGATCACGAAGCATTTTGCTTCGGAACAGATCGTTCAAAGGCTTGTCGAGGGCAAGGGCCTTGTGACCGAATGGGAGCAACACGGCGAAAACCACTGGCTTGACGCCGCTGCGATGGCATACATGGCAGGAACTTACCTTGGCTTTCGATTGACACACGATGTTGAAGCAACTCCCACCATGACGGTTCAGTCGTGGGTTGCTCAGCAAAGACAAAGATAGGGTTACAACATGGCATCTCTTGACGATTCGTTGGATCGTTTCTTTAGTCTACTTCAAGCCAATTCCATCTCGGCGGTTCCAAAGGACCGATTGCACGATGAGGCGATTGTGTCGCTGATTTCGGCGCACAAAGAACTGGTCGAGCGAGTTGAGCTTCTAGAGGAGGGCCAGACATCGCCTGGGGTTCGGGAATCGATTCGGCCGGAGCAATCGGGGACAACACGAAAGCGAGTGTAATATGCGATGCGATGAATGTCTGCACTGGCATCGAATGCGTGACGGTACCGCTGGATTCTGCCGGGAGTGGGAAGAGAAATATCGCGATCGTGAGCGGCCATTGTTATCTGGGCCAATGAAATGCCCGGAGGACAATTGTCATAAGTTCAAATCACGATTGCCCGTCAATGAAGACAAGGGAGAATCGGCATGAAATGCGAAGAATGTAAGTATTGGCGCAAGGTAAACGTTGCTGGAGAATGCCGCAGGCGAGCGCCGCGACTAGGGGCCGTGCGCGGTGAACAACTATGGGTACAAACACGTTCGGACGACTGGTGCGGTGAGTTTGAGCCGAGAGTAGACAAAACACCTATGTGTTCCTGGTTTTTCACGGCAGATACGTGTGAAGACGCTATAAGGATGGCCGAAGGAAGCTGCGAAGCGAATGTGGCCGGGTACAAAAGGGTAACGCGGGTCTGGTCGTTGGGCTTGCTTGGGCACACGATTAGGTATTATGCTGGCTGTGAATACGTCGAGGAATACCGAGACAAAAAACAATGGACAGTAGCGGTTGTTACACCTGATGAACTAATTAAGGGCGAGCGGGAGGCGTGTGCCCAGGAAGCCATGTGTATGCGAATTGTCTTACCAGAAGGTCATCGCGGGAGCGAGGATATCGGCACAGGCATCAGAATAGCACGTCGTCAGATTGTCGATGCCATTCGAGCTAGAAAGGGCGAGCGATGATCTTAGCAACGCAAGATGCCGTGTCATCGCTATTACGTTTTGGTTGGTGGAAACCGGGGAGTCTGCTTGGTGAGTACATTGACGCCGACGAAAATCTTAGACTGGCTCGAAAACACGAATCAGCGACAGATGCAGCAAGGGATATTGCCGAGAACGGAATTAGACTGTTTCGCTGTGGCGAGTGTAATGCACTGGTTGACTCCATTGCCGTACTGAGCCGATCCAACGCAACCCTATGCCGCGAATGTTCGAACAAAGCGACAGGACTGCTTGGAACCATCAAAGAAAGCAAAGGCGATTTATGCCAAAAGTAAGAATCACATGCGACGGTGAGGGTCTCGACGCAAAGATTGTAGACCTAGAAACAGGAAAGAATGTCGAAAACCGCACACGCGATATCAATATCCACGTCCCGTTATGCGGCCCAGTGTCCGCGTCAATCGAACTCAGCAGACTTCCAGTGGACATCATCGCGGAAGCGAACTACTTCACAGTCGTGCTGGATGATGGCCGCACTTATCGCCTTGTCGAGCAGTCGGGCATGACGGCCGACTTTACTCCGCAGTCCGATGACAAGCCGCCGTTCGCGCAGTGCGCAATGTCACCAGATGAAGTGGTGGCCAATGCACTCGAAGCATCTGGTCCACTGCAAGATGGAAAGACCTATGTGCTTCGCGTTGAACTACTGGAGGATGGAAGCTGGGGCGCGGCGGCGTGGCAGGTGGATTCCGAGCGAAGGCGAATTGCTATGCGTGGAAGTGAACGATACCTTTGGCCACCCATGTAGATTATCTCGTATTGAACTTCGCTTTCGATACATTCCGGGTGGCTTGGGCGATTCTGCGAGAACTTTCGATTCCAGCATGTTGAATGATTTTGAATGGCAACCATAGGGTTTTCTTAAGTAGCCTTTAGTGATACGCCATACCGGGACTTTCCACTTGTGCAAGCAATCCAACTCGATCAATGCTCAGGACCGCCGTGCAGCCGATGCGGATGCCGTGACGCAACCATCATCAGGCAACCAAGTGGATCGGAATGGCCAAACGGCTTGGCGCAATGCAATCACTGCAATATGCGATTCCGCTTTGGCACCCAGGAATCCGAGCTTCCAAACCCGAGCGACATTGCAGACATAAAGTATCGATGCCCAAAGTGCGGATCGGACGACGTAATCGCCAACGGGACACCAAAAGACGCTTCGTACAAGTACATGAAATGCAGGTCTTGCGAGGCAACTTTCAAAAAGAAGAAATGGAGCGTGTGATGCTTGCGACTATTGTATCAGATCAACTTTTATTGACGCCACAGCATGAGACTGAAAGCGATTATCTAGCGTCACCGGCAGTTGCCGGTGTTGCAATCAAAAAAATCACCGTGGCAAATAGGCCAATGGTAGGATTTTGCAACTCCGGAAGTGAGCCAGTTTTGATTTTGGAATTAGGGAAAAATAGCACATAGCACTTCACGGGCACAGATCATGATACCACCAACAAACCAATGGGCTTTGATGATCGACGTGACAAATGCCTGCGTTCGGTCGTGCTCCAACTGCACGCGAATGTTAGGACACGTCAAGCAGTTTTTCTATATGAGCGTTGAGCAATTCGCTCAGGCTATTGAGTGCGCAAAAACGTTCGCATCGGACAGCGGACCCGATCTTGGCGCAACGCCAGCCCGCACAAAAGTCATCGGAATGATCGGAGGCGAACCGCTTTTGCATCCACATTTTGAGTGTCTGGCTGAAATCATGCAGAAAGCCATACCAAACAAGTTCCAGCGAGGGCTATGGACAGGCATTGACTGGCGAAAATCTCGGTATTCTTCCATAATCCAGGACGTTTTCGGCTATATCAACGAAAATCATCACAAAGACCCCCGTCCGTCGCTTCACAGCCCGGTTTTGGTTGCTATTCGTGATGTTGTAGCCGACGAAGACCAGCGGAATCGCCTAATCGACGACTGCTGGCTGCAAAAAACCTGGTCTAGCGCAATCACGCCGAAAGGAATGTTTTTTTGCGAAGTGGCGGCTGCGATGGATACCGTTTTTAACGGACCTGGCGGGCTTCCTGTTGCTGCCAACTGCTGGGCACGGCCGTTAGCCGACTTTCAAGAGCAAATCGATCGGTGGTGCCCGCAGTGCGGAATACCATTGCAGCTTCGCGGACGACTTGACCATGAGGAAATCGACGACGTAAGCACATCTAATCTCAAAGAGTTGATGGCCATCGGAAGCCCGCGCGTCGAATCGGGCCAGTTTGCTGTCTATGACCCATCAAATCCACAAGAACAGCGCAGTTGCCCATGGAGGTACAAACAATGAGCAACGTTCTTTGCGTACTTGAATCCTTTCGGAGGCACATGGACTCAGGACGGATTCTGTTTCAGCGCGGAATGGAGCAGTGCGGATGGCAGTCCATCGGCCGAGACTGCCCGCCGCCTGAGGTCGATATGGTCGATGTGAAGCAGGCCGTAAAGCAATTTCACACAAAGATCGTTCTAATGTGGCCGCGATATGAGTTTGATTCGCGTGAATGGTCCGGCCAAGAGGTACAGCCAAAGCATTGTTTCGTCAATTGGGAGTATTTGCTGGAGCGCGACGACATCATGCGGGTTGTGGTTTGGCACGACGCCGGAAGCGACAGGGCCTTGCAGAAACAGTGGCATGAAGACTACATGCCACACGCATATTTGTCGTGGTATCACGAAGAGTCCGTGATGCCGTTCGCGTCCTATGTTCAGCGTAACCAAATCGTCAGGACGTACCACAACATTAACCCAGAAGCAGTTCCAGCATTCGCAAAAAGATCAGGGACTGCGATTGTGTCAGGCGCGTACACTCACGACGTTTACCCACTGAGAACAAATTGTTTCTCGTGGGCGCGGTCTGGATTGCTTGGTGATGGCGTAGATTACATGCTGCATCCAGGGTACAGCCAGTCAGGAACGCACAGCGACTCCTACTGCGAAACACTGTCTCGGTATCGAGTCGCCATCTGTACGGCATCATCGTACCGCTTTGCACTTAGGAAACTATTTGAGGCGACGGCCTGTGGATGCCGCGTCATCACTGACTTGCCCGAGTACGACGCAATACCGTATATCGACGGCAATTTTGTGCGAGTAAGACAATCCATCACGCATGCCGACCTAAAGACAATCGTACAACGCGAGGCGTCAGAGTGGGACGCCGAGAAGCAAAAGCACTTTGCCGACCTCGCGATTACCCACTACAACTACCGGAGCGAGTGCGCCCGGGTAACCAGCGAATTGGAGAGAAAGTATGCAGAACTACAGCGTATCAAGCCTATTGTCCAAAACTGACCCGGGAATTGCATCGGGCTGCATGAACGATTTCAGCTTGACGGAAGCTGACCTGCGAGTTGCCCTTGCTTTATTTATGGAGCATCGACCAACGAGGGTTCTTGAGTTTGGCGTCAACGAAGGGAATACCGCGGCGTTTCTTCTGACTCACTGCGATTTCATTGAGGATTACATTGGTGTCGATCTGCTTCCTGAATTGTTCCCAAATCGCGGCATCGTGCCAAAGAAAGCAGGGTGGCGAGTCGGAGACGATCGGCGATATATGTCAATACTGACAAACGAAACCGTGGAGGACTTCCATTTCAAAATGACCAGCGAAGGTGTGTTCGATGCCATCATAATGGATGCGAACCACGAAGACTGGGCAACCAAACGCGACACAGAGGCGTGCTGGGATTATCTCAAGCCGGGTGGAATCTGCCTATGGCACGATTACGGCGTAGAAAGCCGCCAGCACTCCAATGGGAGGCCGTTCAGCCTAATGGGGTACATCGACTATCTCATTATATCCGGACGCCGGATAATGACGCCGAACGATTTACCGCGTGATCCCTGGAAATGCTGCTCGCTGGCGTGGGAGATAAAGAAATGACCGCGATGGAACGATTCAAGCACATCGAAATTGAAATATGCTCGCATTGCGACTCCAATTGCCCTACGTGTGATCGATTCATTGACCGCGCGCCTTCCGGTCCCATGACACTGAATCAGATTCGATATTTTGTTCAGGAGTCATTGGATCTTGATTGGGAGTGGGAGCGAATTCATATCCTCGGTGGTGAACCAACCTTACACAGGCAGTTTCGGCCCGTCGTCGAATCCTTGATGGAGTACCGACAATACTACCCAAAAGTATTGCTTCGTGTTATTTCCAACGGAATGGGAAGGATCGAAGAATACCGAAGCTGGCTAGAGCACAACAAGATCGCCATCAACATCGAAGCAAAGGATGGCAGTAAACCAGCTTACTTCCGAAATATGTGGCGAGCGCCGCAGGATGTAACTACAACCGACCAGCCATTCCGTCCGTGCTCTATATTCGGCATTCGCGGATGCGGTATTGGGCTGACCAAGCACGGCTATTTTCTCTGCGGTTCAGGAGCGGCTATTGCCCGTGTGGCCGGTTTGGATATTGGAATCATGCGGCTGCAAGACCTGACATGGGACGCAATGACAGAGCAGTCTAAGTCGCTATGCCGTGTGTGCGGGCACCACGAGTCCATGGGTGAGTTCCCACTGGATACCACGGAAACTCCATTCTGGACGGCAACGTTTCGGAAATTTAACGATGCTATGCCAAAAATGACACTTTACGGTGAATCATGAAAGCTATCTTGGTGTGCGTCGATTATGCGGACATTCTTGATGTGACACTGCACCGTAACTCGCGTTTTTTCGACCAGATTTTGGTTGTGAGCACGCCAAGAGACACCGAGACGGCAAAGGTCGCCTCGCGGATGAAGCATGTCGACGTTTCCCTGTACAACACGACTGCATTTTATCAAGATGGAGCCGACTTCAATAAGGGACTAGCGATCGAAGAGGGATTTGGTGTCCTTGGTCGATCTGGGTGGATTGCGGTTATAGACGCCGACATCGTGTTGAATCTCGACTTCCTAGATTTACTATCGAAGCACGCAACCGATCCTGAGAAAATCTATGGGCCATATCGAAGAATGTGCATCAACCCGAAAGAGTGGAACGGCGGATACGACTGGTCGCGTCTTCCGCGCGTCAACGACAGGGAAATTGCAGGATATTGCCAAATCTTCAATGCGTCTGCCGCGGCCCTTCGCTCGAAACCGTGGTATGGAACATCCTGGACGCACGCTGGAGGCTGCGATAGCGAGTTTCAGTCCAAATGGCCGCCAAGCGATCGCGTGCGACTGCCGTTTGACGTGCTTCATCTGGGTCCACATGGAAGAAACTGGCATGGGCGAGTAACCGAGACTGTATCATAATTACTCACTCTTGTGTGGCAGCTTGCACCACCACCCAGTTTCAAAAGTTGTACACGCAAAAACAAAGGGCGGGGCCCGGAAACACAT
>Ga0172381_10000822_pt1 | contig 38644 bp, 53 predicted proteins | sample Leawel6488metaG_FD_119754 | JGI IMG/M metagenome (GOLD analysis project Ga0172381, IMG submission 119754) | Leachate microbial communities from a municipal landfill in Southern Ontario, Canada - Leachate well 64-88 metaG | ecosystem: Engineered > Solid waste > Landfill > Unclassified | place... | reverse complement strand
GACCTCGCCCCTCTCGTCCTTCCTCTCGTCTCGTCCGCTACTGACGATGAATGCTGACGCACAGCGCCGGATGCCGATGCCCACGGCTGGTACCACGTACTACCAGCGGTAGCCATGCCGGCGCCGATCATCGAGCATAGAGTAGGGCCGGCCCCTTCGGTGGAGTCGGCTCTGCGTCATCTTGAGACGGTGTCGACCAAGGGCGCCTACGACTGCACGCCCGACCTCGAGTTCTGGATCATCGCCTTTCACCACGACCCGGAGCAGGTGCCGGCCTCGGTCATCGAGGACGTCATCGACGAGGAGACGCGGCGGTGCTCCGACGAGGTCACCGGCTTCGCGTACTTCCTGCGCTGGTACGGACTCGTCCGAATCAAAGGCGGCAAGTTCCGCGGCTGGCAGAAGATATGCGTCGACGGCGTCCCGCGCGTCGATCCCGCGACCGGCAACGATTGGGGCTGGCAGCTTCTCCTCGCCGAGATATACCCCGTCTACGACCAGCTCCTCATCCTCAAGGCGCGGCAGCTCGGCATGACCTTCCTCACCGCGAACTACATCCTGTGGAAGATGATCTTCTTCCCGGGCACCGCGGTCGGTGTCGTGATGAACGTGCTCCCGAACGCGAAGCGCCTGGTCAACCGCGTGCGTGAGACGTACTGGCGCTACCCGATGTGGATAAAGGACCTCGCCACGGTCAAGAGCGACTCGGTCATGCTATTCACCTTCGAGAACGGGTCGAGCGTCGAGCCGTCGAAAGAGGCGCGTTCCGAGGCACTCGGCCTGCTCGTGCTCGATGAGTTCGCCCACATCAAGCCGGCCATCCGGCAGGAGGAGATATGGGCATCGGCAGAGGCGTGTGCCGACAACGGCGGGCAGATCATCGTCCATGACACGGCCCTCGGCGTCGGCAACCTCTTCCACTCCTGGTGCATGGACTCGTATCTCGGCGAGGTCGAGCACCGGATCATACTCCCGCGTAACGACGGCACCGAGCTCGAGCTCGAGGCGATGGTCGGGGATGCCGGCATGGGATTCGTCTTCCTGCCGTACTGGCTCGAGCCGCACCGCGACTTCGACTGGATGCAGGCCAAGCGCAAGCGGTACCGCGGCAGCCTCCACATGCTCCAGCAGGAGTACCCCGATACGGTCGAGCAGGCGTTCATCTCCTCGGGCGTCAACTTCTTCGACATCGTCTCGGTCGAGCAGCAGGCACTCGACGCCCGCAAGGTCTACGAGGAGCGCGACGTGCGGGTGTCACTCCTGTGGGCCGACCGCGAGAAGCACACGGTCAAGCCGGTAGAGGACCCGAACGGATGCTGCGTCATCCACGGGATGAAGGACCTGGCCGACGCGCTCAAGAGCGACCGGCCCTTCGTCATCGGGGCAGACGCCGCGGGCGACGAGCCGACCGGTGACTTTCATGCCGCGTCCGGGCTGCACCTCGGCCTTCCGTACAAGGACACGCTCGAGACGCTCCTGGCCCCGCCGGATTCGATGGTGAAGCACAAGCAGCTCGTCACCATCCACGGGCAGATGCCGGCCGAGCAGTACGCCGAGAACCTCGAGAAGCTCGGATACCTGCTTCACCGCGCGGTCATCGCCGTGGAAGCGAACGGCGTGGGCTCCGGCGTCATCACGAACCTCAAGCGCAAGAGATACCCGCGGCTCTACGTCCGGCGCAACAAGACGACGTCCACGCATGAGAAGCGCACCACGCAGATCGGTTGGTGGTCGTCTTCCGAGACGAAGAACTACGCGGCCGGAACGCTCGACAAATGGCTACGCGCCGACGTCATCGAGATCCGCGACCTCGAGACACTCGAAGAGATGCGTGGCGTCCACCATCGCGGCAACGGCAGGCTCGGAGCCGAGGCCCCACGTCACGACGACCGGCCGTCCGGGCTGTGGATAGCGTGCGCCGTGGCTCAGTCGGCAGCGGCTCGCATGGTGGCCGACGAGGTCGAAGACCCCGACGATCCTATCCTCGAGATACTCGCCGAGATAGCGCGAGAGAACGAGGGATTCGACGTGTTGCTCGGTAATGAGATGGCATGTGCTAGATAAGGAGTCCCGATGCCTCAATACGTGTTCAAGTGCGTGACCTGCAAAGAGCGGTTCGAGGAAAATGTTGCCATGTCGGAACGGCACGGAGTATCGTGCAAGTCGTGTGGAGGTAAGACGGCGATCGTGCCCCAGAGCTTCACGTGGGGATGGCCGTCGTACGTGAATCCGCACATCGACCGGCCGACGAGGGCAGAGATGACCGAGCCTTCGGGGCTCATCACCCAAGGAGTGCGAGATGGCTGGTAAGGGAGGCACCAAGAACCAGGATGCCGTCTTCGAGGCCAAGGCCCGGTCGGCCGCCAAGTTCCGTGCGAAGTTCGGGCGCGAGGACCGGTGGCGCCGGTACATCCTCCGACTCGCCCACGTCTACTACCCGGACGGCGTGACCGAGGAATCCCCCGTCATCAACATCATGGCCGCGCGTATCCGCGCTCTCGTACCGCAGCTCGCGATCGGGATGCCGTCGGTCAAGGTGGAGTCGTACTACCGGCCGAAGGACCCCAACTCCGAGCCTGCTCTCGCCAAGACGCTCGAGATGCTGTGGGAGTCCGAGGACATGGACTCGACCACGCGCCGTGTGACGCTCGACTCCGAGACGTTCGGTTGGGGAATCGGGTTCGTCGGGTACACCGCAGGGTTCGAGTCGTCCGGCAACGAGATGGCTCCCCGCGGGCTCCTCGGCATGGTGCCAGGTTCGATCACCGAGCGGCTTTCCTCATGGTTCGGCGGCGGCGGGCAGGACTCAGAGTCCGAGGCGGTCAAGCGGCTCATCCACGAGCGCGCGTTCCTCGATCGGATCTCGCCGCTGGACTTCCTCATCGACCCGACCGCGTCGCACTTCGGTGGCGCGGACTGCATGGGGCACGCGCTCTACCTCACACCCAAGCAGACCGACGATCTCCTCGGCAAGAACCACGGGCTCAAGGCCGAGAGCGTGGGCAACGTCGGCCGGCGCGAGAGCAGTAACGACTCGGACGGCACAGCGGGTGCGGAGAACACCGAGATCGCGCGCGTCGTCGACGAGAAGGCCCGGCGCATCATGGTCTACATGATGTGGTACCGCTCCGAGGCCAAGACCGTCTTCCTCGACAAAGACTTCAAGGTCATCAAGGGCCAGGTCCACGACTGGAAGTCCGTCTATCCAGGCTTCCCGTACGTGCCGGCCGTGTGGGACGAGGTGCCGGACAGCGTCTACCCCGAGGGCCTGGGTGCCGCGCTTGAGCCGCTCACCAACGAACTCCACACCGTACGCAAGCGCCAGATCCGCGAGCTCCGCAAGGGAATCAAGAAGTGGTGGAGCTCGGGTTCGCTTTCCGCGAAGGCCCGCCAGGGGCTTATGAGCGACCGCGACGGCGAGATAATCGAGGGCGGCGAGTACGACGACATCCGTCCGCTCGAGCATACGCCGATCCCCGCCGAGCAGTTCGCCGTCGAGAACCGCATCAAGGAAGACATGAACGAGGTGTCGCACACATCACCGATGCAGGCGGCAGCCTCGGCCTCAGTACGCAAGACGGCGACGGAGACAGCGTTCATCCAGTCCTCGGCAGATGCAGTCACCGGCTACCGGCAGCTCATGGTCGAACGGTTCACGTCGCAGGTCATGGAGCGTCTGCTCTACATCGTGACCGACCTCTTCGACGCACCGCTCACCGTGAAGATTCAGAACACCGACCCGATGCTCATGGACGCCGAAATGGGCGACCTCATCCCCCTCGGCGAGACGATTGAGTACACCTTCGTCGGCACCGAGCACAAGGGATTCTACAAGGTGAAGGTCGAGCCGGGTTCGATGGTGGCAGCCGCCAAGGACGTCGAGCGCCAGCACCAGATGGCGATGTTCAAGCTGTTCACGCCGTTCGAGTGGTTCGACGCGAAAGCGTGGGCCATCATGATGATGTCCGGGCTCCCCGGCATCCGTGACACGTCGCGCTTCATCGTGAAGCCGCAGCCCGTCGCACCACAACCCACAGGCACCGGGGCGCCAATGCCGGGCGCTCCTCCTCCCCCTCGAAGCGCCCAGGCACCTGCTGGTGGCGGCCCCGGTGCCGGTCAGATGCAAGGCATCCCGACGCTCGGCGAGGTCAACCCGACCGCGCAGGGTGACATGTTGTCCGCCGTCTTCGGCGGAATGGGCGGATCACCGGCTTAGTCCGGCCCCGCAGACGAAGGGAGTTCCAAAGTGTTGGACGATACGAGTATCATGCAGGGCGATGCCACATCTCTTGATGACATCGGTGCAGAGGTAGTAACGCTTCTGGACGCACCCGCCGCAGACGAAGGGACCCCCGCCGTAGAGGCGATTCCCGCAGTCGTGGGCGACAATGCGGCAGAGGCCGGCACGACGGACGGAACGCGGGACGACGGAGAACCTGCCGCACCGGCAGAACCCGCCGATTTCCTCGAAGCGTCCGGGGTCAGTCTCGAGGACTTCCTCGAAGGCGTTGAAGACCCGACGCAGCGTGCGCTTCTTGAGAACAGCTACAAGTCGATGCAGGCCCATTGGACTCGCCGCAACCAGGAGATGTCTACGGCAACGAAGGCCGGAAAAGCGGCCCTCACCGAGAACGAGGAGCTGAAAGCCAGGCTCGCCGCGCTCGAACAGAGGGCACCGCAACCGGTCCCGCAGCCGCAGGCCCCCAAGGATTTCCGGCAGGAGTATATCCACCAGGGCCTCGGGAAGATCATCACGGAGGAAGAGGCTATCGAGTCTCCTTTGATGCTCGCGCAGTTCGTACGCCAGCAGTCCGTGATCGCCGCCCGAGAGAACATGCTCCCGATGATCGACGTGGTCAACCGCAGGGTCCAGCCTCTTGAGGGCTCGGTGCGGGAGATGGTGTCGAAGGAGAATGTGACCCTCGTCGATAACCTCTTCTCGAAGGCTCCTCATCTGAGGACGCCGGAGGTCGAGGCGCAGATGGTCAGTCTCATGGAAGCGAACCCGATGCTACCCCTCGAGGTGGCGTTCAACGCTGTCGTCGCTCCGCTTCTCGCCACCGATGCGTTCTCGGTAGGGCAGCGGGCAGCAACCGTATCGGCGCGCAGGAGCGCCGAGGAGCAGCTCGCAGCCAAGCAACGTGCATCCGTACCGTCCGGGACCACCGGCAACGCCGGAGCGGGCGACGACGACTTGCCGGCCAAGCCGACACTCGACGACGCCTTCGCCTTCGCGCAGCGCTCGATGAACGGACAGTGATGGTAGGAAGGAAGTGAAACACGATGGCAGGCGATTCGACTGCTGAACGGTTCGACCAGCTTGCATCAACCACGCTCAACGTCTATGCCTCGAAGACGCTGCAGGACCAGATCTTCAACGACGAGCCGCTGCTCAAGCTTCTCCAGGCCAAGGGCCGCAAGGAGAACTACGCCACCGGCGGCCGGTACATCGAGGTTCCTCTGATGACCGGCAAGAACAACACCGGCATGAGCTACGACGGCCTCGAGGTGTTGGACACGTCCACGTCTGAGGGGATCGGCAACGCGATCTTCCCGTGGCGCTTCTACAACATCGCGATCACCGTCGCGGAGGGCGACCTGCTCAAGAACAAGGGCGATGCTCAGATCATCGACTTGCTCAAGGCGAAGATCCTCCAGGCCGAGATGTCCATCAAGGACGACCTCGGCATCATGCTCTACGGTGACGGTACCGGGAACTCCAACAAGGACCTCCTCGGCCTCAAGGCGCTCGTCGGCGCCACCGGCACGCTCGCGGGCATCGACTCCGCGACGTACGACTACTGGCAGTCCGTCGTCGACTCGACGGCCGTCGCTGTCGATGCGTCGTGGATGCGGACGATGGTGAACAACGTCCGTGGTTCCGGTTCCTCTGTCTCAGCCGGTGCCGGTGTCGGCAAGGTCGACATCATCCTCACGACCCAGGCGCTTTACGAGGCGTATGAGGCCAAGCTCGAGCCGTCGCTCCGCAACGCGGACACGAAGCTCGGCGACCTCGGCTTCGACGCGCTCAAGTTCAAGGGTGCTGAGATGACCTGGAGCGACAACTGCCCGACCGGCTACATGTACTTCCTGTCCACAAGCTACATGGCGCTCAAGTGCCACCCGGACCGGGACTTCAAGTCGACCCCGTTCCAGACGCCGATCAACCAGGACGGGCGCGTCGCGCACATCCGGTTCATGGGCAACCTCGTCACATCCAACCGTCGCCGCCTCGGCGTGGCGACCGCCAAGACCGCCTAGGGAGGTGTGAATCATGGGTGTTTGTTCAAGCGCAACAATCGTCGATGGCGATTATGCCAACGGTTCAGTGTGGCAAGAAGGCGTGAACGAGTACATGACGGTGCAGTCGCACGCGGTTCTGCCTGTCGGCTCCGTCATCGTCATCTCGCACGACGACGAAGGTCCGCGCACCGCAGCTCCGGCAACGCTGGCCGTCTACCAGCGCATCGGCGTCGTGGTCGTCGCTTCGACCGCGGCGAACGAGTGGATCAAGGTGCAGACCCGTGGCTTCGCAGAAGCCCTCGTCGAAGGCACGACCGACGTCACGGTCGATGACTACCTCGAAGTCCTCACGACCGAGACTGCGTTCAAGCTCGACCACGCGACCGCTCGCTCCACAAACTCCGTGGCCGTGGCCGTCGATGCAGTCGCCGACGCCGGCCCCGCGCTGGCGACCGTGTTCCTGCTCGGCGACCCCGCGATCGTGGCCGCGTCCTAGCAGCAGCAGACCCCGTAGCGGGGCTGACCACCATATCGGCCCCGCTACCCGGAACGCAGGAAGGAGTTGAAGATGTCGAACATGTGTCCCATCCCGGCCGTCCGTGACCTCACGGCGACCGCTGCGGAGCTGAACCTGCTCGATGGAGTATCCGGACTCGTCCAGGCCGACCTCACGAAGCTGGCGGCTATCGAAGCCACGGCGGCGGAAGTCGCGATGGCGGCTGACGTGTCGACGTTCCTCGGGACGTACACCGCCACGTCGCCTGCGGCCATTCCGGCGACCATCCGTGTCATCGAGCTCAACCACGCTTCGACCGCCATCGAGAAGACCATCGCGTCGATGGTCCCGTATGCGGGCCAGATCGTGTGCGTCAAGGACATCTCCGCGACCGGCACGGCGGCCCACACGGTCACCATCACGACCGGCACGTGGAACGGCACGAACAAGGTCATCACCCTGAACGCGCTCAACGAGTGCCTCGTCGTGGCCGTGGACTCTGCCGGAAACGGCACCGTCCTCGTCAACATCGGCGAGGTCGCACTGAGCGGCTAGACAGAAGTCAACCGCACCTAGAGTGGAGGGTCGTCTAGAGATGAAGAAGTTCCGCAGCATCGTGGACCTCGGGTATGTCCCGGCATCGGATCTGGCGCCCTCCCCTCCGGGCGGTTTCCCGAGTGGGGACGCCGCCTTCGGCTTCATCCCTGCCCCCGAGGAGCAGCAGCTACCGGTCGAGGCCGAAGCACAAGAGCCGGGCGTGGACCCGTGGGACTCCTACGTGGAAGGCATCTGCCCCATCTGCGGCGTCTCGTTCATCGGGTCAAAGAACCCCCACCTTGGGGTTCTCATGCACGTCCGCGGCAAGATGCGCTCGAGCAAGGACAAGTTCCACCGTCTGCCCGTCATCACGAAGGAGTAGGTGAGTCACATGGCAGTTTCGATCAACCGCCCGGCCGGTACGAATCCCGGGTGCTGGACGGGGGCAGCCGTCCTCGACTTCGCCTCATCCGGCGTGGACGGCGAGGCGATCGCGCTCAAGCCCGAGACGAAGCTCGTGCAGGTCGTTCAATGCACGGCGCTCAACACCGCCACCGTCCAGCCGCGCTACTCAGATGACGGCGGTACGTCGTGGGCGAACATCGAGTTCGACATGGAAGGCCGCTCCTACCCCTACTCGCTCACCTCGGCTGCCATGAAACTCCCGGCGACGTTCCTGCTCGCGGGCCTTCCTGGCGGCGACCGCATCTTCAACCTGTATGCCTCGGCGGCTCAGTCGGGCAAGACCGCGAGCGTCCAGATCCTCTAGACGAGCGTCTGTTAGGAGGCTCACCGTGCTTCGCTACCTCTTCCTCGCTCCCTACGGCGGCGACCCGACCGTGGGCTACGACTTCACCCCCGTCGCTCCCTTCGACTGCTCGGAACTCGTGCAGCCGTCAGTCGGCGACCTGTACCCGCCCGCTCCGAACGCGACCGTGCTCGTGTGGACGTACTGCCAGGCGCATGACGCGCTCACGATTCCAACCGAGGACGAACCCGCCCCAACGCTCCCAAGCCGTGTCGCAATCCTCGAAGCGATGACGACCGCGCTCGACGCGATGAAGGCCGAGTACACCTACATCGGGCAGGTGACGTACTGATGCCCAAGCAAGCCAAGCCTGTCACCCGCAAGGCGAACGAGACTGAGGCCGCGTACCTCAAGCGGCTCATGAAGGCGCTCTACGGTCGCACCTGCGACATCAAGCATCCCAAGGGTAAGGCTCCCAAGTCTGCGGAGGTGAGCTAGATGCCAGCACTCGCAGGAGCGGTAGGCGACTGGATCGGCAGGCAGACCGGCGACCATTGTGGCAACTACTACGACCTCGTGTCGCAGGCTTATGCCACCGTCACTCGTGCCACACCCAAGACCATCTTCGACCCCCTCGTCGGTCGCATCTTCGACGTGCCAGCGGGCCAGCTTGCCGTCAATCCCTGGGGCGCGTATCAGTCGGGCGGCGTCGGCTTCGCTCCCGTCATCGAGGAGGCACGCACCAACGCCTTCCTGCGCTCGTACATCTTGGGCGCCACGGAACTCTCAGCGTGGACGGCAGACGCCGGACTTACCGCTGCTCTCGGTTCATCGGCTCACGGCCTCTACGGTTCCGCCGTGGGTGCTGTGCTGACCGCCGATGCGAGCAATCGTGCTTTCTGGCAAGTAGTCACCGCCACCGCTACAACGTGGGTCGTGTCCTTCCACGTGAGAAAGGCTGACGGCTCTGCGGTGTCTGCCACCGACATGCAACTCTGTGCCGTCGCTGGCACGTCAACACCAGTCGGCACCCTGCTCACGACCACGTTCACATCGCTAGGCTTCGGCTGGTATCGCGCTTCTGCGACGTTCACCGGAACCGTCGCGTCGTGGGCGGTAGGCGTGGCAGTCAAGGCTAACAAGACCGTCACCGTGGACTGCGCCTCGACTGGCGCAGGTGCGTTCGCCACCTCCTACATCCCGACGACGACCGCAGCCGCGACAAGGAACGCCGACGTGGTGACGGTGCCGACTACTGGCTGGAGCGCGGCAGCGGGGACGATTGTGGCGACGGCTGGCGCTCCGCTGGTGGCAGCGGGAAACTGGGACTATCTGTCCTGGTATGCGTCAGCCACTGAGTATATCCGCCTCTATAACCTCAACGGCTCCGGAGTCATCTTCACTTCGCGCACTACTGCTGGTGGCGCAAAGTACGACCAAACGACGCAGACCGCAGCCCCACACGTCATCGCGGGAACCTACGCCACGGGAAGCGCCCTTCGTGCTTACGTCGATGGGACGACTGGCGTCAGAACCGACGCACATTCAGCGCCGAGCCTTCCGGCTACCGCTACAATCGGCTCCGCTGCTGGTGGAGCCTTTGTCAACGGCCCCATCCAGCGCGTCACCATCTTCGCCGACGCCAAAGACGCCGCCACGGTAGCGACCTACAACACGCTCGTGAACGGTGCGAAGGCTGGCGGCATGTCACCCGCGATGAAGATGCTCCTGCTCACGTCTTAGGAAGGAAGCGACACGATGGGAACGACGGCAGACCTCATCGCACGGGTACGCGACCTCATGGCCGAGGAGACAGCCGACCTCTACGAAGACGCGACCGAACTCCTGCCGAACCTGAACGACGGCAAGGAGATCATGTTCGCCGATCTCGATGTGCTCCCGAAGACGCTCTCGCAGGTCATCACGGGTTCGACGGCGACGTACGAGATAGCCGACCTCGGGCGCATCGACTGGATACGCTACGGCGCGAGCGGTCCCGACCTCGTCCCCGTCCATGCCGACGAGCTGCGCTGGCTGTCCGGCGTCACCGGCACCCCGACGCACTACGGCATCGGCCTCTCCGCCGCCGGCGTCCCGCAGATCACCTTGTACCCGACGCCCGGTGCGACCGACACGACGACGCTCGTGGGCTCGTACTTCGCCATCCCGGCAGACCTCGCGGTCGAAGGCGACATCGCGGCCACGACCACCATCGACTGCGCGAACGCGAACGCCGACCTCATCGTGACGGCGAAAGCCCTCGGTACGCCGGGGAACGCAGTGAGCATTACGCTCGTCGACCCCGGAGGTGCGACCGCCACACTCGGCGTCACCACCGCGGGACCGGCCATCACCGTGAGTCTCGGCCGTGCGGCATCGGCCATCACCTCTACCGCCACGCTCGTGAAGGCCGCCATCGACGCATACCTTCCTGCGTCCTCTCTCGTCTCCGTGGCGCTCGTCGGAAGCGGTGCCGGCATCATGTCCGCGAAGACCATCCAGACGCTCTCAGGAGGCTCGGGAACAGGCGCCGTGTCGAACCCGACGTGGCACAGCCGCTATCACTTCCTGCCGTGCTACCACGCCGCGGCCATCCTGCTCCGCAAGGACAGGCGCCCGGAGGCGGCGACCGAGATGGAGGTCCGCTTCCGCTCGGGCATCATCGAGTACGGCCGCTGGTTCGAGTCGCGCTTCCCGTACCGCGGGGATGTCGTGCGAGCACAGCCGTCGCCGATGGGCTCGATGTTCGAGCCGACGTACCAGCACGAGATCGGGTGATGCCCAATGCCGCGTAAATCGACCACCGCAGAATCCTCGCCGACCGTGTGGCTGGCCTCCTCGCCGAACTTCTCTGGCGGCCAGGACACGGCAACCGATCCGCGCGACTTGGAGAAGGAGAAGTTCACGCTGCTCGAGAACGGCTACGTGGCGCGCTCGAACCGCGCCGTGAAGCGTCCGGGCTTCGCTGACTTCACCGACGCACCGTTCGCTGGTCCCGTCCGCAACATGTACCGCTTCAAGACGAGCGACGGGACCATCAACACGACGCTCGCGTGGAGCGAGCACGACCTCCATGCGCTCGACGCGAGTGGTGCCGTGCGCCTGCTCGCTCGTACCGCGTTCGAGGATGGCAACATCACCTTCTGCCAGTACGGTGACACCGTTTACATGAGCGATGGAGTGTGGTGCGGCTTGTGCGCCGTCAAACAGGCCGCCGCCGCGCAGAAGGCACAAGTGCTCGTCACGGCTGCTGCCGACGACTGGACGGATGTCACGTACAACATCACTGGCACCGTCGATGTGGCTGGCGCGGCTGGTAACGACTACACCATTACCATCGTCAATCCAGGTACGGCATCCCATGCGCTGACAGTCGCGATGACCGTGAAAGACATCGTTGTGACGCTCGCGACCGATGTCGATTCGGTCGTCACAAGCACGGCGCTCGAAGTCGTTACCGCGCTCAATGCAGATGCCGGGATTGGCGCGGTCATCACCTGGGACCCGGCCACCGAGGACATCATGGTGGCGCGCTCCGAGGTCGGCTTCTACAACGGTACCGACATCGGCGGAATCTACTTCACGACGACCGCGATCACGTTCAACTTCACGCATCTTTGCACGCGAGGCGGCAACCGCATCTTCGGTGTGGACGCGGCCGATCCCGCTACCGTGCGCTGGTGTACCGTCAACACGCCTGAAACGTGGCCCGACGAGAACCAGATTCGCCCCGACAAGGAAGTGACCGGACTCCTCGAGGTGGGTGCGGTCCAACTCATCTTCATGGAGCAGTCCATCTACCGCATCGACGGCACCGACCCGACGACGTGGACGCTCACGAGCGCATCGGCGAACGGCCTAGGACTCCCGTCGAACGCGAGCAACACGCTCATGGAGCTCGAGGGTGTGGCGACGTACCTCTCCGACAAGGGACTCGCTGTGTACGAGGGCTCACATCCGCGCACGATCAGTGACGATGTGAAGAACCTCGAGAACGCAACCGCCAACCTCATCCCGCTCGACTCCGGTGTGTGGGACGGCGCGTTCACGATGGTGGTCGGCGACTACATCTGGCTCCTCTACAAGTCCGTGAGCACCGTCGATGGTTGTGACCGCGCTATGACGTACGACTACCGCCGGGGGCTCTGGTCCGGGCCGTGGACGTTCGACTCGCCGGTCACGTGCGGCGCCTGCGATCCGACGAACGACGGTGACGAGGCGCTCCCGTATCTTGGCGGCTACTCCGGTGCCGTGCTCCGACAGTCGGCTCACGAGGACAACGGCGTCCCGTTCCGTATGCTGTTCCGCTCCAAGACGTTCGACTGCGCTCGGGAGGCCGTAGACAAGCAGGTCATCGACCTACGCGCCACGTACAAGGCCGCTGCCGCCACGACGATCACCATGCGCCTCTACCGCGAGGGAGCGGTGTTTGCTGCTGTCACAACGACGTTCACGGTCGCTGCCGGCGAAGGCGTTATCCAGAAGCGTGTCCCGCACGTTCGGGGCCGTGACTTCTACATCGAGCTCGAATCGTCTGACGACGTCTACGTGGAGTTCTCGGGCTGCGAGTTCGACTATTTTTTCGTGCGTCTGAGATAGGCGGGGACGAGTCTCCGTCTGCGGCTGAGCTCACCGAGCTCGGCTACTTCACGTTGATGCCGAAGCCGGATGCACGTAAGATGCCGGAGATCCCCGATGTCACGCCGTACGTCCCGACCGCACCAACGATGCCGGACCTTCCTGCCGAGATACCGTGGCCGCCGAGCGTTGATTGGCCCGACCTTCCTGGCCCCTGGGTGCCCCCGGACTGGCCGCCGTGGGACTTGTCGCCGGACGGACCGCCAAAGTGCTTCATCGACTTCTCAAACAGGTTCATGCGACTCATCATCGCCATCGCCGTCCACCGTGCCGAGCTCGGGCAGGTTCCGGGCTATCCTCCGTTCGACCTCCGTACGATGGGGTCGTTCGTGACGCCGCAGATTGTGAACCTGGCCGCGATGTGGCTGACGACGATATGGAACACGCACACCGACCCCGGCGAGGATGATGTCAGCTCCTACTACCCACATAATGGTGACGGATACAAATACAACGAGACGACGGGTGCTAGGTCCATAGCCACAACAGCACGCGGAGGGTTCTACTCTGGAGACTGGTATCACTCGTACATGCTGTTCAAGGGCAGCTCCAGCCTTGATGCGTCCAAGATAACGAAGGCGTACCTTCGGTTGAACTCAGCGGTCGGCGGGACATTCAACACACAACTCGACTGTTACCGATCCGCGACACCGCCCGCACCGCCTAATGACGAAGGTGAGTTTGGGACAGCCTGGGTAAGCAAGACCGGGCACACCGTTGACTTCAATGAGCTGCGCGCGGTCGGTTCGACCAACTACTCGCCATACATCACTGAGTCAGTGAAAGAGGTCATCGGACTGACCGGATTCAACGGGACGGTAGCGGTCATGCTGTCATCCTATGGACACGTCGGGACGACGAGCGTGGAGTTCCAATATTACTTCAGCGCTATCCAGTATTCGACGCTCTTTGTCCATACCGAGGGCGCGCCTGTTCTCCCGCCGATGCTCCCGCTCCTCAATATAGGCGAGTTTTCGTGCAGTCAGATGCTGGCATGGATGGCGTTGGTGGAGGGCATCTGCTGGCCTCACCTGTGATTGAGCACTCACGCATGGTAAAGTCTGGAAGTAGCGTCACATAGGAGGCGAACACGATGGCACAGGTAAACGGAAGCGGGATCGGTGGCGGAGTCGACCCGGGGAACGATTGGGCGACGCAAAAGGCGCTCATGGAGGCCGGTGGTCGTGGCGGCAGTCTCGGATTCTCCGGCGCTCTCCCAAGCACGACCGCTACCAGATGGAACCCTCAGCCGCTCAACATCCAGAGCAACGTCGCCGACTACAACTTCGGCGCGACTCCGACGATCAGCACGACACCCTGGAACCCGCTCGGAGCGGCCGGATTCTCGACCGATTCCCCGCAGGTGGGCCCGACGCAGTACGACGCGCAGGTCGAAGGCGGGCCGTACATGATCGGCGCCGACTCCGGGCTCGACGTGAACAGCGACTACGGCCTCAACGCCTGGGTGCAGGCCATCTCCGACCAGCTCAACGCGGCCGAGCCGCAGCGTGTCGAAGCCGCAGCCGAAGCCGCAGCCGCTCGTGGCATGAGCCGGAGCGGCGGGGCCATCCTCTCCGAAGACGCCGTGCGCCGGGAGACTGACCTCGAGATAGCCAAGCAGACTGCGGCCGCAGCGGTGCAGCAGGCGACGCTCACGCAGGACACGATGAAAGCAGCGGCCACACTCCGCACCGAGCGTGAGATTTCCAACCAGCGTGCGGCCGAGGCATGGCAGCAGCTCACCGAGCAGGCCGAGCAGTATTACGCGAACCTGGAGCAGCAGAAGGAGATCGCCAACCAGCAGGCGTACATCGAGATGAGCGGGCAGGCGCGCGACTACGCGGCGCAGCTCTCGCAACTCGAGACGCAGCGGGTCATCTCCAACCAGTCGGCCTCTCTCGCGATGAAGGAGATGGAGTCCGGCTACAACCAGTTCCTCAAGGAGCTCGACTTCCAGTCCCAGGTCGCCGAGGCCGAGAACTCGCTCGGCTACTCGCAGCTCGGCGAGGACGCACGCTGGCACGACCAGCAGGCAGCCATCAGCGCGATGTCGGCGATGGGTAGCGGCGGCGGGTCACAGGACATCCCGTGGCCGTCGATGACGTCCGACGTTATCTCGTGGACTGATATCGGCATGCCTCCTGAGCAGCGGCAGACTGCGTTCGGTGCCTCGTATCCCGACTACTACGGGGATCTCGCGCAAACAAACCCTGACCTCTACAAGATTCTCATCGCAGCCCAAACACCGTAGACGCGGAGGCGACTCATGTCGTGGTTCGGTGATTGGAACAACGAGCAGAAGAAGCGCCAGAAGCGCATCGCCGAGTTGCAGCAGAAGATCAACTCGAAGGAGACGGGCCTCGGGTCCGACATCCTGTCCAAGATGAATCAGACGTGGCAGGTCGTTGAGCCTGCGCTCGGTGCTCTGGATATGGTCGGGTCGGCGTTCGCCGCCGGTCGTTACAACTCGACTTTGGCGCAGTTGGACTACCAAGAGAAACTGGTGGCCGAAGGCGTAGACCCGAAAGTCGCTACTTTACGCTCAATGACGGAGACTCCGTCGTGGTTTGCGCAGAAGGAGCTTCCCAAGGGTGGCGTCAACCCGCTCACTGAGGCCGGGAAAGCGGCTCTCGGACAGACGCGGGTAGGCGGTGTCGAAGCAATCAAGGCCGACGCTGCACGCAACGTATCGCTAACTCCGGCGCAGCGCGAGTTTTGGGGCAGCGAGCCGGTATCCCTCATCGCTGGCACAGTCTCGGACATCGCGGGCGACCCGACCACGTACAGCGGCATGGGGATCACTGGCGCCACCAAGTCGGCCAAGATTACGCATATGGAAGACGTCATCAAAGGCGGCGTGGATGCGGCGAAGCTAGCTGGCATCGGCCTGGATGCAGCCGAGATGGCATCGAAGCACGCCGACGACTACGCGAAGATCACCAAGGGTGGCAGCCTCATCGACGACCTCGCGACCGGCATCCGGTTCCAGAACATCCCCCCGGCCATGACACGCGACATCGAGAAGGCGGCACAGGCGGCAGCCGGCGCGGCACAGGAAGGCGCCAAGCGCGTCGTCAATGCGCCGTTCCTCCGCAAGACTTCGGAAACAGCCGAGGTCGTGCCGTACGCATGGTCGCCGACGCTGCGTAAACTCGGCGAGGGTGAGGAGTCCAAGACGATCCTCGGCCGGCTCGGCAAGCACATCGACGTTGCGGAGCTTGGCTCGAAGGCGAAGGCGGCTACGGAAGCCGGACAGAACCTCGAGCGCATCCCGCTGTTCGACCTCGGCACCAAGAGCGCAGACCGCGGCGGCATCAAGATACTCGGCGAGACGCTGGCACCGAACGGTATTCAGATGCCGAAGATACTTGGCGGCAAGTACCTGGAGCCGACTCAGGTGTACTTCGACAAGGCGAAGGACTGGCTCCGAGCCACCACTGTCGAGGACAAGGGTGCGCTTGGCGAGCTCACACGCAAGCTCGGCGGCCTCGTCTCGAACTACGCCGACATCGACCAGCAGGGCAACCGGCTCATGTCCGTCTACCTCCGCCGCCAGGGGCTCAACGCGCTCTCGATGGCGAAGCGCTCCGGCGCGGAGAAGGGACTGGAGGCTGGCCTCGCGATCGACTCCAAGACCATGCCTAGCGAACGTGTCTGGATGCAGGCGAGCGTCGAGGAAGTCATTGGGCCCGACCAGTGGAAGACGCTCGACGGCCTCTACGACCAGCGCGGCACACTAGTGAAGCAGCGCGACAGCCTGGTGAAGCAGAACGGCCTCTACGGTGAAGGCTTGGAGACGGCACAAGGCAAGGTCAGTGAGAAGACGCTCGACCTCATCGGCGCGAAGGAATCCATGATCGGCGCCATCGACGAGAAGGTGCAGTCCATCGTAGGGCAGGCGTCGTGGGAGCGCGTACGCGAGGCTCTCGTCGGGTATGGTGCCGCGCCGGAACGCGCTGATGAGTTGACGGGCATCATGCAGGAGGTCACCGCCGGCCTCGAGAAGAACAACGCGGCCCGCCGTGCGCTCAACATCCAGGAGGCCGAGCTCCTCACCGGATCGAGCATGGGGTACACGCCTCACTACCAGGCCGCACCGGACACGTGGCTGGACGCGCTGCGCGAAAAGGTGGGAATGCCCACCGAGTACCAGAAAGCCCGCGAAGAGGTCGTACAGGCGCTCTCAGGACGTTCCTGGGACGAACTAGGAGAGCCCGGTCGCGGGTATTCGCTCGGAACGGGTGGCGTCAAGGCTGACTTCGGCAAGAAGCGGACGCTCGGCACTACGCTCCGCGACCGTTTCGCTATCGAGGACAAGGCCGTGCAGACGGAGATGGACTACGGCCGTGCGACCGCGATGAAGGTCAAGAAGGACACGACCGACATCGCCAAGGCGGAGTTCGAGAACACCCTCATCGCCGACATGGGACTCAAGCCGGCCGACGAGACGCTCGACGAGCTCGGCAAGGTGGCTGTCGAGAAGCAGATGAAGGCGCAGGGGCTCGTTCCCTGGGTCGTGAAGCGCACCACCGGCGACGAGACGTACTACATGCCGAAGGTTCTCACCGACTACTTCGACAAGATGACCAAGCTTGTCTCGCATGACGAGTCCACATCGGCCGTGCTGCGCGGGATCGACCGCCTGAACGCGACGTGGAAGAAGCTCAACACGGTCGTGAACCCGCGCTTCCACATGCGGAACGCACCGTCGAACTACACGCTCGCTTGGATGAAGGACGCGGACCTCGCGGACGTCGGGTCGTGGAGCGATGCCATGAAGGCGCGTATCGCGTACCTCGGCGGCTCGGGCGACTCCGTGAAGATAAAGGTCGGCTCCGACTGGATGACCGCGAACGACCTCATGGACGCGACCAAGGGTACGGTCATGCGCGGACAGGCGGGCATCGCAGGTGACGTCGGCCAGTCGATCACCCGTGAGGTACGGGCGAACGCTCCCCGCGAGAACGTGCTCGACGAGCTCGGCCGAGAGCTCAACCCGTTCAACGCGGGGCAGAAGGCCGGCTCCGAGATAGAGGACACGTCCCGCCTCGGCGTCTACCTCGCTGCCCGCAAGAAGGGGCTCGACCATGCCTCATCGGTGGACATCGTCGACCGCACGCTTTACAACTACCTCCCGGAGAATCTGACCCCGTTCGAGCGCGATGTCGTCAAGCGCTTCTTCGTTCCGTTCTACACTTGGGCAAAGGCCAATATCCCGAACATGCTTGAGATCGCGGTCAAGCAGCCGGGTAAGGTGAACTGGTTGTCGAAGCTGCGTGAGTCCGCATACTCGGCGACCGATACCGACCCGTCGCTCGTGCCGGAATACCTCAAGGACCAGGGCGCCATCCCGCTGCCGTTCAAGGGTGCCGATGGTGGCCGGATGTTCGTCAACCCGTCGATGGTGCCGTCCACTGACACCAACAAACTCTCCGGCGACTCAGGCAACGTCTTCGCTGGCATGGGCCCGTGGAAGCTGCCGGTTGAGATGGCGAGCGGCAACGACTGGTACTACGACGAACCCATCAGCGGCTACACCGGCGACAAGTCTCGCGCTCCCGGCGTGTTCCAGCTCATCGACCAGGCATGGGGAGGGGACGCGGGTTGGGAGTCGGTCAAGAAGACTCTCGGCATGGCGTACAACACGAACGCGACGAGTGGCGAGAAGTACGTCGCGATGGACCCGTACGTGCTCAAAGCGACTAAGGACCTCGGCGGCTTCTGGTACTCGCTCATGCAGTTCCCCGACCCGCGGCCGCAGGGCAAGTACACACGGGCGTCGTTCCTCACCGGCATCAAGCTCACCGAGATGGACGAGGAACTCCAGGCGAAGTACCGTGACGAGGAGCTCATCAGACGGCTCGAGGACGAGGTACGCAGGATGCGTGAAGAAGGCATCATCGACGAGAAGAAGAAGTACAGCTTCTAGGACCGGAAGGCGGCGACCGAATGACAGTGACGGAGATAACCCTCGTAGCGACAACGGCTGCATCAGTGACCACGGCGATCGTATTCGCCGTCAAGGGTCGGTTCGACGCCACGAAGGGTGAGCGCGAGGTCGCCGTGTCTGAACGAGAGGCCGTCGTCGCGGAACGGGCGCAAGCGAACGACGACGCGCAGACAACCATCGGGCTGCTGCGCGACCAGGTCAAGCTCCTGCGAGAGCATCGTGACGAGCGTGAGCAGGAGATCAAAGACGAGCGGGCGATGTGGATCGATCGTGAGACGAAGCTGGAGAGGCGTCTTGCGAAAATCGAGGAGGAGCAGAAGGACTCCCGCAAGGAGTACACGAACCTCGTCAAGACGATAACGCAGATGAAGTATTGCGCCGACGCCGACACCTGCAAGATGCACAATCCCGGCGACAGGCGCGAGGTAGCAGCGGTGACGATATGAGCCGCCTGTTCGCCTTCATCGCCTGCATGTTGCACGGTCACGTCTGGTGGCCGGTGCGGTACGCTGGATGGTCACAATGCCTGAACTGCGGGCTGTATCGTGACACGTACAAGGCCTGTTGCACCGTGCGCGGGCCGGAGAGGGAGGAAGCATGAGCAAACTCGGGTGGAGTCCTAGCCAGCAGGAGTCGAATCAGTACGCCGGCGCCGGGGTAGGCTACTCGGACTCCGAACAGTACTGGATGGAGCTCCTGGCTGCCGAAACCCACAAGCAGTGGGTCGCTCAGCAGACAGGCATCCCGGACGTCGTGTTCGAGAAGGAGACGTGGCAGCTCAACGCCGCCGCATCGAACGCCGGCGGCGTCACCGAGCACGTGGCACAGCACACGAACGCCGGGGGCGGTACCGGGTGCGAGGTCATCTACCACACCGGTTCCGTTAAGGGTAAGAGGATGGCCGACATCCTCTACAAGCACATCTCCAAGGCGACCGACACCGCAGACCGTGGCGTCAAGTCCTCGACGTCGTACGGTGAGTTGAACAACACCAACGCACCGGCCGTGATCATCGAGTACCAGTACCATGACTCGAAAACAGGTGCCGCCGAGATCCGGCGCTCGATCAAGGAGTATGCGACTGCCACCGTCAAGGCCATGTGCGAGTACTACGGCAAGGCCTACAAGGATTTGAGCACTCAGGTACCTGCGACCGGTTATCTCGTCGCTAAGGAGCACCTGGCAGTCTCAGAGAGGGCATCAGTGGCAGCCGGAGCCAAGAGCCGCGGCAACGTGGTACGCTTCTACCCTGCCACGAAGGATGAATGGAAGACCTGGCCGGTAGGCATCTAGGAGGAGGCTCTGATGATTGAAAACGCGAAGACTCGAGGCACGCTGTACGTCATCGGCATGGTGGTGTGTGTTCTGCTCGCGGTACTCACCATCATCTTCGGGTTCGTCACGAAGGAGCAATTGTTCGCTGTGATCCTTTTGGCTGGTGAGCTGTTCGCCGGCTTCCTGACCCTGCTCGCCCGATTGAACGTCGAGAAGTAAGCGGAGCGGAGACAGCGGAAAGCCCCAGGGACCGAGGGGAACCTGGGGCTTTCCTATGCCCGACACCAAGGCGAACACGTGATGTCATCGTACCTTACTCGGGCAGGGTGGGCAACTCCTGAGCGACGGCCTTAGCACCGACCGCCATCTGCGCGATCGCCCTCCACACCTTGAACGGACCATCCTCGTCGCCTCCGATGTCGCGGGCTTTGATGCCGGCGGAGAAGAGGATCTCCTCGGTCATGCGCCGGGGCGTCCACATGGCACGCTTCGGCTTCCCGAGCGCCTCGTAGACGAACAGCAGCCCGTCGTCGGTAGACGGCATCGCCGTGAGGATTCCGGCCGCGTTCTTGAAGCGCGCCACGGTGCCGTCGATGGCAAGGCTCACGAGCTCGAGCGCCGTCGAAGCGGGTACAACATCCTCGCCGTTGAACGACTCCATCTTCTCCGCTGCCACGGTGAGATCCTGCTCCTCGGCAGGTGCAAGCTCGCGGTCGCCGGGCTCGTACTCCATCTCACCTTCCACCTCCACGACCTCGACCTCAAGCTCAGGTTCGGTGTCGTCGAACAGCGGCTCCTCGTCGGGGGCGTCGCTGTCGTCGAACGGCAACTCGTCCTGGCCGTCATCGAGCGTAACGACGACGCGGGAACCAGCGAACGGTGCGGCAGCGAGGCCATCGTCCCTACCGCATTCAAGCACGATCTTGGTGCCGCCCTTGTCGTCATGTACGACCTTCTTCACGTGCGCCTTGAGACTTACTTCCATGTCAATCTCCTCCTCTAGTTACTACGGTCCGTGCCGTGCGGTGTCGGGTCGGGTGCCTCACCTCCCCCAAACTCGTAGTACCCGCGTCTGCGGTTCTTGTGCTCGACGAACTCGCGGTGCTTCTCGGCATCCATGCCGGTCATGCGCGACACGAGGTAGATGGCTCCGAGGCCGGCGTGGACGAGATCCCACAGCTCCTCCATGAGCGAGCCGGTGTCCAGGATGGTGACGCCGTCGGGCTCGATACACTCGGCTACCTCCTCGAGCTCCTCGGCGAGCTTGGCTATCTGGTCGAGAAGCGTCGAGTCCGGGTCGGTCGATGTGGCGACAAGCCGGTGGAGCGGGAAGCAGTAGAAGCGCTGTTCGCTCATGCCTTCCTCCGCTTGTGTTGCAACACCCGGTACGACGTCGTCTCGAAGTCGATGCGGTCGGTGGCGCCGACGATCCGGTCCACCACGCGCTTGTCGAGCTTGGCCGCCAGCACGCCGTAGTCGTCGTTGCTCGTGACGATGAGCCGCGTGCCGTTCGTGACAGCGGTATTGAGGAGCAGGTAGAACTTCTCCACGACCCACGGCTTCGGGTCCTCGGCGCCGAGGTCGTCGAAGATGAGCACGTCGCAGTAGCGACCAAGCGCCTCGAGGTCGATGCCGGGGCCGTCGTTGCTGAAACTCTTGCGGATACGGTTGAGCAGCGCCACGACGTTGACGAGCCGCACCCTGACACCCTTGGCCGCCAGAAGTCTCCCGCACGCTACAGCCATGTGCGTCTTACCGGTGCCGCTCTCATGGCTCGTGAGGAACAATCCGGCCTCTACGTCGGGATAAGCTTCGGCCCACGTCCGCACCTTCTTCACAGCGTCGGCGATCGGTGCGCGTGTGTACCACGACTCGAACGTCATGCCGGCGCAGAGGTCCGGCAGCGAGGTAAAGAACACCCTCTCCCGCTCGGAGCGTACCCTCTCGAAGTCATCATCGTCCTCCTCGATGACCTCCGGTACCGGCATCTCGGCGATCTCGGCCAAGTCCTTCCCGGCAGCCCGAGCCATGCGCTCGAACGATTCGTACAGTGAGTCCATGCGTGTCTCCTCTCTCACAGGTCGGCGTATGTCGGGTCCGCGGCTCTCTGCCGCTTCACCCCGCCGAAGTTCGTCACAGGGTCGGCCTCGTTCGAGAACCGCGTGAGGTTGTGTCCTTGCTTGCGGCCCAAGAAGTCCTCGAGCGTGTAGCGGTAGGTGAACTTCGGGTCCGGCATCGCGAGCACCAGGCCGTAGTTGCGTATCGCCTCGATGACCTCGGCTTCCTTACGGTCGACGAGCACGCGCGCTATCTGCTTGCGGGCGCCCGATGTGAGCGCCTTGTGGCGGATCACCTTGGCGTCGTTCCATGCTGCGAGTATGCGGTCGGCCACACCGTCTCCATCCTCTGCCGGCTTCTCCGCACGCACGACCTCGGCGGTGAGCCTGACGGTCGATGCGAGCACCGAGCACGGTGACGACGAGGAGGCGAGCGGGCAGGCGTGTCCAGTCTCGGGACACTCCGGCTTGAGCACGGTGATACGACTCTTGCGGTGGCGGTTGCCGCGCTCGTAGTCGATGTAGCTGTGCCTCTCGAGGTAGGCGAGCGTCCGGGACACCTGGGTCTTGCCGGTGCCGAGCGCCTCGCACAAGTCCTCCGAGTCGATGTCGACCGAGCGGGTAACCGGGTCCATGTCCAGGAGCAGGAACAGGTACAGGGTGACGCCGATGGGGCCGAGCCGACTGATGTGTTCCTTGAGTCCGCGCCGGACTGGCGCGCAACCTTCCTCGGTCATCTGCGTGTCCTAGCCTAGAGCGCCCGAAGGGGCAGGATGGTGATCTCGAGCCTTGGTGAGAACGAGTATACCTTCGAGCCTAGCTTGAGCGCCACAAGGGAGTCGTCGCGGTAGGCCACGCCGTTGAGCGCGTCCATGACGAGCTTCTCGTAGTTGTCCAGGTCGGGATGCTTGGTGACGTACACCTGCTCCGCCTCAAGCAGCGGCATCATCTTCTTGGTGCAGATGCTCTTCGGCGGCAGGATGAACACGCTCACCTCGAGGTAGAGCGGCACGTCCTCGATCGCGCGGTGCTGTGGGAACGCTGCCTGGAACGCGGCCCGGACGTTGACCTCGGCGGTCGTCGTCTTCGTCGGCGTGAACGAGTGAGACTTACCTCCATCCTTGCCGCGGACCGTGCGGGCACGCGCCTTCGGGACCGGCGTCATCGCGATCGTGAAGTTCATTCGGTGGCCTCCTTGAGTGCGGCCTGGATGGCAGCCTTGCATGGTGCAGGCATGCGGTTGTAGTAGGGGCCGCTGTGTAGACGCTGGTGACATCTTCCCTGCGACCCATCGGGGCAGAACTTGTAGCAAACGTCGGAGTCACGCGCTGCTGCGTTCACTGCGAACCAGTTCCGCTCCCGCGTCAGCCGCTCAATCTCCGCATCCTTCCGCTTCCCCTCCTCGATGTCGGCGAGGATGGTGGCGGGGTCGTTGGTGCTACCTCCGTAGGTGTATGTCACGATTTCCCGCTGCTGGTCGATTGCGATAGCGCATCCGTGCTGCTCCTGCCAGAACGGACATCCTGCCTCCTCGCGGTCAGTCGTGGTGATGTCGTCAGTCATCGTAGCGTGTCTCCGTTCGGCTTGAGGCACAGCCCGTTGTTGAAAATGAACCGCAGTTCCCCGATAGTGTCAGTGCTCAACTCGAACACCATGATTGCGCCGCCTTGCTTCGACGCCCTGGAGCAGAGCCAGGACATGTACTCGAAGTCTGCGGTGATAAGCGATTGCATACGCCGCCCACCTTCGTTGCACCAGACCAGCTTATACTCGCTCACAGCCCCTCCTCTCGTAGCCGCTCTGCGTTGTCGTGAGCGGTCTCTAGTTTCCGCATGAAGGCGCACAGAGGCGGAACTACGCAGCGTGTCTCATGCCTCTCGCCGCCTTGCTCCTGGTCTTTCCCGCAGAACTTGCACGACACATCGAAGTAGTCGCCGCCCCAATCCTTCTCCCATTGGCGGGTAAACTCCGGTGCTACCGTTGACACGTCATTCGCCGCCTCATGCTCCTCCACCAACGCTGCCAGGTACTTGACGCTGCCGAGGGACTGGTAGGCGGTGATAGTCTTGCGTAGTCGGTCGAATCGCGGTACGGCGCAGCCACCCTCGAACGCGTTGTCGGAATACTCCATGAGGTTACGGAGCCAGTCCACGTCCTCTTGTGTGGTGTCGGTCATCGCTTCGCTCCTTCATGGAAGCCGTCCTCGCAGTAGACGGCCCCGCCCTGCGGCTTGAATCCAACCTGTCGGGGACGCTCTTTCTCACCCCTGCACTTCCCGCAACGAGGCGGTGCCTTGCTCGTAGTGTAGGTAATCGTCATGTTGGTGGAAACGTCCATCAGTTTATCGCACGACTCGCAGAACACGTCCTCCTCCTCCTCCTCACCCTCCCCTCGGCATTTCCAATCCAGATGCTCATAGCCGCAGTGAGGACAGACTGGGTAGTCGGTGTACTCGTGGTCAATCTCTTGTGTGGTGTCGGTCATGGGGGTCACGTCCTTTGGTATCCACTTGTCCACTTCTGGCTCACCGTTGGGGCCAGGAGGTTCGCACAGACCCTCGGCTGGCACCGTGTCATGCTTGCAGGTATCGGTGCCATTGTGCCCGCACGTAGCGCAGATGTGGCGCCGCTCGTCTGCTATCCATCTACGGTCTACGGGTGCGCCGATATGTGTTCCCCAGTCGTCGCCAGACGCCTTCCACGAATGGTAATCGGGGGATGACGTAGGTGGAAGCAAGTGGGTGTTGTATCGCCTGCTCACGACTCCACCTCCCCGAGTCGCTGGTTGTACGATGCTGCGATGTCCTGGGCGATGAGGTGGGCTGTGGCGTCGTCGGGGACGGGTCGGCGCTTGACGGTGTGTGCGGCTCCACCACACTCGCGGTCGCGCTCCCACACTTGGCGATGCTCTGCGTAGAACCTCGGCTTGGGGAGCAGGTCGCGGAGGGCTTTGGCGTTCTCGGCGTCCCCATGTTCAGCATCGCTAGACTTCGCACACTTCTCAAGCCACTCAGCCGCTTGCGTGATGGTGGCGATTGCTTGCTTGTCCATCAGGTATCACCTCTCCCATACAGGTACGTCGTCGTGTAGGTCGCGTCCGTACCTAGCGTCATGTCCCAGGTCGTTCTCATCCAGCGTTGGCGTGCTGCCGGACCAGAGCGCATTGAGATCCGCGACGGCCGCCTCTATCTCGGCGACCCGCTTCCCCCAATACTCCCGCTCGGGATGACTGTGCATCATCGACCGGGCGCGGTTGAGCTCGTCGTCCAGCACCTTCCCGATCGCCGAGAAGCGCTCATCACTCGTGCGTGTCTCGTCCGTCATCGCCTTCTCCTTCCGCCGAGCAACGTGAGTGCGGCCAGCGCTGCCGCCGTCCAGAACGCGGACCAGGCTTTCACGACACCACCTCCACGCGGGAGCCGTTGACGCCCTTGCTCACGCTCACACGCTGCGGCAGGGAGTCGGTGATCGACTCGATGTGCGACACGGCCATGACGAGCGGGGTCGTCTCGGCCAGGACGTGCAAGCACTCCACGAAGTCGGCCATGCCGGCGGAGTCGAGAGCGTCGGGCTCATCCACGACGAACGAGTCGATGGGGCCGTGCTCCCGTGCCATGAAGCGTGACAATCCCACGGCCAGCGCGAAGTTCACCCGGGTGTTCTCCCCGCCGGATGCGAGGTCGATGGCGATGCCGCCGGTGCCGTCGTCGACGAGGATGTCGAGCGTCTCCCGGACGCCTTCCGTCTTGTTGTCGCGCTGCGTCGACATCTCCACACGGAGGCCGGCGGTGAAGTGCTCGAGGTAGGCGTTGGCCTCGTCCTCGATTGCTGCCACGGCGGACTCGATGAGCCGCGCCTGGATGCCTGACTTGCCGTACGCCTTGACGAGCAGCGCGAGGTCGGACTCCTCGCGGGCCACGGTGTCGAGCCGCTCCTTGGCTGCCTTGATGCGGTCGGCGTCACGATCGGCGCGTTCCACCTGCGCCTTGAGCCCCGAGAGCTCGTCCCGGATGCGGGCATACTCGCTCCGGCACGCGTCGACGGTGCTGGTCGCATCGCGAACGGCCTGGTCGAGCATCATCACGCTGCCGAAGGCGTCGAGGTCCTGCTGCGCCTTGGCTTGCGTGTCTCGTGCTGCATCGACCGCTGCTTTGGCGTCGGAGATGGCGGACTGTGCGATGGTGAGCGCGTCGGACATGCCGGCGAGTTCCGCCTTGGCGCGTCCGTGCGCCTCGTTCTCCTGCCGGATACCCTCGGCCTCGGACAGCTCGCGTTCGACCGCGGCTATCTCGGCGTCGGGCACGTCGGGGATCGCGTCGAGCTCTGCTTCGTGCGTGGTGAGGAGGGACATGTGGTTGTCGAAAGCCTCTTGATGCCGTGTGTGGGCGGCTTCGGCCTCCGTGCTGTACTGCTCGAGCATCTGTGCGCGGGCTTTGTCAGCGACGTGCTGGCCGCACCTGTCGCACACCTGCTCGTCGGTCGGCGCAGACTCGAAATCGTGCAGCCTCCTCTTGAGAACCTCGGCTTTGGCGTCCGCCTGTTCGAGCAACACGCTGAGCCTGGTTACTTCCACCTCACGCATACGTGCGGCCTCGCGGAGTGCGATGATCTTCCGCTTCTCCTCGAGGAGCATGTCACGGCGGGCGTTGAGCGCGGTCGTGTCCGGCAGCGCACGCGGCTCGGTCGAGCATCGCGTCTTGAGCGTCGCCATCTTCGACGTCACCCGGTCGGCCTCGGCTTCCTTGTCAGCGAGCGCACGCATGGCCGAGTCAAGCACCGTACCTGCCTCGTGCACCTTGGCGCCTGCGATGCTGGCCTTGGATGCCTGCTCCTTGGTGGCGTCGAGACGCTCGGCCGCCTTCGCTCCTCGCTCCTCGAGCGTGACGAGCTCGGCCTCGAGGCGTGGGATCTCCTCGCGTGCGGTCGTGGTGTCGTCGATGTCGAGCGTGTCAACCACGGCCTGTGCTGTGAGGCGCTCGTCTTTGAGCGCGGCCGCACGGCGCTTGGCCTCAGACTCGAGGAGCGGCCACACCTTCATGGGCAGCACCGATGCGAGCCACTCCTTGCGCTTGGCGGGGTCGAGGCTGGCGAACCGGCCGAGTGCTCCCTGACCGAGCCAGTTGGCGAGCGTGAAGCCGTCGTAGTCGTAGCCGATGGCGTCGACGATCGCCGCGTCCGTCTCCTTCACCTTGTCGTCGGCGACGGGCTTGCCGTCCACCGTGAGCGATACCTTGTGCTGCTTGCCGACCTCGCGCACGACGCGGTACACGTGGCCGTTCGCCTGGAAGTCGAGCACGATCTCGAACGCGGAGGCGTCACGTCGGATGTAGTCTCCCAGGCTGCGACGTACGGCGGTGCCGTAGAGTGCGACCAGTACGGCGGTGAGCATGGTTGACTTGCCGGCGCCGTTCTCCCCGACGACGGCCGCAAGAGAGAGCGACTCGAAGTCGAAGTCGAGCGTGGCGAACGAGCGGAAGTCGGTGAGTGTGAGATGCGTCGGCCTCATCGTGGCACCTCCGGGATCTCACGCGCGAGACGTTCGACACGGGCCCTGTTCTCCACGTCCGAGAGTCCGGTGCCTATGACTTCACCGAAGTCGGGCACGGCGTACTCGTCGATGACCTTCACTGGCGCACGTCTCGTGCCCACGGTCACCCCGTCGCGCATCTTGCGTGCTTCGGTGCGTACGTCGGGAGTCGGCTCGTCGTCGGTCGCTGTGATGAGGCCGACGATGGTGGCGCATGAGGCGATCTCGCTCCGGTGCCGGCGGTGGAACTCGGCGCAGTACGTCTCGGCCGTGTGTGCTTGCACGATGACCGGACGCTCGACGGCGACCATGCCACCGTCCGCCATGACGATACCGACACGTCCGTCGGGAAGCATGATGGCGCCAAGCAGGGGAACGCCTGCGAAGCGGTCGAAGATGAGCGCGTTCTCGGGCATCGGATCGGAACCCTTGTACTGCATGGGGGTGAACGGCTGCATCGTCTTCATCTGACGGCCTCCTCAATCTCGTGGTGCAGCGAGGTCAGTCGAGCAGCGCGCTCCTCGAACTCCCCGCCGACGAGGGCGAAGTACGCTGCGAGCGCCTCGCCCGGGGTCTGCTCGGTCGTCATCGTGTGCGCCACACGCGCGTCGTGCCGGCGCGTTGCGAGAACCGACCGTGCGATGTAGAGGGGATGCTGCTCCTGGAGCTCGATGAGCATACGTCCGACCGCGTGGGTGCCAGCGGGTCCCGAGGGCACCGTCGTCTTTATGCGTACGACGGCACCAGAGGCGCTCTCCGGCGCGAACCCGGTCACTACCCCCTCATCGTCCACCTCGGGGGATAGCGTGACGAAGCGGAGGTTCTCGTAGTCCAGGTCGACGAAGTACACGTCGCTCCCGTCGTCGACCAGCACGCTCGGCGCGTGGTGCTCGCCGAAGTCGTTGACGATGGTCGAGCCGGGGTAGTACATCGGCGGGTCGCCTCCGAGCATCTGCGGCTCGTGGATGTGACCGGAGACGACGTACCGCAACTCCGTCGCGGACCGGAAGAGAGAGTGCGAGAGCATGAACTCGCCTGCCTCCCCGAGAAGCGGCTGTGCTTCCGAGGAGTAGTGGGCGCCGGCGATGGTGAAGTGGGTCACGACGACGGTGGGGGAATTCAGGGCGATGACACGCTCGATCGCATCCCGCATGTAGGCGTGCTGCTCGGCCACGTTCATCGTGTGCCCTGCCTTCGCGGCCAGGTTGGCACGTCCGAACCACGGCAGGAGCAAGACGCGCTCGCCCTTGAGCTCGATGACCTGCGGCTCACGAGGGTATGCGTCGAGACCGGCGGACTCTCCGAACTCCCGGCGGGCGATGATGTCGCTGCCGTCGTGGTTGCCGCGGAATCCGACTACCAGCGGACGGCTCTGTACCTGACGGAGCCGCTCCACGAGCGAGCCGATGAGCACGTACGCCCACGGTCGCGGGTTCTTCATGTGCGCCAGGTCGCCAGCGAGCACGACCATGTCGGGCAGGGTGTTCTCTGCGACGGCCACGATCGCGTCGGACATGCGCTCCGCCTCGGACTGGCGGAGGTACTTGCCGTCATCCCCGGTCACGTCTGGATTGCGGTTGTCGAGATGCAGGTCCGCCACGTACATGATGGTCGGGCGCATGGCTACACCACCTGCTCTTTGTGCAGGTAGAAAGCGGACAGGTGGTCGAGGATCTCCTGCTGGCCCTCGCTGATGGTGCCGCGCTGTTCCTGCTGGATGAGGAACTCGTGCGTCTTGGAGAGCCACGTCGGGTCGAGACGGTCGATGTCCTCGATGGGCAGCGGCTCGTCCTTGTACTTTCCGGACCGGATGACGAACTCGCACGCCTGCCTCTGCGGCATGACGCCGGGGCCGTAGTCGTCCGGGAGCTCGGGGGCCTCGGGTGCAGGTGCCTCGTCGGCATCGAGTATCTCGGGAGTGCCGGCGTCCTCGGGCTCGGTGTACTCGCCCGTCTCCACGTCGACGGTGACGCCGTTGATGATGACGGGGGTCATGTCGTCGACCGGCTGCGGGAGTGCCGGAGCGTCGGTGCCGTACAGGTTCGCCACGTCGGCGCCCACGAGGGACGCTACGATGGCGAGCGCGTTGGGATCGGTGCCGGCGGTGAAGTTGTAGCTGACCACGAAGAACGGCTTGGCCGCCTCTTGTGGCGTGAACTTCTGCTTGATGCCGTACGCGGAGCGCATGACGGCGTTCTGTGCCTTCGCCTTGGTCATCATCGACCGGAACTCCAGCGAGCGCAGGAACTCCTTCTTGGCTACCCACGCCTTGTCCTTGGTCTTGGCGTCCGCCTCCTTCTGCAAGGCTTCGAGCTGCGGGTGCCACTCCTTCTCCGCCTTCATCGCGGCGGTCGTGCCGTCGCTCTTGCGGAAGCGGCCGAGGGCCGTGTAGGTGTAGAGCCGCGCGTCCATGACGTGCTCGCCGAAGACGAACACCGGCATCGGGTCGCCGCTCTCCTTGCCGCCGGGGTCTTGCGAGAAGTCGATGCCTCCGGCGTTGGCGATCTTGAGGATGGCGTCCTTGGTCATCGCGACCTTGCCCTTGTTCGCGCCGGTCATCTCATAGAAGTCGCCGTTGCCTGGTTTCGGGTCGAGCTGGATGACGGTGAACGACGGACGGAAGTACGGGTCCGCCTGGCGCAGCACGGCTGCGGGAGCGAGCACGTTGTACTTCTGCGAGAGCTCCGGTGGGATGGCGAGCGTCACGCTGCCGTCGTCACCGTGGACGACGAGGGCGTTCTCCAGGTTCACACGCTGCTCCATCGAACGCTTCGCGAGCTCGTTGCCTTTGTTGGGTTCGGGTGCTGCTGTGGGTGCTTTGGTATCGGTCACTTCTGGCCTCCTTCCTCTGCGAAGAACCACTCCTCGAAGTGCTCCATCGCCTCGACTACGTCCCACTCGGGACTGCGCTCCAGATACCGGATGAGGTCCGCCACGAGCCATGCCGGCGTCGGCTTCCGGCCTACGATGCACTGCCACAAGAAGTTCCACGCGGGGATCTCCGGGTCGCGGTGCGTCTGCGTGAGGAACTTGATGAACCGGTCGATGTACTTCTGCGTGCCACCGTTGAGGATGACAAGGCGTCTCTTCACGCTCGGTTTTGCTGTGTAGCGCACGGCCTACCTCCCTTCGGTGCCGGTCTGTGTGGCGGTGACTCCCGCCTCGACGAGCTTCTTCTCCAGGTACACGAACGTGGCGACCGCGTCGTTGACGACCTCCTCGGCCTCGACCGGCGTGATGCCGTCGCGAAGCGTGATGTTGCGGGTCACCTTGTTGCTCGCGGTCCGCTCGATGTTCACGCGGATACGGCTCTCGGGCGCGACAGTGTTCTCTCCCATGTCTATCACCTCCTCTCCGAAGTTCACGTTAGGCTTTGGGGCAGGATTGGTCAAGCATCGGTCACGGTTTGGTCACGGTTGAGTGCGGAATCGCGGCGTTGAGCGCGTGTCTTGTGCTCCTTGTCGCGCATCCGGGCGGTGGTGAGCACGACGATCTCGGCGTACTCGCGGAGCCACAGGCGTTGACGGATGCCGAAGCGCACCTTCTCGGACGTGGAGTAGTACTCGGGGAACATGTCGGCGAGGACCTCCATCATGTAGATCACCTCGCCGGGAGTCGGGGCACGCTTGTACGTCGCCCGCATGAGGGCGGAGACGTACCCGCGGCCGACGAGCTCGGTCTTGGCAGCCATCAGAACAGCCTCCATCCGACCTCGTCGGCACCGGCCAGATACTCCTCACACGCGATGCAGACCTGCTCGCTCAATGCGTACGGGACGAGAGCGCGGTCGGCGCTCGTGGCGATGCCTTGGACTCCTTGCTTGGATCCCCTCGGTGCCGGGTCGTGGCAGGGAGCGCCGTTCTTGCATATCGGGTGCAGCTCCAGCGTCGGCGGGAAGCCTCCCCAAAGGTCGGTCGGCTTCATGGTGCGGTGTCCATACTGGCAGTACGTCACCGTCCTGCGCTCGATCCCGTCCATCACCGGCAGCTTGCGGAGCTTGGCCCTCGGGTTCTCGATGATGTACACAGCCGGCACTATCCTCCTGATGACCTCAAGCGTCCGCTCGACGAGCCGCACGCCCATCCTCGCAGTCTCGGTCTTGGGTTGGTTGTCGGGCGGGGGAGTCCAGTTCTTCCCGATGTTCATCACCGAGAAGCCTTCGCACGGCGGAGACGCGAGTACCACGTCGTACGGGCCGAGTGCGAGGATACGGTCGACGACCTCGTCGTCCAGGATGTCGCCGGTCACGTCGCACTCGAACTGCGGGCCGAGGTCGGTCGTGACGACGTGGTGACCTCGGGCCCGGAACGCCGACGCCCATCCTCCTTTGCCGGAGAACATGTCGAGGGCGTTCATCACCACTCCTGACCGTCGGTCCGTTATCATCGTGTTGGCTCCTCGCCGTCGATGAACGTATGCAGGATGAAATGCGTCGGATCTTGGGTGTCCAGGTCGTCGCCGATGACCGACTTGAGCCGTGCGAGCGCAAGTGAGTCATCAAAACTCTGCGCGTACTTCCATAGCGGCATGACCTCGGGCGGCAAGACTTGTGTGCCGTCTAGGGTTTCCCATCGGACGATAATCGAGGTGCGCGTGTCGAGCACGAGCGGCTCGGTCTTGGCTTGCTTGATGACCGTGAGCCGGTCGTTCAGCTCGCCCACCTGCGTGCGGAGCCCTCCGACGATGGCGCTCACGAACAGGAGCAGCACGGCGAGCATGACGACGGTCACGTACAGCGTGTCGATGTGCGGGTTGCGCTTCATTTCCCTGCCTCCTTGAATCGTCGCCGTTCAATCGCCATCTTCTTGTTCGTCGATGACATCCCGAACTTGTCTCCGGGAAATATCGCCTCGTGACAGTGTGGACACGTCGGCACCATCGTCTGTGACCGCCAGCAATGGTCTACCGTGCGCGTGGCTTTCAGCAACCCCACGTCAGCACGTTTCTCAAGTGCTTCCAACTCAGCGTAGCGACGGGCCAAGTCGCTCTCTGTCTGCTGTTGCCTTGACAAAACCAGCATGAACGCCGCCCAATGCTCGACCTCGCGACCGCAGTCCTTACACTGCACCACCCGCATGGAGGGGTCGTAGGAAATCCGCCTATGGTAGCAGGCATCGACAAGATGTAGGTGGCGGTCAATCTTCAGGTCGGCGATGGTCAACTCGTCGTCCGTCACAGCCTCACTCCTTCCATCTCGGGCCACATGTAGGCGAGGGCGTGGCGCCCGGCCTCGGGCAGCGTGGCACCTCGCGCACGCGCCCGGTAGAACCTGACCTCGACGACCGACTCGGTGGCGAGCACGGAAGCCTCGCGGGCCTCCTGCTCACGACCGTGGGCGGCGAGCATCCTGGCACGGTGGACGCGCGCTCGTGCGGTGGCTGCGGCGTGCTTGCAACGCTCACGTGCGACGTCGGGAGTGATGCGCTCGGTCTTGGTCATCAGGACCACTCTCCTTCCACGTCCTCGGGCAGCAAAACCGTCTCGTGACACAACGGACAGGCGTACCCGTCCACTTCGCTGTAGTCGGCGCTGGAGCGTGCGGAGTAGGCGAGCGCGCCATCGTCCTCGCGGTAGAGAGTTCCGCGGCCGCATTCCGTACCCGTCCACGACAGAGAGTCGGCGGCTACGATGTCTCCCCCACACACCGGACACATACCCTCGGCGGTGATTCGCGGCGGCTCCTCCACGGGCAACACCTCGGCGGTGTCCCGGAGCGCCATCCTCGCGATGAGCACGGCGTACTCGACGGTGCTGGCGGCGGCGACCAGGCGAAGCGCGGCGGCAAGCGGGGCCACCTTGGCGAGCGCCTCCAACCGCTCGCGCTCGGTCTTGGCGTATATGGCGCGAAGCTCCTCAAGCTCTGAGGCGATCCGGGCCGTCCGTGCGTCCCAACTCTCTAGCATGGTGGCACTCTCCCTCGGTCTGGTGGTCTAGCTTGACCACTCCCAACAAGGCACCAGCGGGGCCGGTGCCCTGGGCGGGAAGGGTCTAGCGTCCTTCGGCCTTAGCGATGGCGGCACGAACTTGTGCGAGCTGCATAGATGCGTCGTGAGGGTCCCAGGTTCCGTCAGTAATGAACGTCTCCACATCCTCAAGCGCCGCAAGTATGTCCGGCGCTGCGGCCATCAGTCGCGCGTTTGCTCGGTCTGTTGCGCCCTCCGTCGCGTGCCGGGTGATGTAGCCGATGGTGCGGGGCGCGGGATTCCCTGTGGGGGGCCCGAATACGGTAGTCCCGGCGTCTCCGACTCTCCACGGGCCCGGCGTGTGCTTGTTGTCGCTCATGGTGTCCTCGCTCTCGGATCGGTTGGCGGTGTCGGTGCGCTCGGTCTTGGCTTGCGGGAGGATACTCGGGCCGTCGCAGGTGCTTCCGGTGCAATAGTGGTTACACGTCCCGGCCTCGAAGTGCGGACATTCGTCCGTGTCACACTCGGGGGCGTCGTCGTATGCGGGCATGGTTCATCCCTTCCCTCGGTCTGTGCGGCGTGGATACGCTGCCCGGAGCGCGCCCGGGTGTGGGCGCGCGGTGGTGGTGTTAGTCGTCGGGATGGATGCCGTGCCGGGCGAGCTTCCGGAGGGCTTTCCGCTCCTCGGCGATCTCGGCGTTGAGCTTGGCGATCTTCTCGGCGTGGCGGTTGGCGGTGTTGATTCTCTCCGCCTTGGCTCCTGCCTCTACCAGCGCGCGGCCCTCGTCTGTTGCGAGGAAAGCGGCGGCGGCGGCAAGCGTCCCGCTCACGTACTTCTCGCGGGCGGCTTCGCTCACGTCATCGGAAAACGAGTCGCGGCGTCTCATGCTCTTGTCGGTGAATGAGTTGCATTCCCACCCCTCGGCGGTGTGGTTCGGGCGCTCGCCCCAAGGCGTCCGCCTTACGGCGTCGGCCACGCTGAGCTTCTCGCCCGTGTTGCGGTCGCGGCCATACTTGGCGACCGACTGAGCGCGATAGTACCCGGCGGGGTGGATGATCAGGTAAGCCGAGTACAACACACGGTTGACCGTCGCGTACGTGTCGGGATCATCGTGGCCGATCATGACGCGATCGGCGGCGTGTGCTCGGACTGTCGCGGGGCCAAAGGGTGTGTCAATCCGTGCGGTGGGGCTGTTGTGGTAAGTCATGGTGTACTCTCCCTCGGTCGTGGGCGCGGGTGCGCTCCGGCCAGGGTATCCACATCTGAGGGAACACACGAGAGAACGGGCGCGTTGGTGTCGGGTGGTGGGGGTCTAGCCCTCGGTGACCTCGCGGACGAAGAGCCGCGCGGCGGTCGTTGCGTCTGCGTAGGTGATGCTGTCGAACTCTGCGCGCTCTCGCGCTTCTTCGTCGAAATACGTTCCGATGAGCCACTCTTCCCCGCCATCGTAAGACAGATTCACGAGTGAGCCATCGTCACGCGCCCCAACGAGGTTAAAGAACTGTTCGGTGTTGTCCTCGTACAAGCCTACAAGGCCATACGTGGCAACCTCGGCGGTGACTTCATCCCAAATCTCCTGCATGGCGGACTCACAATCTCGCCCGCTCTGTCGTGTGTTCCGGTGCATACGACTCAGGACAACGGGCGTGTTTGGTGTCGGGATGGGCTAGCGGGTGGTCGGTTCTTCGTGTGTGTGGCGCTTGCAGGTCGGGCGCTCGTTAGCTGGTACTTGCCAGTAAGCGCACCTAAAATGGTCGGGTTCGTCGGGACGATGCACGGGGCATTCTTCGCATAGGGCGGGGCCGTTGTCTTTGGGATACACTGTCGGCTCACAATCTCGCCCGCTGTACTGAGTCGTATGCTGGTGTCAAGGTGCCTGCGCCCGTTCGGGGCGTCTGCTGTTCTTGTTCCCAGTATCGGCACAGGTCAAGCATTGGTCAAGGATTGGTCAAGGGCAATCGGTGAATGGCGACCAGGAAATGACAGCCGGGCACGAGCTGAGCACGGGCCGCCGGGGATCACTGGACGCGCTCGGGAGGCAGTCAAGGAATGGGCAAGGAAAGCCCGCGAAGAGCAAGTCACGTGCCAAGGTGTCTACGATTCCCGATTCGGGACAGAGAGATTGGGCAAGGTCTAGGGTTGTACACCCCCTCTGACCTCGTAAGAGTCCCGCAGCGGGAACGAGAGCGGCAAGGATTGGGCAAGGTTTCGGTGTGATACACTAGGGGAGCGAAGCGGAGGGGAGGCCCGTGTGAAGGAGGTACGAAGTACCGACTGAGCATAAGGTCTGGGGTTGATCGTGGCCGCACGAGACAAGCACGAGAGCGCAGGGCGTCGGCCACGGCGCGAGCGCCCGCAGGTGGACAGCTCTCCGGGTGACGATGGGAGCGGAACCCAAACCCTCTACCTTGTCCGAACCGTGACCAACCGTTGACTAGTAAATCCGACCGTTTCCGGTAGTTAGACGGTGCTAAGAAAAGCATACGGGTGTAGGTCAGGATAACGGTGTTAAGTGAACAAGGTTAACCGTGCTGGTGAGATTGCTTCCCCTCTCCCTCACTTGTCATAACTCCGAAGATTATTCGTGCGTACGTTTCTCTCGTTCCCGCTCCGGTACCGATAGAATCCCTCTCTGTCCCGCTCCGGGACTCGTAGCAGGTCACAGCCTCGCCCGGCGCTCCTCTCTCGCTGCCGATCCTCTCCACTCCTCACATGTCAGCCATCGACCTGTCGCCCTCGCGCTGTCCTCGGCTCACAGCTCCCAGGTGGATCGCCTGCGCCAACCCTCACCGCTGCTGCTCCCTGCGCTCTGACGGCCTCTCACGTCGCCGGGTCGTGTCGGGGAAGCCTCGCGCCGGGGGATCACGTCACCCGCTCCGCTCGCTGCCGTGTCTGCTGCTGGCAGGGAGGCACACGTGAGGGGGCTGCTGCCGGCGACGATGTACCCGGCGGCAAGGATGTGCGGGCGCGGCGGCTCGCGGCCCGAGCGCGGCGCGTGAGCGGGTGCGTGTGGGCGGGCAGGCGAGGGGGTACCGCAGGGGGGGCGGGGGGGCATGGTGGGACTCCTTATGTCTCCTCTCTCCCTGTCCCCTTGACCTTGCCCCGGTCGCCCTTCCCCCGCGCTCGGTCTTCCGAATCCCGTGTCCCGTCCTCGTCCTGCCAGTATTTTCCGGCATTGACACACCTCTCTCGGTCACGGACGCTGGTCCCGGAGGTCACATCGAGGGAAGGGGAAGTCGTGAAAATCTTCGACAGGCAGGACCAGTGGGACATCGGGTTCGAGGCCGGCCAGAAGCACGCTCGGGAGGCAGTCAAGCAGCAGGAGTCGATCAATAAGGAAGCCGCGAACGTGAAGGCAGCCACACCGCGTCTCGGTATCTTCGAGCTGTCGAAGCGGTGGGGCATGGCGGACCTGAACGACGTGAAGATGCTGGCCGACAAGGAGTGCGTGCGTATCGACACACGCATCGATGCGCTTATGTCGTCTTGGTGGGGCGGCCGCGTCATCATCGGTCACCCTGTCGGCGAGTATGACCAGGATGCCGTCGTCGAGTACGAGGAGCGTGTCCAGCGTCGGCTCATCAACAAGGCTGTCGTCGCGGACCTGGCAGCACAGAAGCGTGCTGTGAAGAAGGTGGCAAAATGAAGATGCCGCGGATTTTCTCGCTGCGCGAGTATCGGCGTCGGCGTGCGATCCGGCTGGCGCACGAGGGCATCGTCATCCTGCAAGCCGCGCTGACGAGCCCGGACATCACACGCGCCCAACGCCGGCGCATCCTGTCGGAGATCGAGCACGGCAAGCTCGACCCGTGCGTTCTCATCGGTGACAAGAAGGAGGGGTCCGTGTGAGCAAGATAGGCGACCTGACTCAGCGGGTGTGGAACCTGGAACAGCACCAGATGTGGGAGACGGACCATCATATCGACATCCTGAGAGCTCAGGTCAACGGCTACCCGTCCAAATGGCTCGACCCTGCCCATCAGCCAATGGGACTCGTCCAGCGCGTGAAAGCGCTCGAGGAGAAGCCGCAGAAGACTATCAACTGGCATTTCGATGAAGCCATGCCGGCGCAGAAGCCCGCTCCCATCACCCTCACCATCCCCGAGATCGCACGGCGGTGGGGCGTGACCTCGCTCGACGCGGTGAAGGCCGTCATGGACGCCAACAACGAAAGCCTCATGCACCAGTTGTTCTACGGCACGCTCGATGTCTACACCATCCCCGAGGTCGAAGCCGTCGAGCGTCGCCTCCTGATGCCCGACGCCGTGGCACGCTTCATCGACTCTGCCGAGGTGTGACGTGAGCAGGATACCGATGTCGGCGTTCCTCCGCGGTGAAGGCGGCCGCAAGTTCGTGGAGAACGGCGTGGAGATGGTCGAGTATCAGGTGGACGAGATCCCGTTGATGGACGGCGACGTTGCGTACTCCGACCTGTACGATGCTTATGGCAGCTTCATGCAGAGGGTTCCGCTCAAAGCTATGAGCGACCAACAGCAGCCACGTGCGCCCATCGTCATCGACGACCAGGGTCACCATCCGTTCGACGACATCCTCACACACGACGACAAGGTGGCGCTCGTCATCCTGGCGTGTGAGCGGTACGACTCGCAGGTCCGCCGTGGCCCGCGTGCGATGACGGCGTTCGCATCTCTCGTGGCCGGGTGCGATCCGCTATGACGCTTGACCTCCTCGCTCACTGAGGAATATCCTGACAGCGACCGTCCGGGCGTGGTGAACACGCTCATCCCCCCCCAGGGGATTCCACGGGCGGCACACACTTCGCTGGCAGGAGGGACCGATATGCTCGCCGAATATCTCGACCAACGCGGGGCACGTGACGGTCAGCAGCGAGCATGGCAGGGCGGAGGCGGCTGGCAAGGCGGAGTCAACTCGCAGATGCCGGCGGACTCGATCGGGACACCCGTCCCGCAGCCGACCACCTACGGCGGAACACAGGGCGGCATCTACTCACGCGACACACAGACGGCCACCTCCCCCCTCGCCGATGCGGTCGCGCGGCAGCGGCTCATGCAGCGCTCGCGTGAGGGCGTCATGCAGTCCCCCGGCACCCCGGACACCACGCAGATGTGGTCGCAGCCTCAGCAGTTCCAGTCCGGTGTCGATTCCAGGACGCCGGTCGTAGGCACGACCTCGCCCCTCTCGTCCTTCCTCTCGTCTCGTCCGCTACTGACGATGAATGCTGACGCACAGCGCCGGATGCCGATGCCCACGGCTGGTACCACGTACTACCAGCGGTAGCCATGCCGGCG
>Ga0172381_10000821_pt1 | contig 38645 bp, 30 predicted proteins | sample Leawel6488metaG_FD_119754 | JGI IMG/M metagenome (GOLD analysis project Ga0172381, IMG submission 119754) | Leachate microbial communities from a municipal landfill in Southern Ontario, Canada - Leachate well 64-88 metaG | ecosystem: Engineered > Solid waste > Landfill > Unclassified | place... | reverse complement strand
TGAGGAATACGCGTACTGAAGAAAGTAAGAAAATCTTTTGATACATTTCCCTTCACAATATCACGGAAGACTTCATGGTTAACATTACCCAACCCAAGATTACTGACCAGTTCGGTTAGAATATCATTGGTAAGATTTATTTTGCCGGCCTTATTGCGGGTGAAAGTATATTGACCATCCTTAAAGTCAATAATCCGTATGGATTGATCATGTTTGGTATAAAGGATACCATCTGATTGGATATCATACATCTTTCTTTCACCAAGAACCATATCTTTTTGTTCTTTACGAATCTCTTCCGATCCCCAGGAATAATTCCTGTTGATAACAGAATCTTTGATCAAATCTTTTACAGCATCTTCATTCTCGAGTGAAGCCTGACGAATGATATAGCGGTCTTTCCCTTTACGTGTTCTTTTTACTATCACATCGGTCTGATGACGGTTTCCGGTGTTCATAGTTAAAGAAAGGATACTGTTCAACAGATCATATACCTGAATAGACTGAGTATCCCTCTTGATCCGTTGTTCCGGATTTTCATTAACATTTACTTCCTGGCCGAATACATGACCGAACCCATAAAAGGATCGGTTATTGGCAGGATTACGAAAACCTTCTTCCGTTCCCAACCATCGTTGAACAAAAGAATTGATTGTATTTCCTTTATCTGTACTTCCCTTGATTGATTTAGCTTCCGTTAAAAGCGATTGTCTTAATGCAGATACAGGATTCTTTACATTACCCTTTTCAATGAATTGACGGGCCCGTAAACTGGCTTTATAAAGGTAATTCATCATCACTTCTCCTTTGATATAGGATTTACCATCCCAGGTACCATCATTTGAAAGAAGTGGAGTAGAATTTAATTGCCAACGAACAACATCATCAATATATTTTGTAGGATCTGTTTTAGCCCAATCATCAAATATGTCGATAGCCGAATATTTCTTGAATGAGTTCTGATCGATCTTGATATTTGGAAATATAGTCTGAAGGGTAGCGGCAAAAACATCAGCTCGTGATAACTGGATCTGTTCCCAGGCAGATTGAACTGTAACCTTTCTTTCTTTGTTATTAGCTATAAAAACAATTTCCTCATTCCTGATCGCGAGCATCTGTTCTCTGGATAACTGAGAAACCATTCCGCGAGAAGAAACCAATACCTTATAAGTATTGGTCCGTTTATTAATTGTTTCACGTGCTTTAGAAACAATTTCACCTATTGATAACTGACCAATCGCTTTTGTTAATGTGAAAGTATTGTTATCGAACACACTATTGGAATTAAGCATAGCACTGACAAAACGTGCAATTTGGCCTCTCCGGTTACTAAACGTATCCTTTAAAAGAATATAATTCGCTTTGTAGTCAACCCGTAAAGCTTCCGGTTCCTGTTCAACAGACTCTTCATCTGTTTCCGATTCTTCCATGTTCATAGACTCGGATTGAGTCCAACGGATACCTTTATTATATTTTGTCCTGGCATAGAAACCTTCTTCCATGTCCCTAAATAAGGATTCAATAGTCGGACGATATAAGTTCAACCGGTAAAGAATTTTATTCAGAAATTCACGTACTCGCTGGAGCAATCCTGAAGGAGTATACCAGGGATCCCTTCCTTTGATCGGTTGGTCACCGAAACGTTCATACTCCTGAGCTAACTTTTCACTGATCTCGGTAAGAGAATAATTTGTTCCATCTCGTTGTTCAAATTCCCTGCGGATGGCGTTCTTCATCTTACTTGTCAAACCGAGATTGAAGATATCGTGAGCTACTTCATGCCGGCCTACACGTACCTCAACTCTTCCGTTCACTTCATTGATACTGATCCTCTTTGAAGACCAACTTCCATAAAGGTTTCTCCCTGCCTTATTCTTAAAAGTCTTAACACTATTAATCAGAACTTCTTTCTTATTGACTCCAAGAATTTCATCAATCAATTCTTTGATAGAAGCACTGTCTGTCAATTGAGAAACATGGGCAAATTCCTCTTCCATTAATAAATCCGGACCGTCAAACTCATCTTCAGTGATCTTCTCATCTTTGTTAACCTTTCCCTGTTGATCAACAAATAAAGGATCCAGATTGAAAAACATATTTGGAGCATGAATCGGATCTTTTATGTTATACTTGACTTCTATATCATCCGTATCAATGATCTCCTTGGTAGAACGATCCCTCATCTGTGAAGGGATATACAAGTCTTCCCTGAAAATATTACCATCAGCACCATCCCATTCCGCAAGCATCCAGTTAATGGTATCGGCATATACGTCCTTTTGACTGGATAGACGAGAACCGCGTTCACCAAAATTAACCCCTTTAGAATCCCAATTAATGCCATGGTCAGCAAACATCTTTGTTAACCGGCTAATTCCTCTTTTCCCACTCAGGGATGAACGGTTATAAAGAAGCACCTGCATCAGGTAACTTGAATTGATCAGATTATTGAATTCTGCTAAAGTCTTAGTATTCTTTATGGCCTGAAGATCATGAAGAAGTTTTTCTTTAACCACTTCTTTACTCATCTTCATGAATTTTGGCATACGGCCAATAAGAAAGGTATGAAACTTACCATTCATGGATACTTTCCGTACCATGGCAACAGCTTCATCATTTCCCCTGAAAGAAACATTTTCCTGGACCCATTGGCTGCTGACAGTATATCCCATTTCTTTCAGTTCGTCAATAAGTTCTCTTGAATTAGCCGGTTCAGTTGATGTTTGCCATATACCAGGAAATACTCCATCATTGATAACAGAAGTTTTACCCAGGTTGATCCGATTTTTTCCAGTCTTTTTCCCTTCTGTACGGGCTCTTTCAATCAGGTCATTAAGATCTTTACGCACTTCTGGATTACTGTCATTCCGATCTAAGGCTGATAAAACCCTCAATTCATCGTAGAAACCTTCTTGTTTAATCAGTCGAATAGCATCTTTTATTATCCAAGATTCGGTATCTTCATTGATATCTTGAAGAATGGAATCAATCTCCTCATCGGTATAGTTCAGTTTAACAACAACAGAATCTGCACCGGTTATTTCCGTATTGGTTTTATCATTGATATAGGAATGATTAAGCCATACTTCAACTGACAGATCTGTTAAAGGAGAAAAAGCGATCAATACCCGTTTAAGTTTACGGATCTGATCACGTTGATATTCTGAAATAACACGATCAGAAAGAAAAGTATGAGATGTTCCCCAGGCAACATGACTACCAGGTTTCCTCAGGTTAGAGGTTATCTTATTGGTCTCAACAATGGCATTTAGATCATCGATAGGTTCAGTAACTATCCTGTCGGAAGGAACAACTTTTTCTACCGGATAAACTCCATTGTCGGTTAAAACGACAAACCGGCCATCCAATGTTCCAAGACCGGTAACTTCATGAGATACTCCATCTATCATTACCAGACCACCAACCACTACCCTGCCATTAGATAATGAAAGGAAATTGTCGGTTATCGGTTTAACCGTTAATTCGGGTTCGGGTTGATCGGTTTTTACGAAATCGGTACTACTTTCCCATACCGTTACAGTATCTCCAACTTTTTTCTTGTCATTACCGACAACCACGGTTCCGGAAAATTCACGATAATCTACCGGTCCATCATTTGTTTTCCTTGTCTTCCGGGTTATTTTCTTAACTTTAATGGTACAACCAAAAGAGTCAGATCCTTTATTTATAATACTGACTGTTTTACCAATCGGTGAATCGTCTTTCTCGACCTCTTCTTTCTTGATAGGTTGTTCTGAAGGTTCAGATTCTACATCTTTCCAGACAACCATCAGATCTTTGTAGGCTTTTGTTTCACCAACAGAAGAAGAAGCTCCATCTACTGCTTTAGGATTACCAAAAACAACTTCTTTTTCGCTATTGGCTCTCTTGGTTGGATCAGCAATAAGACCGATAAAATTTCTGGACCGTCCGATTAAGGTGTAAATAGCTTTTCCTGCCGTATCGATACCTTGACTGGGAATATCCTTAATCGACATAAAGTCATTTCCCATATAGACGTTGTCTTTCCTGAGACCGGATATCACCTTTACATGATAAGTATATTCGCTTCCTCCGGTAAGTACCGGGAATGATCTTAAATCTTGCTTGATACCGATATTAGAGATATAAATCTTATCTAGATGATTGATTAGTTCAGGATATTTGACAATATTGGCATTGATAGATTCCTGGGCGGCTTCTGCTGTCGTAAACACAAGGGCTTTATCGTCATTCGTGTCAGCAAGAAAAGCAGCCATAACCTGGTCCGTATTCAGATAATAAGTTGATCCATATTTTTCCCCATCAATCTCTTTGGCATAACAAAGAGGTAGTTCCAAGTTTACATTACCATAAAAAAGTTTCCGGTAAGCATTGGCAAGATGTTTCAAGAATGGAAGACCTGATGAAAAATTCGTTGTTACAGGAGTACTTTTAAATCCCACATGTTCAAAGGCCACTACTTTATCAGGACGTGGTTCTGATAAAGAGACCATCTGTGAATAGTCTCCGATAAACACGACAGGAGTATCACCAGATTTTTCTTTTATACGAAGGATATCATCTTTAGTAAGTCCTGATGCTTCATCCCAAACTAAGATATCCACTCCATCCCAACTTTCTTCAAGTGCCGATGTGTTCAAGAAATATTTCGATGTAGCCTTAACGGTATCTCCCAGGGAGTCCGACCAGGTCTTTTGTAGTTCATTACTCAACGAAACAATACCAACAACAGGTTTTTTACCTGTCATTTGCTGATAGGCAGCGAGAGCTGTCCTGAAAACAACTGTCGTCTTTCCGGCATCATAATCACCGCGTAAGACAAAGAAGTTAGGTTTATATTTAGTCAGAAGATTATATCCGGCATTTCCGGTATTAGCAATATTCCGCTGATCATTGGCTGCTTTTTCCTGTTGGAAGATCTGATCCAAAACAGATATCTTGCCATTAGACAGAAAAGAGGTTAGTTGACGTATGGCCGTTAATTGTTCAAAAGTAGGTGCATGACTTGGAGGACTGGTTCTTTTCTGCTCATTCTCGACAACCGTTTTAATCGCTCTTTCTACGGCTATAGGATCAGCGGATAATGTTGTCTCAAGAAAATTCTCCGTAGACACAAAAAGAAATTTGTTCTTGGAATCATCTTGTTTTAATCCTCCATCCACGATATCAAAGAAATCCAATCTTTCAAAATCATTCTCTGCTATATAAGTCAGATTATTGGCATGGAAAGGTGCCAGGATCTTCATAATCTGATCAGCAGTGAAAAGAGTTTTATTGGCATACATCCACTTCTTAATCGACAGGATGGCTTTTTCTGCAGCAATAATCCGTTCGTTGATCTCTTTCTCCAATAATTTACCATCCTTATCACGTGCAATATCATCTGTGGTAAGTGGAGTGATTTTTTCCAGCTCATTCAATACTCCAATTTCACGTATCGCTAATGTATCGACAATTAACTTGATGGTTCTTCGGGTAAGTTCGACATGACGTAAATAAACCCTCTTAGATTCGATTTTAGCCGATCCTGCATACTTTTCATAGTCTAACCGTATCTGAGTAAGCTTTTCGATATTAGCGGCTAATTTCGCCTTTAATTGACCTTTCCCGGTATAGAGTTCATTACTGATCGGAATATCGTTATTGCTAACATGGGCCCTCATATTTTTATCCGGATGGTTATTCAGATAATTTTCAATGATCTCGTTACCCACCCTTCCTGCTTCATTCATGCGTTCAGCCATCTCAATATCCTTATCCAGGTCCGTTGATGACATCCTCTCGAAATAGGATTTCTTTCTTTCTTCATTACCCGATGCCATCACTTCATCATATTCCTTGATCTTGCTTTCTGCAAATGCTGTCATTACTTTTCCCAGGATCCCATCATTATCCATTTTTAAGAGTTGATCACGGGTTAGTCCGGTAGCCGGCAACACTAAATCACCATATTGATTTTTAAGTTCGGTAAGGGAAGCATTGCTTTGTTCAAAAAGCTTAAGCATTTTTTCCGGAAGGTTCTTCAACTCCTCAAGTGCAGTGGCAACCTGTTTGAATTCCGGTTCTTTAGACAGAAGATTACTCATCCTGGATTTCATCCGGTTTTCCAATGGCATAGAATATTCTTCTTCAATAGCCGGGATCTTCATATCCATCTCCTGGCGTAAATCAGCAATCTTCTCATCCAGGTCGACGGTTCCTTCTTCCGTGGTACGCGTCTTCTTTTCTTCTTCTAACCTGCTGATATCTTCAGACAACTTGAAAGCCTCATCACGGGCCCGTTCCATCTCCTGGCTTTTCTGTTGCTCATCCATACGGGTAAGTTCTGATGTATTACCTGTCTGTATAGCAGAATATAATCCTGCAGCTTCAGGATTGATCTTATTTAACTGTTCATTTAAAGTTCCCGTTATAGACTCTGATGTTTGCCGGACCTGATCAATAACAGTATTTTGTTCTCCTATCGGGATCTCTGTTTGTGAAGCCGTTGTTACCAATTCGTTGATAGAATTAAGTAGGGAAGAAAGATCCTTCTTACCCTTAACAGCAGCAATCTTTTCATTAACAAGCGGAACATTGGCTTGACGGGTTTCTTCTATGGTCTTAATGTTATCCTGGACCTTACGGACATAATCAGCAATACTTTTTACCGCTTTTGTGGTAGATCCAATATCGTAATTCTTCTGCCGGTATTCATTAATGTATTCAGCATATTTCTTATTTCGTGTTTTCTCGTTCTCTCTGGGATTAACATGTGACCATTCATCAATCTTTTTCTTTGCATAGGATCCTTCAGCTAAAGTTTCTTTTGCATACCGGTTGATGGCCGGACTGAATACCGATCCTTCTTCTGGTTTAACCAGGAAATCATAAACATTTTTATTCCGGATATATTCATCTTCCTTGTCTTTGATCTGTTTATTGATACTTTCAGTTTGTTCAGGAGTGACGGGTTTATCCAACGTGCCAGTCAGTTGATTGTTAAGATTATCAATTTCTGAACGAATACCGCGCATTGTACCAGCCACACCAATCCCATTGAAAAAAGCATTCTGACCATATTCTTTCCGGTCACCTTCCAGTAATTTCAACATACCCATATCACTCAATCCGGATTCACGGACAAGCTGAGCCTCCATTTGTACCTGTTTAAGAAATGAATACAGGTTAGTATCTGCTTGGGATTTAATCGTTTTACCTCCGATAATCGGAAGATCTTCTTTTACTTCTATTCCCTCAACATCAGGATTATCTTTCGTATCTGAATAGATCGGTTGATCACCATTGGTTATATCCTGAGATCCAAAGATTCCTTCCCGATACATTTCCTGACCTAAATCAAACAATTCTTTTTCGGCCAGATCAGGTCCTTTCTCAATCATCCGTTGACGGATAAATTCTTCCTGTACTTTCTTTCTCGGGTTTCGGACAACAGCATCTACCACACCACCAAGGATAGCACCTCCGATAAAGTTCTCTTTAAGCCTTTTTAAGCCCTCCTGATCGAAACGGGTACCAAACTTCCCTTCTCCTACTTTAGCGTCCTTATCGGCCCATATCTTATCATATAAGCCCTCTAATGCCATATAGTAACTTTCTTCCAATCCTTCCTGCGATCCTTCCCGTACTGCACCACTGATCCCACGGATCTTATCAAAGCCTACTTCTCCGTTTTTTATCTTTTTGAAAAGATCCTTATTGGATTCAAGGAATTTTGCATAGGCAGTCTTGACAGCTTTTGCCTGATTGACCTCCTGGGTCATGTCAACACCCTTACCCAGGTTCTTTTCAACGACATCTTTAGTAAAAGTCTTAAACTGATTCTTTGCGTCAACTCCGAATTTCTTCATGATCCATGGAGCCGATAGAGCTTTCTCTGTAAGATAGACAGCTGGAGAAGCTAATAAGGAAAGATTGGCAGCTGAGGTCTGATCAAGTCCGGCCTCACGAGCTCCTTCATAAAACCCTCCGACTGCTTGTACTGTACCTACTCCTGCAAGAACAGAAAGAGCTTTAGCACCTAACCCAACAGCAGACCCAAGACCGGCAGTAGCAAACTGTGGAGCAAGCATACCCAATCCCTGACCAAAATTATAGGCAAAACCCCGAAGAGAAAAACCATCGGGGCCAGAAAGAAAACCATATTGCTGAGTTTCTTCTGAAGGCTTGAATTTCATAGCCTCCAGTTCATTAATTATTCGGTTCCAATAATTATCAGATAATCCTTCATCTAATTTATCTTTTGAAGCGGACTGTGCAATGAAATTATCTATCACTTTGCCTGCAGTAGCAAAACTTTGTGCAGTTTCAACCGTTGCCCCTGAAAGGAAGCCATACACACCATCCATTAAAGAAGTACCAAACCTTCGTTGATCACCCCAAATACTTTTACGGATCTTACCATATAATTCATCTCCGGGATCACCTTTTCTCCAAACTGGACCATTCTCTGTATAATCTAAATTGAATTCACCACCACGAGCCATGTTTTTAGTTACCGTACCATCAATCCTTATATCTTCATCACCTTTTTTTTCAAGATAAAAATTGTTGGCCGTAGCACGTTCTTGATCGGAAAGCAGATATTCCGGAGTTTGTGCATATGGACCAGCGGTCATGAAGGACTGATTGGCAATCAATTTACTGTTAGGTAAATTAATGCTCATCGTTAAAGAAGGATCAGTTACATGAGATAACTGATTATTCAATTGGGTTATATCTGGAAAAACCTCTTTGGCACTGTTCCATTTGGTATAATAATCGGAAACCTTTTGATAAGCATCCGTAAACTGTTTTAATTCCTCCTTATCCGGTACCCGTTCTCCAAAAGTTTGTTGTTTGTAATAGTCCGGTGAATTAAGGACAAGTTTATCTTCCCTAGTAATATTGTTAGCTACTGTACCAGGATCAATACCTTTTGTAACCATGCTGTTAAACAGATCAATTTCTGCCGGAGCAACAAGATTTCCCTGATTTAACTGCTGACTGATTGAATACCCTCTCATGTTGGATTATTTTTGAACCGTTTATTTCGTTGTAATTGCTTTCCGGACAAGATAATTTGGTGCTGCCAAAGCTTCATCGTTCCTGGGACTATATTTGCCTCCTACAATTTCACTCGTCTGTATAGGTGCTGAAAATCGTACTTCATACACCGTACCATTTTTAGTACCCGTTATTCGAAGTTTTTGTTCATCTGATAATCGATCAGATACATCGACTAATCCCATTGCTTCTAGTTCCGCTTTAGACTTAATTTTACCCGTTTCTTTAAACGAATAAATAGTTTCACTTTTAGAAGCCTTCTCTTCCATAACTTCCCCATCTTTTATTCCCCCTTCATCAGCCCATTTTACAAATTCATCAAAACTGTTAAATCCTATCTTTGAATAAGTCTTAGCTTCTCCACTTCCATATTTATAGCAAAGACGTCGATCCCTTTCTTTCAAAGCTTCTTCCCTGCCCAATGTTTTTCCAGCTTCTTTCCGAAATTCATCATAATCTTTTGCTATATCAGTAAGAAGTTCCTTATTCGTTCCTTTCGGAGTTAAAACAGTAGTTGTAGGAGCAAGCATTCCCTTGATATCATCTTCACCTACATAAGCCGTTCCAACAATCTCAGGTACTGCAGAAGGATTATTCTGATCTAGTTGTTCCGTAATATGACCATCCTTTTTTACTCGCCTGGCACCAACTCCTGCATGCGTTAATGTATTAATTACCGCTGTTGTTCCCATTGTAGGAATAACTGTACCCGTTGCTAAATTAATAACTCCTTCAGGAGCTAAATTCTGAAGGTCTTTAAATTGCTTTTCCCCATAAGCATAAGTAGGTCGATAAATATCAAATCCAGTCCTTTCGTCTCCAGGAAGTTTTGCCATGGCTCCGAGTTGATAATTAACAGGACCTTTCGCTGTTGGCACCTCAAGATATCCACCTTGTTTAAGGATCATATTACCTTTCTCATCCGGAACATAATTATAAACTGAATAGGGATTATATGTGTTGTCTTCCGAAGCTTTTGAAGTAATATAATCTACATTAAAAAGAACTTCATCATTCAAGAACTGGTTAGTATCTCCTTCTCCACCGGTTGATCCACCTTTGGGCCTAAGATCAAGAATATTTCGATTAATATCCGTAGACTTAACAGCCGCAACCTGTTCCATCAGATTTTTAGCGATCCAGTCATTCATATCATTTAATCGTGGTTCTCCTTTTTCGTTCTTACCAGCCATTTCCTGGGCCCTGTAAAACTGATTCTTTAACAAAACTTTTTCGTCAGCACTCATCCCAGACTTATCAACATCAAATCCACGAACCGACCATTTCTTGTTTTTATCTAATTCAACCTGGCTCGCATCAACATCAAACAAGCCGGCAAAAACACTTTTAGCAATATCGATGTTTGTATCGTTCATCCAATCAACTTCGGTTCCTACTCCACTGAGTTCACTTAGTTTAATTTGTTTGCCATTAACATCCGTCACATAATTGCTTCCAATACGTTCACTTTTTGTTGCTTCACTTAATCGTGTGTTAATTGATAAGTTAGCTGTCTTGGGATCATAGGCCCAGAACATCCCTGGAGTAACCATCTTGACATTTCCTTTTTGATCTACCGGCATCGGTTGAGTCCGTATCTCCTGTAACTTTTCAAGATAGGTCTTTTTTCTTCCTGTAGGTTTATTGTCGACATCAAGAACTTCTTCAGGTTGACCGATCTCATTAAAATAGATATCATTCATTATTCCTCTACCCTGAATAAGATCCTCCTGCATATTAAGAGCTTTCGATGTTTCTCTCATGGTCATTAAGTTCATCTCGTTCTCTTCATACTTTTTCTTCCAATCATACCCTTCGGGTGAATTCAAAAACCGTGTGATCGATCCATAATAAGGAATGATATTCTCCACTTGTGCCTGCAGATTGGTTTTGTTGGCAGAATAATATTTTTGTTGCGCTTCCGTACCAAGCATTTCTGAAGGATCACGCCTTATCCCTGCAACAGAAGTAATCTGATCAGCTGTAACAGATGGAATAGAAGGAACATCAAAACTTAATCCCATGATGGACCCAAACCCCATCTGAGATGCACGATTATTTATCCGGTCTAATAATGGCATGACTTAACGATTATAAAAAAGTTTATACTTAGCAAGATCCAGATTAGTTTTTGTTCCTACGGCAGAACCGGCAACATCACCCAGGGTTGTCCAAAGGAGAGAATTCAATTCGTCCTGACGATCTGCTTCAGCCTGATCGAAAGCAATCTTACGGATATTGTTTTCATTAACCATTCCGGCATTACGCATACGGATATCAGCATTAATGGCATTTTGTTGATTGACCATGCCGGTAACCATCTGACTAACTCTTGAAGCAGTATCTCCACTATTACGGAAAGCAGCTGCAATAATTCCTTCAGGTGACGATCCCATCTCCCTGGCTGTATATAATCCAGATGCGATGATCTCATCTTCCCTTGCTTTCTCATTGGCTGCAAAAGAAGATACCGGATTAAGAAAGCTGATCTCGGGAGATGTTTCTGTACGTGTCGTGGTTGGTCTATCTTTATTTAAACTAGAGATCAAGGCTCCAACCCGTCCTGCTCCCTGTATACCCATGGCAATAAGACTCTTTCTGTAATCAGACGTAAGAGATTGAGATAGAAGATCATTTTGATCGTATACTCCCGGTACCTTAACAATCTCACCATTCTGGACTATTGTTCGTGGAGCAACATTTACATCTTCTGCACCTAACCAATTTTCTGCTCTTTTCAGGATACCTGGTTTATGCTCAAGCTCAGGATGTTCATTAGGGGAGATTCCAGAAGGTCCGAGTAAAGCTGACTGCATGGATCCAACCTCTGGAGATGATGGTTCTAATCCGCTTAAAACAGCTTTTTTAGCATCAATACTGGTTACTGGTTCGGTAATCATACCTTTGGTTGTACTTATACCAGCTTCTGCCACCGTACCACCTATACCACCAGTTAGTCCATTTAAAGCAAGGGTAGCGGCCGTTTGACCAACAATCCCCATAGCAGTATTGATACCACCTCCTATTTTATCAAAGGAACGGGTATTGTAGTCCATTCTCCACTTATCGGGTGCAAAGCCTAATGTTGTTGATTCCAGTATATTATTGACTCCCATCTTCCCGAAATCCGATACATAATCTATAAATGCCATTAGATATAAGTTTTAGCAATTCGTGTTAAAATACTCCTTATGTAAATAGGATCCGTATTAGATCCCCTAAAAGTAACCAAAAGGTAAGTACCTTTCAGTTTCCGGTTCTTTATAATAGCAGAAGCCGAATATTCAAACTTGACAGGTAAATGCCATTTATCGTCTTTATAAACTGGTTTCCAGCTTACATAAGAAGATGAATAAAACGGATTCTGTTCAACTTTCTGTTGAGCGGTAGTATATTCAATGGAGTCCAGGTAAGCTAGTCCTCCACCAATCTTTCCAAACTCGATCTGTATATTTTTAAAGAAGACCTCTTCGGTTCCTGCCATCACATAAAACGATAAGGACCACTCAATCGGATAATCACTACCAAACTCGGTACAACTATCATTCACATTCTGAAGAAAGAACTGTCTTAATTCAAATTCATCCCGATAGACACTGTAAAAATCATTGTTGAGAGAAACATAAAAAGGAGATTCACTTGTCCTTATTCCAGAGAAAACTCCAAGTTTATTATTAAAAACGAGTGTCCTGGTAATAGCTACTTTTTTCCGTAGTTCAACTAACCGCGAAATGGATGTGTTCAGGATAAAATCCACATTGTAGATTTGCGGAGTTGTCACATCGCCCCAATCAAAAATATAAGGAATGATCCAGGATCCATATAAATAGACCGAAGCACCTGCAGCAATAGGTACATTAATCGGACAAGGAGTCATTCCATAAGAAGTCAATGATTTCCTGAAAGCCAGTTCAACAACGCATCCTTCTGTTCCTGCATAAGCACCAGCACCGTTATTTTTTACCTTTAAAGTATAATTGATCGCTTCACCCAGATAAACAATATTGCCGGTATTTAATATGTCAGGACTTGCGCTAATCAGAATAATTGAGGGATTGACTGCAACCTTTGTTATGGTAACGATGTAATCAGTATGGCTTCCATCTTCGGCATAAACTGCATAAGTAACCGGATTGGTAAAATCATTGGCTGTTATACCGGATGATTGAACGGTCGCACTAACCTTAACCTCTTTTCCAACATAACTAAAGAAAGCGATTGCCGAAGTGATCACTGTTTCATTCATACAGGATCCTGTTATTGTTGTTCCGGAAATCACGCAATCACAAATGCCGGCCAGGGAGAAAGCATAAATCTCTTTATTCGTGCTTAAGGCAACAACGGAAAAAGAACTCGACTTGCCACTGTTTGTCAGCGTAATAACATCTCCGCTATGTTTGGTGTATGAATAAGTCAGAGAACAAAGGATACAATAACTTCCTGCAGCGGTTCCTGCAGGGATCTCGATCTTTTTATACAGAGTACATGCAGTCAGCTTTGGCAACACCTGATCATCCATTGTTTCCGTAAGAACAACACTGGTACCATCACTTTTAAGTAAGGAGAACGTCAGGTCAGCCGTTGCATTGAAAGAATGATCATTATACAGTTCTATCGTAAGACTTTGATCTTCTTCCGGCATCCGGTAAATATAACGTGATCGTATTCTGATGAAAGTTATCATTCGGGTATATTTATAGGATCTTCATCCGATATATTAACAGGTACACTCTCTTTTTTCGAAGTGAAAACAAAATAAACTTCACTTGTCGACGGATCGAGATAAACAGCCACTCCTTCTGAATTGATCGGGGCATCTCCAAACGTATTCAGAATATCGCCCCTGGGAGACCATTCATCCAGTATTTCCTTGAGTTTCTTTGAACAAAGTTTCTCTTCTGACAATAAGCCGGCTTTAATCTTGGTATAACCGGTTGATTCATCAATATAGATAGACCAAATTAACCTTCTGTTAACATCTACCCCATATCCGCTTACATCTATGGCCCACTGATGTTGAGAACCAAAATTAGCCAACGCCCGTACCTTATCGGCCAATATCTCACCTTTACCCATGACAAGACCCATATTCTCAGGATCATTTGCCAATTGCCTTTCATTGATATAATGGAGATTGATTGCACGATGTTGAACGCTGACTATATTTTCATTGAATTCAAGTAACCGCATGATCTCACCGTCCGGAAGATTGAATTCCTTTTTGTTTCCTTCCCTGAAAACACGGAAACCATTATAATAACTTCCAGGTTGACTTTCATCTGAAAAACGAATTCTCACCTTCTTTCGTTTATCAATCACCGGAAAACGGGAATCATAACCAAAAGATTGACGAAGACTTAAGGTTTTTGAATTTCCCATATTGATAAAGAAGCTCTCACTTCGATCTTCTCCGGCCCGGCCAGCAAAACTTTCTGAACTTCTCACATATGGATAATACAGATGATCATCTTTTATTGCGCGCATAGCCGTATTAATGGCATTCTCCGTTATGATACCCAGGATCATTCCATGAGTAAAGAAAGAACCGGTTTCTCCTTCATGAAAATCGGTTACATCCTCGGAATAGGTGAAAAGGTGATCCCAGCCTTCAGCATTAAAGGAAGTTCCGGCCCAGGATTGCATCTTAAAATAGGTCCGTTGAACAAAACAATCCCCACCATAATAGACCAGTTCATCATAATCTGCAGGAACCATGGTATCCCAATCCAATTCAATACCTTCTCCAATCATGGCATACTTGACATTGGAAAGTTCAGGGAAGAGATTTTCTATGACAAGGGCATAAGGATTCGTTGTATTGTATAGATTGACAATATCACAATTAAAGTTCTGATCAACGGTATCGGCAACCAAACGATTGACCGCAATAAATTTAGGATTGATCATGCTTCGATTGGACCAGATCTGTTCATCATTATCATCGGAAGCATAGAACATGGTTTCCACATCGGAAGACCAGAAATCTTTCATTTTATTGCACATCTGAAGAACCGGACTTTGTGGTGAATTAACAGCATGCTCTCCTACTTTTCCAACCGTTATATTCGAATCTGTAAGAGTACTAGCCGTCAATCCTCCTGTTTGTTCAGCCATGGTCCACCTTGGATAATAAGCAGCAAATCCGGTATTAAGAGCATTATAGGCCCATAGATCATAAGCAGAACTTAATCCTCCTGCAGCATATTGAGTAGGCGTAGGTACGGTCTTGCCAACACTCGAGATCATCTTGATACCGGAAACATCACCAACGGGTGAAAACATGAAATCCGGACTGAAGACAGCTATCTTTTCACGTACACAAAACCATCGAGACATATAATTCCGGACCTTATTTCTTTTTATGCTATCAACCGTTCTTGTATCCGAACTTAAGTATTGCATAGGTGCATATCCCCGGAAGATTGGAATGGCTACATCATCCTGGTAAGAAGTTTGATCAATATCCGTTTCATCAGCTCCCGATACTTCTGCACCAAAGAATGGTCTTCCCGTGATCTGAGCTGATTCACTCATCAGTCCATAAGCCTGACGAAGATAACCGTTACCTGAATCCCAATTAGCACTTTGAAGATTCGATAACTCATAATTTGATCCAGGACCATTGTCCATTCCTTCCGATCCATTAGGACCAATTGAACAAGCTTGTGTTATGGACCAATCTTTCGTATCAGCTTCTTTTGTTTTCGGTGCTGCACAATTAACGGCTATACCCTGATATTCGATAGTCTTATATCTTTCTCCGCGGACCACATAAACAGCCCGTACATTTTCCTTCATCCAATAAATAGTATCTGTTGAGACAGCTGCCTGAACCGCTGTAATAGCTGCAGACATATCAATCTTTACACCCAGGACTTTTATCTTATCGGTAGTATCTAAGCGGTAAATAGGATGAGTATCATAACCAGGAAACCGGAAAATTCCTTTCGTGTTGGTATCGCTTACAGAATCATGTGCATACTGCCAACCATCAAATCCCTGTATCGGTACCGGCATGGAAAGATATCCGTTGATCAGTTCAAACCGTAAAGCAAAAGGATAAGCTTCAGTCCTGAAATAACCAGCATTCTCTGCAGTCTTGACCGGATCCTTATATTGACCCATAGACGTAGCACTTCCCTGGGTTATGGCTGTCTCTTCAAGATCCTGAAAAGGTTCAGCATCGATCTCCAGAGTATCCTGTACCCGGATAGTTACCAGTTGAGCAAAGGTCAGCATGCTTTCATGATAGGTCAGACTTCCACTCCAGGATGCACCCCATAATCTCTTCTCGGCAACCGTAATCGTTCTGACAATATCATCTTCCTGACGGTTGGCAATGATCTCATCCAGGGTTATCACACGTATACTTTCCGTTCCGGTAATATCAAATGTTAACGTGGTTGCATCAAAAGGGATATCCCGATCAATCAATCCATGTTCATAAACGACCTGACCATCTTCACCGGAGAAAAACCGAATAAAGCCTATTTGAAGGTAATTAAAGGCAAGATCCAGATTAGACAGGGCAAAGGTCACCTTCTTGGTAGATCGTCCGTCTAATGCCCCCTGAGCCCCTCCTACGGACAAATCTCCATCGTAGACCTGAACCGGACGACTTTCACAAACAAAATTCGTAGTATTAAAGGAAGCATCGGCATAACGAAAGAAAAAGAAATAGTTTCCAAATCCTAAATTCCCACCATTACCGATTGTCTGACTGGTTATACCCATCGTTTCCTTTGTTCCAAGCACACAACTGACAGCACCCGGGAAATGAATAGCTGAATAAACGCGTGAATTACTCGTTCCATCGAGATCAAATCCACAATTAATAACCCTTAAAGGATTGGTGTTATCCGTAAAGATCAAATCAATACTCCCGTCTATATCTTCCCATGGGATCATCTCGATCTGCTTATCCGGATAAAACTTCAACAGATCGGTCGTAAAATCTCCGGCTCCACTACCATCATCAAAATTCTGTAATGGCCTATAAACACGTTCCCATACTCCTGCATTCAAAGAAGGAAAACAACCGATCTCTCCGGTATGATAAGATTGGTTTGATACAGGAAGAAGTTTACAGGAAGCAATAAACAGGATACCGTTATATACACAACCACCAAGCGGAACAAATCCTTCTGATAGTGTAAACCCTACATTATCAGCAACCGTTCCATTAGCTATATAATCATTCCCGGATATGTTGGTTATGACCAGGCCATGACCACTCTTATCAAAGATCCTGATATTCTCTCCTTCGACAAAAGAACTATTCTTTGTTTTGGTTGGATCGATATCCGAGATCTGGCCGGCTTCAAAAGTATTTAGGATGAAAGTGGATGGTTGCTCGCTCATCTTGCAGAAACATCTTCGAAATTAAAATAAATGGTATGCATGGCCCGCAACATCTTAATACGGGTATTACGGTCAAGTTTCGAAGAATTGGCTAATGCTTTAGCTTTAGCTACTTCCAGTTCAGTATTTATTGTATTCCATCGGTTCTGATCCATGGTTCCCTCCAGATAGTCTTCCAGGTTTAACGATTTCAGGCAATACCACATACATGCATCTTCATATCCCCTTGGAACAACAGGTAAACCCGTATCAGCATCAGTAGGAATAGCCCAATAATCAATATACACGTTGGTATAATTGTATTCAAAATTTAGGTAGGCACCGTTATTGATATAGTTAACGATCCGGTCATTTCGCTTTACACATTCAATCCGGAAACAATTTGTTGGTACAGCCGCCTGGTAATCACTGATGGTCAAAAGAACATCCCGGTATTCATACATGTCCTTTGAATAACCGATCTCATTGATCATACAGTCAGTGCACCATTCGGCTACATCATAGAAATCGATCTGACATTTCTTGATCCGTTGGGTTAACCGTTGATAGATCACGTCTACTTGCACATATTTTGTATTGTCCATATTAGTTGTAGCTAAATCGAATTGTTTGTTCGTCCAATTTCTTTCTCCACCTGGTGGTCAGTTTAATCCAGTATAAAGAATTCCTTAATTGAATACGTTGATTATGGCTCTCATAAACAAAGATGGGTTCATAATCATCACCGCCAGTCATTGGGTTATACTTATAATCTGCCGTCTTCTTATTATCCCGGACGGTAACTTTCATATAAAGTTTCTTCTTCCAATGTGAAAAGAAGAATCGATCATTCTCGTAGATCAAATCACGCATGAGCATTTCCAAAAAAGTCCTGATGATCAACCTCCAAAGATAATTACCCCAGATAGACTTTTTGAACCGTTTAGTGGCATAGGTGTTCCAGGTTTGGCTTTTACCTATCTCTTCTTTGAAATATTCGTTCCAGCTTGGAATCCCCATATGTGATTTGAAGACCGGATTTCTCAGACTCATCAGATCATAAAGGTTGACCATTAAAAGATCAACAGATAACCCATTATGCATGTATTTATTCTTCCTCATATCCACTTTCATCATGGTCCTGGTACTGATCACGGTCAACATCAGCAAAGGGGTTTACAACGATTCCTAGACGTTCTTCATAGGCAGTAAGGTAATCAGCCGTCAAATCAGAATAAACCTCGTAAAACCGTTCTTCCGGGGTTTTCCCGTCCGTTGCATCACCCTGTATCCTCTCCATCTCTTCTTCCGTCATAACGACACTGCTATCAAATGGAATATCTACCGATACCTCATTATAGGTGATCGTATTATAGGTATTCCAGATCCCGTCTTCGTAGACATCCTTACCTTCTTCAACCAAAGGATAAGAAGTATTGATCTTGAAAACCGTTTTTACCCCACTGATCGTTTGGGTGAACCCTTCTGTTATGACTACAAAATAATCCATTTATTCCCTCTCTTCCGGTTTAGTATCCGAAGCATCATTCTTAACAGACAAAAGACCTTCTCTTGCATATTTTAAGATAAGATCAACAATTAAATCTTCAAGCATGGATTGATAATGTCCTGGTATGATTGCTGTATCATCATCAAAGTTGGGATCATCCTCGATATTCTCAAGAAGGACCCAGGCCAACACTTTAGTTACGGCATTTCCATTTTCATCAACAGGTTCACCGGAAAAAAATAACCGGTCAGGAAAGACTACATAGAAAATTTCTGTTCCAGTCCATTCCCTTCCGGCAAGATGAAGAAAATCATTCAGTCCTGTTCGGGTATATTGTTTACCAAGATCACGTGTACCTACATACCGGATATTATTTTCAAGTGATAATAGCGGAGGAAGTTCAGCAAACTTTTTCCCACTGATCGGTTCCTCTACATAAATGGCTTTCTCGGATCCGGGAACAACAGGATCGGGTACTGCCGGTGCCCCTTCATCTTCGGTTACATCAAGGATGATCCTGGAATAAAAAGACTCAGGTAACCTTTTCTTCTCATTTAAAAGCCTCTCGATAAAAACAGACCGGTTCTGAATAACCTGTTGCCATACCCAATCAATATCCAGACGCAGATCATCAGTCTCAAAAAAAGCACTGACCTTCTGCAGGATATTACCAACTATTTTCTCTTTGAATGTTGCCATTTTTCGTAGATATTAAAGCAAGAAAGGGGGAGGGGGATATAGAATCCCTCACCCCCTTTTGCTCTATGTTATTGATCGCTTCAGCCCATTTATACGGTGACGGAAACGATTGTCTGGCTATTGATCTGTCCTCCAGCGAAGATATGTTTGAACGCGGACACAGCCGAATTCCCAACATACTTAACATCAGAAGTTAAGACATCTGCATTATCAGCCGCGGTAGTGATCTCACCCGTAACATGATTACAGACACCTGTAGCAGCAGCGTCAAATGACCAGTACTCAGTTTCAATGGTAGCACCAAAGTCACGAAGGACAGGAGTACCCAATCCAGTACCTCCGGTAACAAGATCCCAACGACCAAGAAACTCGTAAGCGAGAATCTCGGTAGCCGTAAGCATGGCTCCGGTAAAGGTAACACCGGCTGCAACAAAAGTCGTACACGTAATCTTCGAGACTACCGTATAACTTAATTCCGAGAACTTGATTTCAGCATAGAAAATATCTGCATCAGTTCCATTTGCTACAACACCGGTTGAAACGTCCACCGTTCCAGTATTACTTGCACCTGCATAGAATTTAGCCGTTGAAACGGTAAATCCGGGAGTGTCGGTTACTGCAATGGTTCCTGCACCTACACCGGAAGCTCCGGTAGCTGCAAGAGTAGTAACGGCAAGAGTCGTCGGTGAATATAACCCAAGGGTATACAGTTTATAAAAGAACGTATCGGCCCAATAGGTTGCATCACCAACAGTCTTAACAATCCAGAATTCAACGGTCTCTTCGGCAGTCTCCTTACGGTTTGATCCGGTAAGGCCGGCAGCATCATCATGTTCGATGGTAAAAATATACTTCGAATAATCAGAAGTTGAAATCGGAATGGTAGGTGAAGATCCGGTCATGTCAGGAAGGATCGGGAAAGTCTGTTGAACCAGAGCAATCGGAATAGTCTCTTTAGCCCAGGCAGTAGTGATGGTTTCAACAAATTCCCGTGTATTATACAGAATGGTAAAAGGAGCTGTCTGGGCTTTCTGTGTAACAATAACCCATGATTGGGTAACATCCCATTTGGCAGATTCTCCTGTTATGATCAAACCTTCAGTAACCGTCAGATAAAGACCCGTTGTACTATCGGCAACAGCTACGGTAGAACCGAAAGCGGTATTAAGTGCCGTAACAGCTGCAGCAACAGTTGCAAGTGTCTGCGAAGTCAATAATGAGTTTCCCATCAGGTCCGTTACTGCCAGCGTTCCTGAACCGGTAAAATCAAGATAAACTTTCAATTGAGCACTGACAACCGCATCTGGATCTCCATTGATCTGATCAACAATTTCTCCTGCGAATTCTAGTCGGTCAAGATAAGCGATATATCCGCCTACTGCAGTCAGAAGACCATCTACGGAATGACCGTAAAACTTACTGTGACCATAAAATTCCTGCGGATTACCGGTGAACTGATAATCACGCCTTACCGTGAAACCCAGCTCGAAAGGAACATCATCATTCAGAGGATAGAAAGGTTTTACCTCAAGGGTCGAGACCTTCAAGGTTCCGTCTGCATGATCAACTTTAGTGAATTTAGTAACTTTTGAAAGATCAATTGGATTTCCATACTGTTTGACCGTCAAGATATTTCCACTTAACGATACATCACCGGATGCCAGGGAATTGATCAGAACCTGTGCCGGCTTACGATTTAAATTTCCTCCACTCATTGTCTTAGAGTTAAAAAGGGTTATTCACTTTGTTTTCGGATCTGCGTTTCAGCAATCTGCGTTTCGTACCGCGGATCCTTTGTAGCTTCAATAAATAAACGTATAGCCAAATCAACGATCTCTTTTTGTTGAATTGGATGTAATTCACAGTCCACAGCGGTTTCTTCACTGTCAGGTTCCACATAACGAATGGTTACCGGATATCTCAGATATTCGATCTTCATCTTTAATGGTGTTGACGTACTTTCGGTTATCAGCTCGATAAAATCACCGATAAACCGGTAATAAGGTTTCTGATCCGATGGACGAAAGATCGGATTACGCATAATGGCATCCCTTTGGTCTGCGCGCATAATCTTAGCCTTAAGCCATCCACTGGTACCATCCTCAAAAAGTTCATTGTCAACATAAGTGATCTGGAACATGACATTCAGTAAACGGAAATACCGCGGATTTGGGAATCCGTTAGGTACAAGGAAACGATAATCCGTAAATGACTCATCCGGAGTAGAATCAAATCCTTCGGATGGATAGGACGTGTCAGTTAAAAATGTGGCATATCCTGTCGTTTGAGCCACTTTCGTTCCGGTATGAGTAGAAGCAAGCGTTGCTCCAATAGTGACCTTAGAAACGATAGGAGAGGGCAATTCTGAGTATGAGATCAGGGCATAGAAGATATCCCCGATAATAGCACCCGTAACCTCTCCGGTTTCCACATCAATCACACCGGCACTTGCCACCTTCTTGTAAAAACTTAAACCCGAAACATTGAAATAGCGTTCTTCCGTAACCTGCAAAGTACCGCTTCCATCACTCAACAACCGGATACTTATATTGGCACTTATCGTTTTACTACCATTGCAATTAATGATTCTTTCCTCCCGAAGGATGAAAAGATCATCAATTCGTTTCTGCATGGTATCAAACTGATTCGAACGTTCTGTCAGCCAATCTTCCTGAGCTTTGTTGATCCAGTTATTAAACTTATCATATGGTACACCATCAGCATCTTCACGGTTTATGCCATGAAGGAAGGCGACCATCATTTCTTCAGCGGTTGTTATCATTATATCACGTTATTTCCGGTCCTTAACATTCATCAAACGTATTCCTAAAGAGTTAACCGTTTCGGAGTGGGATGGATCAGACATGAAATCCACTGCTTCCGGAAAAGTACCAATTCGTACTTCACCGTCATAGTAGACACCCTGCCTCATCCGTATGATATCGTAATAAGCAAGTTCCTTAACCAAGAGGGCATTCGGATTCTTGCCGGCAAAAAATTCCAGAATATCATCAGGACGAATGGTTGCTTCCTTAAACAGACGGTTCTGAAGAGAAGTAAGACTCAACCCATTAACATTGATTCCACCCAGGAAAATAGCACAAGCACGCATTTTCGCAATATCCCCAAGATCTTTGATTGCCATTTTAGCATCCAGGATCTTCATTTCGCTGTTGACTTCTTCTACATCTTCCGTTTCCTGATCGACTATATAAAACAAATGATTATCAAGATTAACCGATTTACGGCTGCGGGCAACTGTGGGATTGATCAAACAGAGACAATAAATAGCCTTATCTTTAGGTGAGGATAAATTAAGCATGGTGCCATGGTGGATCGGAACCTGCATTTCCGGAAGTTCCGCCTCTTTTTCGATACCAAGAGCATTCCATAAAATCTTTTGTTCTTTGCTTCCACCTTCATCTTCCCAACCATAAAAAAACTTGTTGAGCGTGGAATCCCATATCGGAACCAGGTAATAAGCCATTCCGGTCCGATAGTTTAACTTAGTGGCAAACAAGGTCACTTTTCTTTCTTTGCCGGTTAAGGCATCTTTTTCTTCTATCATTCTTTAGGATTTTAAAGAGTTAACGAACCGGGATAAACATTTCAGCAACCCCGAACATATTGGCACATTTGATACCAGTCTCGCACAATACATGAGTATGTTGACCATCAACAGAATTGCTCATATTGTCTCCACCTACATCAATACCTTTGACGGTTCCTTTCTTGAATTCACGTCCTTTGAGGGCGAGAAGTTCAACATTATTAGTTCCAAGATCGGTACGACCAAGGGAAACAAAAATTGCACGACCGGATTCAGCCATATAACCATCACGTGTTGCTCTCTGGGGCCTGGAAGGATCATTGAACCATTTGTACCAGATCGGAATGACCCGTACACCGTTCAGTTCATAATAAGAGAAAGTGGCATTGATACCTTTAGCAGATCCTGATCCCTCGGTCAGTCCGGATGATCCAACAAAGCTGGCACCGATGGTTTTCATCAGTTCACTAAACTGGAACATATATTGCTGACCTACGATAGCAACAATTTCAAGCAGTCCATCAGCTGAAGCCATGATCTGCATATTGCCCATGACATTCTCAATATGCTTTTTGGTCAGTCGTCCGGAATACGGGAAACGAAGAGATCCATCACCGATATTCAATAAACCATCACCGGCAACGATCTCACGGCCTTTCATGTCTTTCAGATAAACTTCATCATGTTCACCAACGGTTCCCTGGCCGTTAAGAAGTTGAAATTCCCTGGCACCAGCCCAACGACGAAGCATCTGTTCTTCAGCTGCTGTCATCCAGGCATATTCACCACCATGTTCAATCCAGATCTTACGGGTATCCATGGAGGCTGCAGTACCGGAAATACTCCATTTCATCCTCTGGATGGTCATATGAGAATAAGCCCAATTATCAAAGGTATATTTCTCATAACCGGTCTCTGACATCTCGTAGAAGTTGGTCATTCCGAAACCAATCTCACTTCCTGCAGTCAGCAGAACGGGATTGATATACGAACCAGCTGATTTACGGTTAAGACGTGCATAATACCGGTAGCTGCCATCATCCATCTGAACGGGTAACTGGTCATCAACAACAGTAACAAGAGTACGGTTGTCTTTCAGTTCAAGAACATCATACGGAGAAAACCAGTTCGTATCAAGATAAAGGGTGACGGTCTCACCATTAATACCAGGAGTAGACGTAGTCGGAGCTGAATAGCTCAGGATCGTTCCCTTCCTTCTTTCGATACCTTTAACGGGCCACATAACCTTACGGTTACCAACCACGCGGTAAGTATCACTCATAAGGCCAGCATATAAACCACGTGAGGTAAGGCCTTTCTTAGCCAGAAGGGAAGAAAAAGGTGTCGTATCACTCATAAACAAGGTCGCTACCTGCGGCATGATCTCGGGAGTAGAAACGGCAGCCTGTAACAGATGGTTCGATGTGACGGTTTCATTAGAGAAACCTCTTATCGTTCCAGGTTCAACAATTCTCATATTGATAAGTTTTATCTCGCTGGAAGTGTCCAGTTAGAGAAATTAGGCGAACTTTGATTAGGTACTTTTTGGTTTGATGGAACGGTTACCGTACCGCGAATTTTTCTTAATACTTCAGCTTTTGTACCTTCTTTAGCCGTGTTTAGGGCTTCTTTAATCTTAGCGTCTCCATTAATGACCAAAAAAGCAAATTTCCAGAGGTCTTCATCGCTTTGCAAAAGACTTTTTAATCCACTTACTCCCTGATCATTTATTTTTGCAAGTTCACTAAACGTTTTATTAAAAGCGTCAATTTCAGCTTTGCTAGTTTTGACACCGTAAAGTTCAGTAATATTTTGAGTTCCTGCAAATAATTTTGTAAGGTCCGATTCTATCTTCTGATTAGTATCGGTAATCTGTTGTGTTCGTTGACCCGTGACCAAAGCCTGGCGCTGTTGTTCTTCAGAAGCAAGCATGTTTTTATAATCATCCTTAGCTCTCATGACCTCCAGGTTTAACGTACCGGCCCTTTCCAATCCATCAATAGCTGCCGTGATCTCTTCTTCCGGATTATCCTTGTACTTAAGTTTGAGATAGGTAGACATAAACTCTTTACCTGTCTGCTTAAGTACGTTCTGCCGGGTTGTTTGCTCGGTAAGCCAATCTTCATATTTAAAAGTAGGATCTGAAAACCGTTGGTTTAAATCCTGCAGGGCTGGATGGATAGTTGGAGCTTTTACTCCCTTAGTTACTGCAGCAAGATGTTGTAATTCATTTTCTGCATTCAGATCGGCCGGCACATCAATACCCAAGTTTTCTTTTAATACGTTCCAGGCTGGATTAGGAACAAACGTAACCGGAGGATCAACGTTAACCGGAGGGGTTATTGATTCCGGAGCTGGTGATCCTTCCGGACGACTAAATACATCCCCTAAACTACCAGGTTCCGGATCACCCAAAATGTCCATTTTAATGTAATTTCTTTTCATCTTTTTACTCTTTTGTACTGTTCGACTTATTAACTTTTATTTTCTCGATATCGAGCTTTCTTTGTTCAAGCAAAGACCCAATCTGTTGAGCCAATGCATCTAATCGGTTACGGAACTGGTCGTTTTCATATTCCCTCTGAGTATTGACCGCCTTAAGTGCGATATCCTGACTACGAAGGTAATTGTCTGATTGCAGTTTTTTCTCTTCCAACCGATTTTTTTCCATATTCTGCAACATCTCAAGATTAACTTGTTTCTCATCTAACTGTAAACGAAGTTGATCGATATTGTCTTTCATTTTATCGCTTGCTGCCTTCTGCTGAAGTTCCAACTGTTTAAGTTCATTTTCGTGATCGCGTTGAAACTGCTCTGCATTCTTCTGTGCTTCTGCCTGACGTTTAATCGCCATCTTACCGGCAAATTCAAGCGTAGATTCTATCTCATCCAGGGTTTCAGATTTAAATATTTTTACCATATCCGAAAGACTGATAATTCCAGCTCTGCGTTCAGCCACGGCCAGATTACGAAGGCCATCGATAGCCTGAGCTTCATTAGAATTATTAATCACCAGACAATCAAAATTGCGTTTATCAAAAACATCCAATGGCAGCTTAATGATATCCTCTCCCATATCCGAAGTGATCTGACTGATCACATCATCTGTTAATCCTTGCTCTCTTGCACAATTCATAAAACGGGTCAGGGCTTTCCCAAGAAGATGATAATGCCTCCAGAAGACAATCTCGCTAACCAGTGCGCTTTGTTCAATACTCATCCGGTTAGTTCCAACCTGATCGGTAGAAACGGTTTGACCGGTAGCCTGCCGTGTAACACCGATAATACGCCCTGCAAAATCCTCTAACCGTTCACATATCTGATCAATCCACATGACCGATTGACTCATGGTATCATCATAGGCCGTGAACTGATTGAAGGTAGGATATTTACCCATGGTCTTCTTAAGGGAGTCAATCCAGGTTATCCCCATCTTACGATCATAGATCCACTGATCTTCTGGCATATCGGGCATTTGCGCTTTATCAAGGATGATCCCTTTAACACCGGATATGACAACCAGTAGTTCCTGTTGAAACCGTAGAATATTAACAAGGTCCTGAATATCTTTTGTTGACCAGATAGCACTCCATGGTTCATCACTTGGATCATTAAAGGACCAACCCAGTATCGGAAGATCTTTTTTGAATGAATCAACATCAGCCACCTGATAAGGCCTTAACCCATTAGCGGTAACAATACCTTCAAAATTAGACCCGATCAATACTCCCTGGTAGATATCATCCACATAGATCATTTCAAGACGTTCACCTTCACGAAGTGATAATTCCTCTTCGTTCTCTTCATCAATGAAATGAGAAAAGAAACTTCCTTCAACATGTTTATTAGGGGTAAACTTCCTGATTATCTTACGCGGACTCCTCCAGTAAACATAAGTTACATCAATCAGTTTATCTATCCTTGAAGAAGAAAAGTTCTTTTCAGATTGATATTCGTAGTTAAATTCATGACGGTAGCTGTCAATGGCATCATGATTAAAGTTGGTCTTAAAAGTGCCGGTAGAATAACCACTGTAGTTTTCAATCCTTTCCTGATCAGTCTTGCTTAATTTAAACCGCGAGATAATCTGATTGGCCGTCATGGTCACCGTATAAGTAGCCCAATCCTGTTCCTGGATATAATCGCTGGTGTTCCCTCCACTCCAAACAACAAACATTGGATTAAGGACTTCAAAATCCGGATATTTATTTAATGGATTCGGATCGACATAATACAAAGGTTTACCCGTTACCCACTGATTACGGAAAGCCTTAATACTTTTTGCCATGACATCTTTTTCAGTCAAGGCCTTCTTCATATATTTCTGACCTCCACGTTCAACATAATGCATGTTGTTATACCTGTGGAAATTCTCTATTTTCTCCTCTTCTTCTTCCAGGAGGAGGATCACATTTTCTTCATGGGTACGAAGGGCAACAAGTGCCATTTCAACTTGTGGCCGTATTTGTTTCAGTTCTGTATAGATAGCAATTTCATTTTCGTTCTGCGGTGGATTGGCAAGGACCTGATCGATCTGGGATAACTGTTGCTCCATAACCTGTATTCGTTGAATGCTTGCTGTTTTAGCCAGCTGGATCCTGATATCAAAAATATCAAAGTACTCCTTGAGTTTATTTTTCATCTTCTCCCGTTGGCTCTCACTATCATTGGCAATCAATTTATAGTTCAGTGGCCTTCTGGAAAGCTTGCTTAATTGGATATCAATCTTAGGCCGGATGATCTCAAAAAAACGAAGCTGTGCAGGATAAGTCCTATCTCCGGCTTCGGTTAGATATTCGAAATCACTCTTATTGTTTAACCCATTATAATAACGGAACGCGATCTCATCATTCTTTCTTGACCGTACTTCAGTCAAAGCCAAATGACCAATCTGTCTTGTAGTTTCCTCAGTCCACGTATCATTTCGTTCCTTCAGCGGAGGATTCAGATTTACTTTCATGCTCTTCTTATAATTTTACCGTTAACTCTCCGATAACGCATCAAACTTGTTGTTTTCTGCGGTTTATTAGCCTCAACTTCATCTGCATAGTTATCTTCCAGACTTTGTACTTCACATAATGAAAAGGCAATAGTCTGGTCGCAGTTATAGTTGGGATCTAAGCGGAATTGAATCAGGGCTTTTAACATTTCTATATCAGGAATCTTCTCTACATATCCCGGTTCCCGAAGATTTTGTTTTGTCACCTTAAGCCACTCTCTTTTTGTACTAGGATCAATACCATACTGATTATTGACCTTGCTATCTTTGATCCATCGGGATAACACAAAGTCCGGACGCTCACGCAACAGATGATCCAGGTTCATCATTTTGTACCATTCGAATATCAATATGTTGCTCCATTCAATCAAGTTCTGTGTTCCATAAAACCAAGCCATCTTTGCCGTGTTCTCAAAGAAGGTATAGGCGTTTTCACCCCTCATAAAGCATTTAGCGACCATATGATTAGATGATTGCTCTATATTGAAGAATCCCTTCTTTACAATAGAACAACCCTTAGAAACGCTTGTATTGGCTTCACTCTTGTCGTAAGAGTCCGTACCCTGACGATACAGACCCCAGGGTACAGTACCTTCTTCCTCATCTTTAACAATCCGGTTATCACTGTTTACCCTAATAGGCATCTGCCAGATCTGGATATCTCCTTCCGGATCTTCAGCCCAATCTACACCCACAATCATTTTCCCTGAATAGATCCAATCTAACCGACCTACCCGTTTCTTTCCATACAGTTCAGAAGAAGCCAGGATCTTAGAACGGGATTTATTCATCCTTGAAGCCAGCTCCTTACCAAAATATCCTCCCTGTGGAAGTTCAAACATATCTGCCGGCTTACGGGGCATGGTAACTTTTTCTTCATGATACGAATCTTTCCCCTCCAGAGACTCAACAATACGGTCACGGTCTGCAATGGACTCTTCTTTCAGGTTATTACCGTCCTTATCGATTTTCCAGAAGACCCAATCTGGAACAAAATAACAAACCTTCTTTGTGTCTGAAGGAACATCATCATCATATTCACTAAGGTCAAAACTGAGGATATCGAACTCATCCGGATTATAGAAGATATATTCAAAAGCTTCACCACCACTTTCTATCTTTCCACCGGTTCCAACGAAGATTGCCATTCCCGTTTTCTGTGCTTCAGCATACATCGAAGGCTTAACATAAGCATATGTCTCCCTTACCAATGGGAAAACACCAGCCTCTTCAAATATGATCAGGGATGGTGAATTGGAAGATACAACCTGGGGATTATTCTTAGCCGTGAATCCCATGATCTCCGAAAGAAGGCCTTTGTCTACTTTCTGTTTGGTTCCGTCTTCAAGTTCAATCGTTTCAGAATAATGAGCCATCATGTAATCGAAACGGTCCGGATCACGGTTCTTATAGAATTCAGTGTCATGAAGGCCATTTAAACCCCTCCTGGTGTTAACAAGTAGTCGATTGGTATATTTATCCTCTCCAGCCACATAAACGGTCTGAGAGCCCGGAAAGAAGGTAAATTCCTTTCCTCCAAGTGCAGCATGTTTCTCGGTCATTCCAATCTGTCGACGCTTGAAAACACCCATATTTTTTCCTACATTCCTGCAGGTCTCGATATGATGAAAATATTCATAATCGAACTCCAGGAAACGGGGATTGATAATAGTCTTGCGCCCGGTCTTATGGTTGAGTCCGAAGATCGGCCAGAAATTAAGATACCAAAAATGATCACCGGTAATCCGCGTCCCACCAACTGAATACCCGTTCATGATATACTCATACATCTCATCATACCAGGAATCATAGTAGATACTATCCCGAGGTATACGACCATCGGCAATAACCGGAGAAAACAGATGAGTGTTTGCAAGCATTAAAATCCATATAAGAGTGAACCATAAGCAAACTGTGTACTAACCCCTGCAGTTAAAAGCAGTCGTCTCTTGATATCAAATCCCATGGCAACCAATGGACCCTGTTTATTATCAAAGGATCTGAAGTAACCAGCACCGACATAGATCTTCAAGAAAGGATCTTTTTTTTCTTTGATGGTGCTTTGAACCTGAAGATCATTAATCGTGATCCAATCCGGGCCAGACAAGTAGCTCTTCCATATTCCCGGCTGTGTTTCTGTAACAGTCAACCCTAAAGACAAGTTGCCAAACTCCCAGGAGTCATTTAAAAGGCCCTTATAGATCGTTCCCTTAAAAGTGATAAAGGCATATCCCGGGTTTGGATAATAAGACGCAAAATCGATCCTGGGAAAAATGGAATCCTTTTCCGTGATATAAACGATACCAACCTTTTGTAAACTGTCGACCTTTGACTGAAGGGTTAAATTAACATACGATTGGAGTTTAACTTTCTCATTGTTATCCTTGATGATCCTCCAGAGTTCGGGAATGCTGTCTTTCAGGTTACGAAGAACAGATACCTCTTTAGTCTGAGCAACATATTTGCTCCAGATACCATCGCTGACAATCTTAACGGAATCATACTGCAAGATCTCTTTTGCATATTCATCCTGAACCTTTTTGGTTTCATGCTGTGAGATGTTCCATTTAATAAGAAAAAATCCACTTATCACGATAAGCAGGATGATCAGCAGATTCTGAAAACTAAACTTTGACCAGTCTATCTTCATGGCTTTTGAAAATCAAATATTTCTAATTGAAAACGTTTGGGAAGCATATCCCATAATTTCTGAAGGGTCTTAGCACTATCGGTTACATCGACTTGTTTATCATGCCCTATGTCCTTAATGTTCTTACCCGGAAGGAAACAGCCACGGATATCATCATGAAAGTTACCCCTGTGCCATTTGATTTCTTTCCGTCCGGGAACATCGAGAACTTCAAAGTGCGGATACTTAAACCGGGATCCATCTTCACCTGCCACTTTCTTTTCAACCCAATAGATACCTGCTGGAATGCAGCTGATCCCTCTTTGATTACTATGCCAGGCCAATTCAAGAAAATAAAATGAAAAGAGTTTCGATCCGGCATCCGTTACGACATAAGCGTTGGAAACGGTTTGTACTCCATTATCCTCATGCCGGTATAGTTGTACTTTCATTTGAATATATGTGTAAGAAGTAATGCTGTAAGACCTCCGGTAAAAAGGATGTAAAGTCCAAGATAGATCCAGTTCTTATCTGACGCATTCTCCAGTTTTCGTATGCGCTCTTCCCTTTTACCATGGACCTCGTCTTTCAGTTGTTCAAAATCATCCCTATTGGCTTTACCTTCTTCAAGATCCGATATTCTTTTAGTGGTACCATCCTTGATGTCTTTAATATCTGTCTTTAGTCCTTCCATCCTTGTTTTTAATTCGATCAACAAGTCATGATCATCGGCACTTTTCAAATGTAAGACCTTAACAGAAGTGGCAGCAGCATCAGAGACTACCCTATGGGCTTCTTCTGCTGCATCAGCAATTTTCTTTGCTGCGATAGTAGAGGCTTCCGAAATGACTTTAACAGCCGTGGCGGTTACTTCATCCAATTCTTTTTTATTGAGAGGTTTGGAGGTTTTCTTTGTTGCCATTGTATTTTTTTTAGTTTGGGTTAACGGTGACGATATCTTTTGAAAGAGAATTTCTCTTTGAGATAATCAATCCACTTCTTTAGTCCATCCCACATGATGAACATGGCAAAAAAGACTGTACAGGCCAGTCGTAAAACTTGAAACCTTGTTTGTTCTTCACCTAGAAAGAAAAAGACAATACCGATCAGGATCCCGATCAGCAAAGTTCTCAGAAACGTTCGGTTAAGGATCTTTAACGAAACGCTTTTTTTAAAAAGCTGGTTGATGATCCACGCAATCATCATGAACATGAAAAGAAACGGCCAATTGATAAAATCACCGAATTCCTGAATACGATCAAGAAACAGATTTTCCATTTTGTAAGATTTGAGAATTCATTGATTCAACAGTTTCCCGGTCTTCGTACTTGCGGACCTGGACATTGCCTTTGGCCCTGGCTTTGTTTTCTTCTTTAACTAATTTTTCAAGGGTCTTTTGAAGTTCAAGGATGGTTTTAGCGTTGGAAATGGCTTTCATCCTTTCTTCCATGTTGGAGACTTTACGGGATTTAATGATCTCCTTTTTACCCTCTTTGGTAACGATTACTTCTTCCCGATCCCACGGTATCGCATTCAAGTGTTGCAAAAAACGATCAAAGTCGGCGTAGATCTGTTGCAACTGGCCTTCTGTTTGGGTCAAGGTGTGACGGATAAATACACGTATAGCTGATTCTAATTCAGGAGTTTTGATTTTTTTAGGATTGGCCTTTTCTATCTGCGTAAAGAAAAGGTTTTCACGTTCTTCCGGAGTATAACGGCTAAAAAATGGACTAGTCCGTGTCCACACATAATACAAATAGTTGAGTTGGGATCGATAAAGACCTTTCTTAACGCTCTTATCGGCATCATACAGGGTCGTAAAGATACTGAATCCCCTTGCTGAGGGTAGGATCTCCACCTGATCCGTAAACTCTAAAAAAGCGTCTGAAATCATCGTTTAAGCCAATCCAGGATTAACCCTTTATCAACAATATCTTTAGGCAATAGTTCCTTGGTAAAAAAGACACCTTTGCTATATTGCCCATCTTTAAACCAGTGGCAAATAACTCCACGGATCCGGAAGCCAACTTTTTCTTCTCCGTTCTTTATCGATTGCCGATCAACCTTATCAACCGTCAGCGGACAGGATTTTTCTCTTACATGGCCACCTGGGTCTACATCATTACGATGATAAACCTCTATTCCTGGAACAATCCAGAACTTACCCCATAAGGGCCCTGCAAGTTTTTCCAAATTAAACTTTTCTTTTTCCATCTGGTTATAATAATGCCCTTAAGGGCGATATCTGTGGGTATACAAAAAGGGAAACCCGCTGGTCTTTATTGGCAGTAATACCTGGCGGGCTTCTGAAGGCGAGCCTCAAGAGACTCTTATGTTTTTGTGTTCGCCACAATTCAATTCAAGGAACACTTTCTGCAAAAATAAATAAAATTATTCATTATAACACAATGGCTGCTATTTGTGAAATTGGAACAGAGTGATAAATTATTCCGTGACAGTTAACGATATCCGTGGCAGGAAAGCCTAAATAAACCCTGTCCATGAGAGAAATAAGGGAAAAATCATCAGGGTTCATCGCAACAACATATCCCTGGAACGGATGATCTTTATACTGAATAGGATCAATCTTTTTTACTCCGTCCGGAATAATAATCCCCCTGGATTTAAGCAAATGATCCGTATCGAGAAGTTTAAGGAGGACTCTTCCCTTCATGGTCTTTAATGGGATTGGCACACAGCCGGCTTCTTTTTGAATAATCTTAAGCAGTTCTTCAGGATGAGAATCTTTTTCATCCAATTTTCCGCTCCAAATTTGACGGGCCCACTGAAGGGCTAATTCCTGAATAGTTGATTTCATAATTAAAAAGGTAAATCGTCTTTTTCCGGTTCTTCCATTTGATCGATTTCTGCAATCTGGGATCCAGTAGTTGTAAATTCGGCTCTATATTGTCCTTTGGGGGCAATTTTAGCCAGGTTCAGTTTCATGAAGACATCTTCTTCATCTGTTTTGTTTCCTTCCTTATCCTTCTTGTTATACTTGATACCCTGAATATAATATTCAAAGATCACGTTGTCACCGAAATGAAATCCTCCCACCTGGTCACACAATTTATCAGCTACCGTCATTTTAACGTAGTTGAACCGTTCACCATACGGACTCTCATAATGTTGTTCGATGATCAGATCCCGGCTTCGGTATTCTTTTTCATCCTTGCCTTTAAAAATAGTTATTTCACCAATCTTATAGATGGTTCCTGCTTCTTCACGTTTCGCCATAATCGTTTTTGTATTTGTTTAAATGTAAACTCATTAATATCTTTTTTCTTCAGGTCCATCAGGAACAAGATCAAATCAAAATGATCTATGCACCAACGAAGGGCAGGACCAATCATCCCTTTGTGTTTCCTGAGAACCATCTTTTGATGGTCTCCCACGCGGATCGGAAACAGCGTTGTCTTGTTTTCTTCCATTCATCCAATTGAAAAACCTTAAAATAGTCAATCCTAAATTCAGCCTTGTCGACCATGTTTGTAAAATCATTGAAACCCTCGATCTTGAAACAGGGATACCATTTATCCAAATCATGATCTCCTTTTAAGACCATGAGAACCGAAGTGTTGATACCTGCGACAAGATATTTTTCCCTTCTCTCAATCCAGAACCGGACCGGAGAATCAAAATTCTCAATCACATATTCTTTCCCTTCACAAATAATCAAAATTGAAGGGCCCAATGACATGATAAGAAAATGAACATTCTTTTCCCTATCCACAAGTGAAAATGAAGCCATTACAGCCTCTTTCGGGAAGGTAGCCTGGAATTCATATCTTCCTTCTTTCCATCCCTTATTAAAGTTCAGGGTTTGCAGTACTGCCCCATTATAGCGGTAATCGTTCTTCTTAAGTAGAAGTTTACACCCGATGGAGCCAGTGGGCTCAAAATTCTTGTATTCGGTGAAATCTGTCAATACAGAATCCTGTAACGGTTTCCATAACCAGCATCCATAGAACGGATCCCCAAAATCGGAATAGGAATACCGGTAAGGATTACTCGGATGAAAAGTCGAATAGTGGATGAAAGGTCCACCAATTGATTGGTCACGAATGACCGGTTTCATTTTCCACAACATAGTTTATATTTTTTACGACTTCCACAAGGACATTTATCATTCCTTCCCGGACGCGGTTCGACGGTACGTGGTTTTAAAACCTGTTTTTCAGGTTCACGGTGATGGATATGGATAAATCCGTTCCACCTATCAAGATGTTCTTGCAATGTAAAACCACAACGACTGCAAAGACCCTTTTTCTTTTCCAGGACACTCTCGGTAAAATCCCTGCAGGGTTCCTTTATGATTTCTGCTTTCATAAGATCAGATCAAATTGAGTGAGTAAATAAAGGAAAGCCTCATTCTTCTCCATGAAATAACAGGTGACCTCTTCCGGAGATAAGACCCTACCATCCAGATAGACCCATCCACTTCTAATGACTAGTTCCATATGAACCAACAGTTACGAAGATCACCCAATTCCCGGGTACCAATAAAAATAATCGTTACGAACATTTCTCTTTCAATCTTTCAATCCGTTCGATAATCCCATTCAACATACTCTTCGTCTCTTCGTGCATGGCTAAAGGTAACAACATGTTCCTAATATCACCTATTAGTGCCTGCAGATCCTCTCTCCCTACCGGTTTTTTCTCCAGGATATCGATCAACCGTTTATAATCGGCAATCAACTCTTCCCTACTTTTTGTAGGCAATAATTCAGAATCAACGGTTATAGGATACGTTCCGGTAGTAAACGGATTTATTCCTGTCGTATTATTAGAACATCCCCTACAGATCTCCGATCCATACATGGCCGGCAACGCACAATTACATACTCTCATATTCAATATTTTAAATCAGTCCAATGAATGATTTTACCCTTAAAATCCTTATTAAACCAACAGAAAAAGGTCTTCATGTTTTCAAACCCATCATTACGGGCCAGAACTTCCATCTGATCAGGATCCAGTTCGCGATCATCAATAAAAATGTGAGGCCATTTCCTTTCCCGGTATTCAATCCGGATCCGCTGAGTGGAAACACAAGGACCCTTCTTAAAGCATTTATAGCCCTTTGTACGCACTCCAATACTAAAGTGGATCATTATACCGGTCTTCCACCGATCATGTCTATCCTCGCGTATAGAATGCTTCTTGCGATCTTCCAGGATAGGGTCTACAAACTGACGATGAAAACCTAAGATCATAGACTATTTTTTAATTGCTTGGCACGCTCCTTTAACTGCAGATAAACAATTCGTCTGGCCTTATTCTTTTCAACATCAAGAGCACTATCAATCAATCCACAGATACTGTTGAAAATAGAACGACCTTCATTGTCATATCTCGCCATGGTCATCTTTTTTTCCAAGGCTAATTCCTTATCCTGGCTGTACTCTTTATACATCCCCTCAACCTTCTTATCCGTCCTTTGAAAAAGATCCCGTAATTCCCGAATCATCCCAACCAATTCACCCTTTACTTTCTCAACTTCAGATACCCGGATATCATCTGGACAACCTGATTCTGAATGATAATTATCAGTCTTGACACCCTTATATACACCTGCAGTATCTATCAACCTGGAACAAGTCTTACATTGACTCCATAATTCACCACCACAACGAACACATCCTCTACAGATTAATCCATCCCGGGATACATAAGGTTTCTCTTGTACTGAAGATCTACCCGGGATATGACCATCCTTATAATGATCAGAATACCCTATATACACCCCCGATACCGCATCGGACCTTAAATGCCTCTTACACGAACTGCAAGGCCCCCCTATCGACCCTACATGCACACATCCAGTACACCTTAATTCCATTACTTACCTCCTATTCTTTTAACGTATATACAAACATACAAACATTCCCCGTATATACACACCCCCACCCCATACTTTTTTTTATTGATACCCCCTCCTGGACCCTCAATACCAAAATAACCGCTATACCTAATATGCCCTTAGACCCCCTAAGCCCCCTACCCCGTACCGCCCCGTGCTTCGATGTGTAACAAATCAATTTAACTTTAAATTTCAAGTATTATGGCACGAAAAGTTGAAGTTGACGCACCCGCATTGGGTTTCGTCAAAGGATTCCGCATGCAGGCTGTTGAAGTCAAAGGATCATTCTCTTTTGAAACCAAAGGGGAAACAAGGCATGGTATCAACATTCAGTTGAGTGATCCTAATGCTGAAGTAATTGTATCTGGTGGTGCATTGGCAGCAGCTGCACTCAGAACACCTGATGCATTCGACGTTGAAGATGATGGCATCACCTTCCATGAAGATGAATATCTCATGGGGTCAGGTAAAGGCCAGATCATCGTCGAGAAGATGAACTGAAAGATTGGGGGAGTTTCGACTCCCCTTTTTTTACTTCGTTTGATAGTCTAGCTAATACAGTATAATATATTATATATAGTCTAGGATGGTTCGATTCCATCATAGACTACGTTGGCTTGTTTGGGTACGGGGGTGCACGATCAGTTCTCAGCTGATCAGAACATGTACTAATTGCCTGTCCAGTTCGTGTGCATCCCCTTTTTTATCCCTTATTATATATTGCGTGTAGCTCCTTATTATATATTGTATAGGGTAATGTTGTCTCAGCCCAATGAGAATACTGCCTACAGAAGAAATGTAACAAATATGTAACAAGATTCAATACCTTTTACTACCTTTGTTACACAAAATGTAACAAGATATGGAACTAATAGATCAACTAAAAGCAAAAGGTTATACCCTTAAGAGGATAGAATTGGAATGTAATATGCCAGCCAGAACCCTTCAGCCTGGACGTAAAATACCTTCTAAATACATGGATAAACTAATATCTATGTTAGGTGATAATCAAGATAATAAGCCACTTAAAGAGACCATAAATACATCCAAAGCTTCTCACTGGGTTGATAAATATGGCTTGATAAGATACCTGGGAGAAGACGGGAAAGAACATACCTATAAACCTATTCTTGGAGACGAATTCATACTCATCAAATCACATACTTAACTAACTAATAACCAAATGGAAGCAATACCATTTACCCAAACAACTGTGGTCATAGAAGGTGACCAAAATGAGCTGCTAAAGCTTAAAGATGATATCCAAAACATGGCTCATCCATTCTCAATAGTGCCTAGTTTTACTTGTATAGTAATACTCTTATCTACCTATAACTTATTGGTAGATAGAGGTATTATACCTTGCATGTCTAAGAGTCAAACAGACTCCTTATTGCTTCTGAACAACCTCTTGTAGCTAGAGTCTTTTATGGGTTAGAGTTCTTTCTTTATGGTATAATAATAGATATTTACTTGTATGGGCCGTCAGGAGATCGTATGGATTACTATTATAGTGTGGGATATAGTATGGGCGGTCAGGAATAAATAGTGTCTTATTTGGTCTTAAAAGGGCTTATTTTGGCTTAACTGGCTTACTTATAAAAACAGAAAACACTTAACTAACAAATAATCAAATGAATAATCTACAAATTGCCCAGGTTTGTGCTAAGAAGGTAAATGCTCTTTCTGATGCACATATTGCTCGTCTGTTGACAGCTCATGCTATCTTACTTGAAGGCTATGAAAAGGTCTTAAAAAATCATGAACTTCCTTCTGATGGATCAATGAAGGATTGTCCTCTTTGTAACATTGGCAATTGTCCCCTCTGTTCACATCGTATCTTTCTGGGTGGTTGTGTCCCTTTATATAAGAAATACCTCAATAACTCGGTAGTATCTTCAAGTAACAGTCTGATCCTTACTGATGCTCAAATTAAGCAAAGGATTAAACTTCATAAATCCTACATTAATATCTTAGCTGGTCGTTGGGAAAAGGTTGATCCTT
>Ga0172381_10000820_pt1 | contig 38694 bp, 32 predicted proteins | sample Leawel6488metaG_FD_119754 | JGI IMG/M metagenome (GOLD analysis project Ga0172381, IMG submission 119754) | Leachate microbial communities from a municipal landfill in Southern Ontario, Canada - Leachate well 64-88 metaG | ecosystem: Engineered > Solid waste > Landfill > Unclassified | place... | reverse complement strand
TAAACTATCGCGGGCGATTCCAATTTCAGAGAAATTTTCGATACCCGTGCAGGCTTCACTCATCGCCAATCCATTACAAAATAAGTTTTATATCGTTTTCGGAATTACAATCTGATTATTCACTTTAAAATCATTTTATCATGTTAGACACTGGTTCAACTGGTTTTATGCTGCTCGCATGCAGCCTGGTCATGTTAATGACCCCCGGACTTGCCCTTTTTTATGGCGGTCTCGCTACCAAACGGAATATTCTGGGTATTATGATCCAGAGTTTTGTATCCCTGGGATGGACCACCGTTCTGTGGGTGATTTTCGGCTACTCTCTCTGTTTTAGTGGAGGAGAAGGTGGGATTATCGGAAACTTAGACAAAGCCTTTCTTCAGGGTATTGGTATTAATTCTATGTATTCAAATGGGAAAATACCAGAATTTGTTTTCGTATCCTACCAGATGATGTTTGCCATTATTACACCTGCCCTAATCACCGGTGCATTCGTAAATAGGGTTAATTTCAAGGCATTTTTTATCTTTCTTACATTTTGGCAGATCTTGGTCTATTACCCATTTGTTCACATGATTTGGGGAGGCGGACTTTTGGCTCAGTGGGGTGTCCTCGACTTCGCCGGAGGGATTGTAGTTCATGCTACAGCAGGGTTTGCAGCGCTTGCTTCCGTCTTTTATGTGGGAGCAAGGGTCGATAAAAATTCCACTCCCAATTCAATTCCCCTGGTTGCCATCGGAAGCAGTCTTCTCTGGTTCGGATGGTATGGTTTCAATGCCGGCAGTGAGATTGCTGTTGACTTTGTTACCTCGCTGGCATTCTTAAACACAGATATCGCAGCCTCCTTCGCCACCATTGCATGGCTTTTTATTGAATGGACCCGGGAACGCAAACCGAAATTTGTCGGCCTCCTTACCGGATCCATTGCCGGTTTGGCAACGATCACTCCCTGTGCTGGTTATGTACCCCTCTGGGCCTCACCCCTGATTGGGATCGCCGCAGGGTTGCTTTGTTACATGGCCGTCCAGTTTAAGAACCGTATGAAATGGGACGATGCCCTTGATGTATGGGGAGTTCATGGCGTAGGTGGGGTTCTTGGGACAATTCTTCTTGGGATTTTTGCTTCAAAAGCAGTTAACCCTGCAGGAACAGATGGATTAATTTTCGGAGGAGGAAGTTTTTTTGTAAAACAACTCGTCGCCGTTGTTGGCGCAGCTGTTTTCGCATTTATCTTTACTTATGTCATGCTCATCATCATCAATTACATCACCCCGGTAAAAGTGTCAGAAAATGTGCAAAAAGAGGGACTTGATGTAGCACTCCATGGTGAAAGGGCTTACGATGAGGGAGCGTTGTAACATCGCGCATACCGGGTCACCTCGGCATCCGTAATCACTCCGTCGCATAAAATAATCAGCCTTTCAACTACATTTCGCAGCTCACGAATATTACCTGTCCAAGGTAATGTTTGTAGGGCTGCGATAGCTGTAGCGGTAATTGAAGGAGGTGTTTTGCCCATAGTTAAACAGGTTTCACTAAGAAAATGATCTACCAGCAATGGAATATCATCGATACGTCGGGTTAATTGAGGCACATCGATAATGATTACACTAAGACGGTGAAAAAGGTCTTCACGGAATGTTTTTTGCTTGATCTCTTCCTTTAGGTTTTTATTGGTGGCGGCAATCACACGAACATCAACAGAAATTTCTTTTTCTCCACCTACCCTGGTAATTTTATTTTCCTGCAAGGCTCGTAAAACTTTGGATTGAGCAGAAAGGCTCATATCGCCGATTTCATCCAGAAACAAAGTCCCTCCGTTTGCCTGTTCAAAATCTCCCTTATGTTGTTTAATAGCAGAAGTGAACGATCCTTTTTCATGACCAAACAAGTTGCTTTCAATCAATTCGGTAGGGATCGCAGCACAATTTACTTCAACAAAAGGACCTTCTGACCGCTGACTTAATGCATGCAACTGACGGGCAACCAACTCCTTGCCAGTTCCGCTTTCTCCGGTGATCAGGACCCTGGCCTCTGTAGGTGCAACTCGGCCGATCATCTCCCGGATCCTCTGCATGGATTCCGATTCACCAATCATCTGATCATTGGTCCGTATTTTTTTCTTTAATAACCGGGTTTCATCGACCAGCTTCGTCCGGTCAAATGCATTGCGCAAAGTAACCATTAAACGATTCAGATCCAGTGGTTTGGAAATATAATCATAGGCTCCTTTTTTAATTGCCTCCACAACGGTATCAATGGATCCATGTCCGGAGATCATAATGACCGGGGTATCGGTCAACTCAATTACCTGTGTTAGCACTTCCAGTCCATCCATTCTTGGCATTTTAATATCACAAAGAATGGCATCGTATCTGTTTTCCTTCACAAGCTGGAGCCCCTCAATCCCATCGGGAGCATCATCCACAAGATATTTCTCGTATTCCAGAATTTCGCGCAGGGTATTGCGGATACTTTTTTCATCATCAATGACAAGAATCCGAGACATAATAGAAATTTGAATCAAAATTAACGAAATTTCGGGTAACTTTGTCAGTATGGTTCGCATTTTACCCCTTCGTATACTTCTATCTTTCTTTCCACTCTTTCTTTCGGGATCACTATTTGCCATCCACCAAAACAGCGACAGGAAACATCCGGATTTTGGCCACCAGCTTAAATTTCCATGGGCCGGAGGATTGAATTCGTGCCAGTTTTGTGCTCTCGATCTGAATCTTGATGGAATTCAGGACCTCATCATTTTTGACCGTCATGGGAATCGGAAACTTACTTTCCTTAACCATGGAACCGCAGGTACCATCGATTATACATTTCATCCAGAATATGCTGACCAATTACCTGACCTTCATGATTGGGTCATTACAGTCGATTACAATTGCGATGGAAAAATGGACATTTTCACATATGGTTGGGGAGGTATCCGTGTGTTCGAAAATATTTCCGATACAATATTAAAATTCAAGTTAAAGACAGATCTCCTCACCAGTTATTATTATTCCGGTTATGTTGGTATTCTCCTCACTCCTGTTGATTACCCAGCGATGGAAGACATTGACGGTGATGGAGATCTTGACCTGCTGACATTTTTCGGGTTCGGTTCGTATGTAGAATATCACAAGAACCTCTCAATGGAAAAATTCGGGAATTGCGACAGCCTTGACTACCGATTGACAGATCATTGCTGGGGAAAATTCAAAGAGAGTGAAGAAGGAAACCACATTCAGCTTAATGCACCCTGCCCATTTCCCGATTTCATGCCCCGTCACACTGGTTCCACCATGCTTGCGCTTGATCTGAATGGAGATGGATTAAAAGATTTGATCGTCGGGGATATTGATTATCCAGGGGTAGACGCACTCATAAATGGAGGAACCCTTGATTCCGCTTTTATGGTATCGCAGGATACTCTTTTCCCTTTCGGAACCAAACCGATCCATCTTTTTTCATTTCCCGTTCTTTCTTATCTCGATCTGGATAACGATGGCCGGCGCGATCTGATTGTATCACCCTTTGATCCATCATTATACATTGCTGACAATTACAATAACGTATGGTTTTATAAAAACACAGGAACTAATAATCACCCGATTTTTGAATTTCAAACGGACCATTTGTTTCACAATGAAATGATGGATTTCGGATCTAATTCCTATCCGGTATTTTTTGATTTTGATCAGGATGGTCTGGAGGATCTTTTTGTTGGTAATTATGGAATTTATGATTCTTCTTATTATTCTAAGGGAATTCTTCACTCCGCTTTTACTTCGCAAATTGCCTGGTTTAAAAACACAGGGACTACTTCAAATCCTGTTTTTGAATATGTAACCGATGATTTCGCCAGGATTTCATCGCTGCATCTGGCAGGAGCCTATCCAGCTTTTGGCGATCTGAACGGGGATCACAAACCGGATCTCCTGGTAGGAAATTCAGATGGGACCCTGATTTTTTTCCAAAATCTGGGGAGCAGTGAAATTCTTCCTGAATTCGGTCCTCCAGAGAAAGATTTTCAACAGATTCAGGTCGGAAACTTCAGCACACCGCAAATTTTTGATCTTGACAAAGATGGATTGCCCGACCTGGTAATTGGAGAACAGGCCGGCAACCTGAACTATTATACCAATCAAGGCACAGCAACAGATCCACAGTTCCATTTGGTCGCCGACAGTCTTGGAAAAGTCAACGTGACCAATTACAACCTTTCGTATGATGGATTCAGCACACCTTGTTTTTTTCGCCTTCCCGACGAATCGACTCGTTTGCTGGTTGGTTCGGACGAAGGCATTGTATTTCTTTTTGATTCGATCGATAATCATCTCGGAGGTAAGTTTGTTGCATCCACAGATCTTTTTCAACTCCTCGGAAAAACATTTTCGGATACCCTATATGGATGGCGTACATCCGCCGCCATTGGCCATCTCAGTGACTCCATTCACTTCGATATGATGGTCGGAAATTTCTCCGGTGGATTGAATTGGCTAAGCGCCAAATCAACAGCCGTGATCATTCCCGGAATAGGTAATCCTGAGATCTCACGTCGCGCGGATATAAAGATATTCCCCAACCCCGCCGACGATCGTATGGTGATAGAATTTACGCAGCAGGATTCACCTTTGCATTTGGAGATGATTGATATTTTTGGCCGCACTGTTCAAAAATGCACAATTTCGAATTCAGCCACAATTAATACAAGCAGTTTACCAAACGGAATTTACCTCATCCGCACCGGCTCAGCATGTAAAAAAATTATGATCCGGCATCCATAGATTTTTTATTAACCCACTTTATTTTTCCTTTTTAAAAATCTTATTCCCTGATCTTTTCATGGATCAATTTTCAATTACTAATTCCAGTTTGTAAAAAAAGTTATTAACAAGTGGAGCCAAGTGGAGAATTGTGGAGATTTTTGTCTATATTTACACTCGAAAACAAATCAGTTGTCCACTACCAACCTTATCGGAGAATTTGAATGCCGGCTCGATGAAAAAAGCCGGATCATCCTTCCTGCTGCACTGAAGAAACAGATCAGCCCGGAGGCACAGGATAAATTTGTCATTAACCGTGGATTTGAAGGATGTCTGGTTTTATTTCCGCATGATGTTTGGAAAGAGACCACTGACAACATCAACAAGTTAAACCTGTTCGTCAAGGATAACCGACGTTTTGTAAGGTTTTTCTACAATGGAGCCACAGAATTAACGCTCGACAGCCAAAACCGGTTATTGCTGCCCAAGTCACTCCTGGGTTTCGCAGCTATTGAAAAAGAGGTCATCTTATTTGCTTACTCCGACCGCATTGAGGTTTGGGATAAATCAACGTATCAGCAACTGTTGTCAAAAGAGCCGGAAGACTTTGCGCTCCTGGCAGAAAAAGTAATGGGTAAACACGATAGAAGCGATGCCATTGATGAATTACCATAAGAGTGTTTTACTTGACGAAAGTATTCAGGCTTTGGCCATTCGGCCCGGCGGCTATTATGCTGATGTAACCTATGGAGGAGGAGGACACACCCGGGCCATTCTCGCGATGCTAAAAGAAGGAAAAGTCATCGCTTTTGATCAGGATGAAGAGGCTATCCAGAACAAGATAGACGATCCTAAGCTGATCATGGTCAACAGTAATTTCCGGTTTCTCCGGAACTTTCTGAAGCTCCACAATGCAATTCCCGTAGACGGGATATTGGCCGATCTCGGAATCTCTTCCCACCAGATTGACCAGGCCGATCGTGGATTTTCCACCCGGTTCGACGGAATGCTTGATATGCGCATGGACCAGCGGAAGAAATTAACAGCCCGCGAAATTGTAAATGGTTACAGTGAAGCGGATTTGTCTGCTCTTTTCTATACTTATGGTGAAGTTCGGAATGCCCACAAACTGGCTGCCAGAATTGTGGAATCGAGGAAGATGAAACCCCTATACACAACTTCGGAATTGAAGGGAATCATCAATACCTGTGCTGAACGGGGAAAAGAGTTTAAATATCAGGCACAGGTTTTTCAGGCTCTCCGTATCGTAGTAAACGAGGAGATGGATGCACTTCAGGAATTTCTGAAACAAGCGGTTCAAGCATTGAAACCCGGAGGAAGGTTGGTTGTCATTTCATACCACTCGCTGGAAGACAAACTCGTCAAGAATTTTTTTCGTTCGGGAAATTTTGAAGGGAAAATTGAAAAAGATTTTTACGGGAACATTCTAACGCCACTCAAGGTAATAACCCGGAAAGCCATGGTACCCACTCCGGAAGAAATTTCAGAAAACAACAGGGCCCGTAGCGCCAAAATGCGTGTGGCGGAAAAAATATGACATAATGATGGAGGAAAACAAGGATCATATTGAACCGGAATCAGATCCCATCAAGGGAAATTTGAAAGAACCGGTTAAACCCGTAAAAAAAATCCGGAAAGGGAGAAGGGCGATCAAAGAAGTACTGGGAGGAGATTATCTCTCTCGTGAATGGGTTGTCGGGAATCTTCCTTTTCTCTTATATATCGCACTCTTAGCAATGATCTATATTGGCAACACATATTATACAGAAAAAAAATTCAAAGATATTGAACGGATAAAAAACGAGCTTAAAGAACTTCGTTATCAATACATTACAACAAAATCGGCCCTCATGTTTCAAGGCCGGCAATCGGAAATTTCGAAACGTGCATCACTCTTTGGATTAAAAGAATCGGCAATGCCACCTTATAAAATCCTCTATTCTGGCGCTTCTTTAAAACAGAAACAAGCTGTAACGAATGAAGGACATTAAAAAAGACATATTGGTCAGGGTTTACCTGGTTTATCTGGGGGTGTTATTATTTGGACTATTCATCATTGCCCGGGTGATCATGATCCAGCAATTTGAAAAAAAGAAGTATCACGACATGGCGCTCAAACAGGAAATCCATCTATTTGAGCTGGATGCCATCCGGGGGAATATTTGTGCCGACAATGGCACCCTGCTGGCTGTCAGTATTCCAATTTTTGAGATACGGATGGATGTTATGACGGATTCAATTACTGATGAATTATTCCGGAATAATGTTGATTCACTCGCTGCCAACTTATCCCGTTTGTTCAAAGACAAATCTCCTTCAGAATATAAAGATATGCTATGGGAAGGCCGGCGGAATAAATCGCGTTATCTCCTGATCCAGCGTGATGTTACTTTTCCAGATCTGAATAAAATGCGGAAATTTCCGATTTTCAGAAGAGGCAAGTTTAAAGGAGGTCTGATCGTCTTAGCTCAGTTTGAACGGGAACTTCCTTATAAATCACTGGCAAGAAGGATTATCGGGTACGAGAGTGGAGAGGGCGAAAACAAGGTCTATGTTGGATTGGAGGGTTCCTTTACTAAAAACCTTCAGGGAATTAACGGTCAGCGGCTCATGCGAAGGGTGGGTGGGCAAGCCTGGATGCCAGTAGATCCGGAAAATCAGATTGAACCACAAAATGGCGATGATATCATTACAACCTTTGATATCAACCTGCAGGATTTTGCCGAATCTTCCTTACGAAAAGAATTGATCGCTGATAGCGCCGATCATGGATGTGTGATCCTGATGGAAGTTCAAACCGGTTACCTCCGTGCCATGGCTAACCTTGGAAGAACAAAAAGCGGAACTTATGAGGAAATATTCAATTATGCCATTGGAGAAAGTCAGGAAACAGGTTCCACATTCAAGCTAGCCTCGTTTCTGGTTGCTCTTGATGATGGAAAAGTGGACCTTGAAACTCCCGTCAATTGTTCCGGAGGTGTAGCAATGTATTATGGACGAAAAATGGAAGATTCCCATCACGGGCTGGGGGTGATCACTGCCCGCCAGGTATTTGAAAAATCATCCAATGTCGGGACCTCAAAAATAATCTTCAACGCTTATGCAGCAACTCCTCAAAAATTTATCGATGGACTCTATCGGATTGGAATCAACCGTCCTTTGAATTTGCAGATTGCCGGTGAAGGAAAACCCTATATCAAGAATACGAAAAGCAAATACTGGTCAGCCTTATCCATTCCATGGATGTCGATCGGGTATGAGATTTCCCTGGCTCCCATCCACCTACTCACTTTATACAATGCAGTGGCCAATAACGGTGTGATGGTGAAACCCTTATTCGTCAGGGAAATCAGAAGAAATGGACAAGTCATACAACGTTTTCGGCCGGAAGTCATCAACCCTCAGATTGTCTCCCCTGCTACCATCCGTAAAGCTCAGATATTACTTGAGGGTGTTGTGGAAGAAGGAACAGGAGCATGCATTAAAACACCCAATTATAAAATTGCAGGAAAAACTGGCACAGCACAATTAGCAGCGAACAATAAAGGATATCGGAAAGGAACGAAGCAGGTGCAATATAAAGGAACCTTTGTTGGATATTTCCCGGCCGATCATCCTAAATACACCTGTATTGTTGTTATCAACAATCCGAAAAAGGGAAAATATTATGGCGGTTCCGTTGCTGCACCTGTTTTCAGGGAATTATCAGATAAACTCTATGCTACCCGTCCGGACATTGTAATTCCCCTTCCTCATGACACTACCATTTCCCCTATTCCCACAGCACATGCAGGACAAATGAAAGAGCTGGAGGCTACCTTCGCCTACCTGAATATGACTACTAAATCTCAAAACAGCCAGGCCATCTGGGCACAACCGGAACCAGAAAAAAATGGCATCATCCTGATATCAAAAGGAGTTACCCGGGGAATCATGCCCGATGTTACCGGGATGGGACTAAAAGATGCCCTTTACCTTTTGGAACAACAAGGTCTCCGGGTGCTTGTCAATGGAAAAGGCATGGTTATAAGGCAATCCATTCCTCCACAAACATTCATCAGCAAAGGATTACCGGTAATAATTGAGTTACAGATGAAAACAGAAAAACCGAAATCACAGGGATGAAACCGTTAAGCGATATATTATGTAATGTTGAGATTCTCCGGGTTCATGGCGATACAGACCTAAAGATCAGCGGATTGGAATTCGATTCGCGGAAGGTTAAACCCAGGAGTATATTTTTTGCTGTAAAAGGGGGGACTTCCGATGGTCATAATTTCATTGAATTAGCCATTGAAAAAGGGGCAATAGCAGTTGTTTGTGAGCAATTACCCACTTCTTTACATCCAGAAATTTGTTATATCGAGGTAAGGAAAACCAATATAGCTTTGGGAATCATGGCTTCCAATTATTTTGGAAATCCTTCCGGAAATTTAGCCCTGGTCGGAGTAACCGGAACAAACGGAAAAACCACGACGGTGACCCTTTTATACCGTTTGTTTATGGAACTGGGTTTTGGAGTTGGCCTCATCTCTACCATAATCAATAAAATCAACAACAATGAGATTCCGGCTTCCCACACCACGCCGGATCCACTACAGCTCAATGAGCTCCTGGCCAAGATGGTCGAGGCCGGATGCAGCTATTGCTTTATGGAGGTCTCATCGCATGCAATAGACCAAGAGCGGATTGCCGGGCTCACTTATCGGGGTGGCGTTTTCTCAAATATTACCCACGATCATCTTGATTATCATAAGACCTTCGAGGCATATCTGAAAGTCAAAAAAAGATTTTTCGACTTTCTTCCGAACAATTCATTTGCCTTGGTGAATAAAGATGATAAGAATGGGATGGTCATGCTTCAAAATACCCAGGCAAAAAAATACACATACAGTGTAAAGAGCATGGCTGATTTTCATTGCAAGATCCTCGAAAACCAAATCCACGGTCTTCAACTCAATTTCGATGGGGTAGAAGTCTTTTGCAAACTGATCGGAATTTTTAATGCTTACAATCTTCTTTCGGTTTATGGCACAGCGATGATTTTAGGGATGGATAAAACAACCGTGCTTACCATACTTAGCCACATGGAGCCAGTGGAAGGCCGCTTCAATTATGTATTGTCTGGAGATGGCATCACGGCGATTGTTGATTATGCCCACACCCCTGATGCATTGCAAAATGTTCTTGAAACCATCAATACGATCAGGGAACATCACGAACAGCTTATTACGGTTGTTGGAGCAGGCGGGAACCGGGATGCCACCAAACGCCCTGTTATGGCCCAGATTGCCTGTAATTTAAGCGACCGGGTTATCCTTACTTCTGACAATCCGCGATTTGAAGAACCAGAAGTCATCCTTTCGGAGATGCAGCAGGGGGTTGAAAAGCACCAGGAAAGAAAGGTATTGACGATAGTAAACCGTTTGGAAGCAATAAAAACAGCCTGTGCTCTGGCAAAATCAGGTGACATTGTATTGGTTGCCGGAAAGGGTCATGAAACCTACCAGGAGATAAAGGGGGTAAAGCATCATTTTGACGACAAGGATATTCTGCATCAGATTTTTGAACATAGTGATCATATAAATCCGTAAACCGATGTTGTATTATTTATTCACCTGGTTAGACAAAGCTTTCGATTTTCCCGGAGCAGGTGTTTTTAATTACATCTCCTTCAGGGCTGCTGCTGCTTTGATTACATCCTTGTTCATTTCAATGATTATCGGCAAAAGGCTGATCAACTTTTTGAGGAGAAAGCAGGTGGGTGAAACCGTACGTGATCTGGGATTAGATGGTCAGGCAATAAAACAAGGAACACCAACCATGGGCGGTCTGATCATTCTAGCTGCCATTCTTGTTCCAACGCTTTTATTTGCAAAATTGCTCAATATTTATATCATACTTGTTTTGGCCACTACCGTTTGGCTTGGAATTGTCGGATTTTTAGATGATTATATCAAGGTATTCAAGAAAGACAAAAAGGGATTACCAGGAAAACTTAAAGTTTTGGGACAAATCGGTATTGGTCTCATTGTTGGTTTCACGATGTACTTCAGCCATGACATCGTGATTCGAGAACGGATCCGGAAAACAGCTTATGTACCAACGAGTGAAGTTTTTTCAGTTGAATCCGGGGCAGAAAAGACAAAGCTCTTTTCTAAAACTGCGGTAAAATCAACAAAGACGACAATCCCTTTTGTAAAAAACAACGAATTTGACTACAACTGGTTCATCTCCTGGATAGGACCCGGAACGAAAAAATGGACCTGGCTTGTTTTTATCCCTATTGTTATTTTTATTGTCATTTCTGTATCCAATGGGGCTAATTTAACTGATGGATTAGATGGGTTGGCGACGGGGAGTTCTGCGATTATTGGTTTGACTCTGGGGGTTTTAGCCTATGTTTCCGGGAATATAGTCTTTGCCAACTATTTGAATATTATGTACATACCAAATTCAGGTGAATTGGCCATATATATTTCGGCATTTATTGGGGCCTGCATTGGTTTTCTCTGGTACAACTCGTATCCAGCGCAGGTTTTTATGGGCGACACCGGGAGTTTGGCATTAGGTGGAATCGTTGCTGTATTTGCTATCCTGATTCGGAAAGAGATCCTGATTCCAATTTTTTGTGGAATCTTTTTAGCAGAAAACCTTTCAGTTGTTCTACAGGTAAGTTGGTTTAAATACACGAAACGTAGATATGGGGAAGGTCGCCGGATATTCAGAATGTCGCCATTACACCATCATTTTCAGAAGCTTGGTTACCATGAATCGAAAATCGTCATCCGCTTTTTAATTGTGGGAATTATGCTGGCAGTATTAACTATTGTGACACTTAAATTAAGATAGAAACCATGACATTAGAAGCTTTAGCCAAACAAGGACACCCCTCAGTTTATGATTCGTTGGCAGCCTCCATCGGTCCTAAAATTCGTGAAATCAGAAAAGAATTTATCAAGGAAAGTTTTTCTGGTTTTCAGTATGTTGACCACCGGCTTGAATCGGTTGCGATTATTCATGGAATAGAATTCATCAATGATTCTAAATCTTCAAATCTGAATGCCACCTGGTTTGCCCTTGAGACCATTTCCAAACCAATTGTATGGATTGTGGGAGGAGTTGAGCGGGATAATGATTATGGGATAATCCGGAATTTAGTTCGGTGCCATGTGAAAGCAATTATTTGTCTCGGGTTGGATAATCACCGGATTCATGAAGCATTCGACGAATTGAAAATTCCCATGACTGACAGAATAACCATGGAGGACGCGGTACAAACAGCATATTCAATCAGTTCCAAAGGTGATACCGTATTGCTTTCTCCGGCTTGTGCTTCGTTCGATTTGTTTAAAAACTATGAAGAACGAGGATTTGCTTTTCGGAATGCAGTTAAAAATTTATAAATTAATATTCCATGCCTAATGTTTTTACAAAAATGAAGGGAGATAAAGTGATCTGGATCATTGTGATCATCCTTTGCATTTTTTCCCTTTTGGCAGTTTACAGTTCGACGGGAACCCTGGCGTATAAAAAACAGCATGGTAATACCGAATATTATCTTTTCAAACATCTTCTGATCCTTGGATTTGGATTGGCCTTAATGTATATCACCCATTTAATCAAATACACCTATTATTCGAGAATATCTCAGATCGGATTGATTCTTACTTTTCCACTCTTGTTGATTACCATGATATCCGGCACCAATCTAAATGAAGCAAATCGATGGTTGACGGTTCCTTACGTTAATCTTACGTTTCAAAGTTCGGATGTTGCAAAACTTTTCCTGATCATGTATCTTGCTCGGATCCTGAGTAAAAAACAGGAAATGGTTCAGAATTTCCGGAAAGGATTTCTTCCTGTGATTATTCCCGTTATCCTTGTCACTGTCATGATTCTTCCTGCCAATTTTTCTACAGCAGCCATTCTATTTGTTACCTGCCTGGTTCTGATGTTCATTGGCAGAATCAGCATGAAATATATGGTATCCTTAGTTGGATTAGGAATTGTGGGAATTGTGATGATTTTTTTCCTTTCAAAAACTTTTCCGGCCATATTTCCCCGGGGAACGACCTGGGTGGCTCGTATTGACCATTTTATCAATAATGAAGAAGCTGAACCCGATGCTACCTACCAGGTAGACCAGGCAAAAATTGCCATTGTATCTGGAGGCATTTTAGGAAAATCACCAGGGAAGAGTACTCAAAGAAATTTTCTTCCCCACCCCTATTCCGATTTCATTTTTGCCATTATCATTGAAGAGTATGGTTTGGTGGGTGGAGTTTTTATCCTGCTTTTATATCTGATCTTGTTTTTCCGCGTGATCCGAATAGCAAGCCGAAGTCAGGGAAATTTCGGGTCATTGCTTGCGATTGGAATTGGATTCAGCCTGGTTTTCCAGGCGTTAATCAATATGGCGGTTGCCGTAAATCTTTTCCCCGTTACTGGGCAAACTTTACCACTGATCAGTATGGGAGGTACCTCTATTTGGTTTACCAGTATTTCCATTGGTATCATTCTCAGTGTAAGCCGAAGATCAGAAATGGAAACCCGCAATGGAACCGAGATAGAGATATTACAGGAACCTGTCAAACAGGCTGAACCACAAAATGTACCTGCTATATGAAAAAAATCATTATCAGCGGAGGTGGGACCGGGGGACACGTATTCCCCGCAATTGCAATTGCCAACGCCCTTAGAGCGAAGATGGAGGATCTCGAAATCCTGTTTATTGGAGCCAAAGGGAGGATGGAGATGGAGAAGGTTCCTGCTGCAGGGTATCATATTGAAGGACTTACCGTTAGTGGATTTCAGCGTAGATGGACATTAAAAAACCTCACTTTCCCTTTTAAGTTGATGGCCAGTATGCTGAAAGCCAGATCACTGATTGGCCATTTCAAACCAGACGCGGTGGTCGGAGTTGGTGGTTATGCAAGTGGACCCACTTTACGGATTGCAACCGACAAAGGAATTCCGACTCTGATTCAGGAACAAAACTCCTTCCCGGGAATGACCAATCGTTTATTAAGCAAAAAAGTGCAGAAAATTTGCGTTGCTTATTCCGGGATGGAAAAATATTTTCCAAAAAATAAAATTATTCTTACTGGAAATCCAATCCGCCAGGATCTTATTCATTTGCAAGGAATGGAAAGAGAAGCCCGGAAACACTTTGGTTTGCAAGAGGATGTCCCGGTAGTCCTTGTCATGGGTGGCAGCGGAGGTGCAGGCACCATCAATCAGGCGATGCTTGAGTTGGTGAAAGAACTGGAAAAACCAAACGATCGGTCACCCATCCAGATCCTCTGGCAAACCGGAAAATACTATTATAAATCGATCCAAGTGCAGTTGAAGGATACAAAAAAAGGGATCCTGGTTGCGGTTCCTTTTATCGATCGGATGGATCTTGCCTATGCAGCTGCCAGTTTAATCGTATCTCGTGCAGGGGCAATCGCCATATCGGAACTTTGTGTGGTTGCAAAACCTTGTATTCTGATCCCATCTCCCAATGTAGCAGAGGATCATCAGATGAAAAATGCCAGATCGCTGGTTGATCAACAGGCAGCCCTTTTGGTCAGAGATCAGGAAGCCATTGAAAAACTCAGTTCTGTAATTTTTCAGGTAATGGGAAATCAGGAACTTCAACAGAGTCTGGCTGGACACATCAAACCGCTTGGCATTGTGAATGCCGCAGATAAAATCGCCGATGAAATAATAACATTAATAAAGCTATCAAACCCCAGTTCATGATCGATTTGAAGGACATAAAAAACATCTATTTTCTGGGTATCGGAGGTATCGGAATGAGCTCATTGGCGCGTTATTTCGCCTGGAAAGGGGCCCATGTTTCGGGTTATGATCGTACACCAACAGCCCTGACTACTCAGTTGATCAAGGAAGGGATGGTAATTCATTTTGAAGATGATCCCGGGCAAATCCCTCTTCATCCTGATCTCGTAGTCTATACCCCTGCAATTCCACATGACCTGGCCGAATTGTCATTTCTAAAGGAAAAAGGGTTCCCCTTGAAAAAAAGAGCAGAGGTGCTTGGCTTGATTTCATCTTCCATGAAGACTATTGCCGTAGCCGGAACTCATGGAAAAACAACGACATCGACTTTAATAGCTCATCTTCTTTCCTGTTGCGATATTGAACATTTTGCATTTTTAGGAGGAATCTCAAGGAATTATGGCACGAATTTCCTTTTCAATGCTTCCAATCATCCCACGGGTAACCCTTATTGTGTCGTGGAAGCCGATGAATACGATAAGTCTTTCTTACAACTTGCTCCCCATATTGCCATCATTACCTCTGCCGATGCCGATCATCTGGATATCTATGGCAATGAAGAAGAGTTACAAAAAACATTTGAAGAATTTACTTCCCGAATCCAGGCTAATGGGGCTCTGATCCTAAAACAAGGGACTTCTATTACTCCGATACAAAAACAGAATTTTAAAGAATACTCCTATTCACTCAATGGAATTTCCGATTTTAAGGCTAAAAACATCCGGATAAAAGAAGGAATTATTCATTTTGATTATGTAATGCCTTCTGGGGTTCTTACGGATTTAATTCTCGGTATTCCCGGAATGTTTAATCTTGAAAATGCAGTTGCTGCGTTGGCAGTGGGATATCTGCTGGGATTGGACGAAAAACTGTTGAGAACTGCTTTGCAAGGCTTCGAAGGAGTTCAGCGTCGTTTTGAAGTTCACATTCGACGTCCCGGATTGGTTTATATCGACGATTACGCTCATCACCCGGAAGAACTTAAAGCATGTATTCGCGCTGTAAAAGAGATCTATCCCACAAAGAAGATCACGGGGATTTTTCAACCTCATCTTTTTTCGAGGACCCGTGATTTGGCCAATGATTTTGCACGCAGTTTGGAAATGTTCGATGAGTTATGGCTGCTCGATATCTATCCCGCCAGGGAGTTGCCCATCAAAGGGGTAACTTCCCAAATGTTGCTGGATCTGATCAGGTTAAAAAATAAAAAACTTATGACTAAAACCGGAGTTGTGGATACGCTGAGAAGTCGGAAGCCGGAAGTATTGCTGACACTTGGAGCTGGTGATATAGATCAATTGGTAAAACCAATTATGGAAGCATTGGATGCAACGTAAACCATGAAGAAATTTTTGAAAATACTGAAAATCACCATTTGGGTACTCCTCTTTGCAGGTGCTGGAGTATTGGTTGGTTTTGTGGAAGTTGCCCAATATAACCGTCCTTGCAAAAAAATCGAGGTTTCGATTGACTATGGTTCTACCGATAAATTGATCACAAAGTCCAACATCGATTCCCTGCTTCTTAGATCGGCTGGGATTTTGAAAGGGAAACCACTTGGATATATTAACACCGGGGCCATCGAAAAAGCATTGCGGGAACAGCCTTATATAGCGAAAGTTTCAGTTTATGAAAACAATAAAGGATCGTTGTTTATCGATATAAAGCAAAGAGAGCCATTGTTACGAATCATTAATAAACGGCTTGAGAGTTTTTATCTCGACGAAGCCGGGACAATGCTTCCAGTAAGCCCGGAGTTTTCTGCCAGGGTTTTGGTAGCCAATGGAATGATTGACGATTCCTACAATAAAAATCCAAGATATCGCATTAATCTTCTTTCAGTAAGCGATTCCATTTATTATGATTCACTATTGACCAACCTTTACAAATTGGGGTTATTTATTTCACACGATCCCTTTTTAAAATCACAAATTGATCAAATCTATGTTAATGAACAACATGAATTTGAATTGATCCCGAAGGTGGGTAATCATGTGATTCTTCTTGGGAAAGCCACAGATTTGAGTGAGAAGTTTCAGAAGCTCTATGTTTTTTATCGGTTGGGTTTAAATAAGATTGGATGGAATAAATATAATATCATCAACATTAAAAACAAGAATCAAGTAGTCTGTTCTAAAATATAATTAGCATGAAAAATTCGGGTATTATCGTCGGTCTCGACATTGGCACGACTAAAATTGCGGTTATTGTAGGTCGTAAAAACGAACATGGGAAAATAGAGATTCTGGGATTTGGAAGAGTCCCGTCGATCGGGGTGAAACGTGGAGTTGTTGCCAATATCGACAACACGGTACAATCGATCAAGGAAGCAGTTGCTGAGGCCTCAGCCAAGTCGGGAGTTGACATCAAGTTTGTAAATGTTGGCATTGCCGGTTTACATATAAAAAGTTTGCAGCACCGGGGGAACATAATCCGGGAAAATAGTGATGTTGAGATCAGCCAGGAAGATATCGATAAATTATGCAACAGCATGTACAACCTCAATATGAATCCAGGAGAGGAGATATTGGATGTGATTCCTCAGGAGTTCAGTATTGACGGGGAAAATGGCATTATGACACCCAAAGGCATGATTGGCAGTTCCCTGGAAGCCAATTTTCACATCATTATCGGTCAGACTGCAGCAGCCAAGAACATCTATAAATGTGTGAAAAAAGCAGGATTGGAGGTAGTAGAACTTATTTTAGAGCCCATTGCTTCTTCCGAAGCAGTACTAAGTGAAGAAGAGAAAGAAGCCGGGGTAGTATTAGTAGATATTGGTGGCGGGACTTCCGATATTGCGATCTTCCACGCCGGAATTATCCGTCATACAGCAGTTATTCCCCTGGGAGGAGAAATTATTACAGAAGATATTAAAGAGGGATGCTCCATTATTAAAAAACACGCAGAAGAACTAAAAATCAAGTTTGGGTCAGCTCTGGCACGAGAAAACCGGGAAGAGGAGATAGTTGCCATTCCCGGATTACGTGGCCGTGCCCCCAAAGAGATCAGCCTGAAAAACCTAGCGAGCATCATTCAGGCCCGAATGGAGGAGATCATTGAGCATGTTTTTTATGAAATAAAAAATTCGGGTTATGAAAAAAAACTTATTGGAGGAATTGTCCTGACAGGTGGTGGTGCTCACTTGAAACATGTGGCCCAACTCACCGAATTTATGACCGGTCTCGATACCCGGATCGGATACCCCAACGAACATCTTTCGACCGAAGTACCAGAAGAAATGACCAGTCCCATGCATGCTACCGGGATTGGACTGGTGATCGAAGGAATTGAGCGGTATGAAAAAGAACTTGAAAAAAATAAGCCGGAAATTCCGCTTGAAGTTGAAGAAGAACCTGAACCAACCGGGAAGAAAAAGAAGGTAAAAGAAAAAAAAGTCAAAGATTTGGAAAGATCTGTGAAAGGGTTCCCTGATCGGTTTCTCGATAAAATCCGAAATATTTTTGAAGAGGATATTGAATAAATATCGCTATTAACAATGAATGTGTTAATAAAAAAATAAATTAAGTTGATTTTCAAAAGTGTTTCTTAATAATTTTAAACGGACTAAAAAATTAAAATCATGGCTGGAATGCTAAAGTTTGATTTACCCAAAAATCAATCGTCTATTATTAAAGTTATCGGAGTTGGCGGTGGTGGAAGCAATGCTGTTAACCACATGTTCCGGCAAGGAATAAGAGGAGTCGACTTCATTATCTGCAATACAGATGCACAAGCCATGGAATCAAGTCCTGTTCCAACGCGGGTTCAATTGGGTGCTAACCTTACCGGAGGTTTGGGTGCCGGAGCTACTCCATCGGTAGGCCGTAATGCGGCACTCGAAAATTCTGACGACATTCGTGCAGTGCTGGAAAAAGGAACCAAAATGTTGTTTATTACTGCTGGCCTGGGTGGAGGTACTGGTACCGGTGCTGCCCCTGTCATTGCACAAATTTCCAGAGAACTCGATATCCTAACCGTCGGGATCGTCACCATTCCTTTTTCTTTCGAGGGCCGCAAACGCAGGCAATCGGCTGAAGATGGAATTCGTCAGCTTAAAGAAAATGTGGATGCCCTTCTTATCATCAGCAATGACAAATTGAGGATGCTTTGTGGTGATTTGCCGTTATCGGAAGCATTTACCCGTGCAGATAATGTCCTTACCACAGCTGCAAAAGGGATTGCTGAAATCATCACTGTTGCCGGGTATATCAATGTCGATTTTGAAGATGTTAAAACCGTAATGAAAAACAGCGGAGTAGCTATTATGGGAACCGGTGTGGCCAATGGCCCAAACCGAGCACAACTCGCTGTGGAAGAGGCATTGAATTCCCCGTTGCTCGACAACAATGACATTGAGGGAGCAGGAAATCTCTTACTATATATCTCCTCAGGTAAAAATGAGATCACGATGGATGAGGTGACAGAGATTACCGATTATATCCAGGAAAAAACAAGATCGACTGGTGAGGTGATATGGGGTAACGGATTTGACGAAAACCTTGATGATAAAATCAGCGTAACCATTATTGCTACCGGGTTTGACGAAGATCATAAACAGAAAGATCCCACTAAACCAGTGGATGTGATGGTTCATAAACTCTATTCCGATTCTCCCTCACCGAAAGTCGAAAAGAGAATCTTTACTCAGGAACCGGAAATCCCTCTAAACCTTGAGCCAGAACCTAAACCCGAACTTGAACCAGAATCTTTTCATGTTGCTCCAAAATTGGAACCAGAACCAGCAGAAACTACCCGTACTTTTGAATTTGCTATTGACAACCCCGATTTGAAAGCCATCCCCGAACCAGCAGAAACACTTGTACATGAACTCCAGCCTGTTGAAAACGCAGCAGAAATGGAACCGGTTATGCACTTCAACCCTCAACCTGGCAACCCTGTTCAACCACCAGTTATCATCGATCCGAATGATTTTCAAAGTAAAAAATCCTTCGAACGGGTTTCAAAACTAAGGGCGCTCAGTGAAAAACTGAAAAATCATACCCCCATTGAGAATAACCTTTATGAACTTGAAAGTATCCCTGCTTATAAACGTCGTAACGTTGAACTCAATGATGCTCCTTTATCATCCGAGTCACAGGCTTCAAAATTAACTCTTTCGGAAAATCCCGATAAGTCAATCGAACTGAAAAGTGAAAACTCTTTTCTTCATAAAAATGTTGACTAAATGAAACTTGAACAAAAGATTAATGACGACATCAAAGCCACTATGTTGGCCCGGAATGCCGAAAAACTGGAAGCCTTGCGGGCTGTTAAGGCGGCCTTGCTACTGGAAAAGACCAAAGAGAGTGGTACCGGAGATATGGATGAGTCAACAGAATTGAAAATCCTCCAGAAGTTAGTGAAACAACGCCGCGAATCAGCGGATATTTATAAAAATGCCAATCGCCCCGATTTAGCTTCTAAAGAGCTTTTTGAAGCTACTATTATTGAATCATATTTACCTCACCAGCTTTCACAGGAAGAGGTCATTGCGATCGTAAAAAAAGTAATTGCACAAACCGGCGCTGCCTCAATTAAAGATATGGGAAAAGTCATGGGAATGACTTCCAAAGAATTAGCCGGGAAAGCCGACAATAAAATGATTTCGGAAATTGTCAAGAGCTTGTTATCGTCCTGATTTTTCCATTTCTTAAAAACTTCCTTTCTTTACGATCAGATATTTGTTTGGAAATACGACAGGCAGTTCCCCATAGTATTCGCCATTTTCCAAACCCCCTGCGAACATCTGCATACCAGCGCTCCCCGCGAAGTACTTTTCCAAATGCCCGCCAGGCACGGTCGCTGTCACGGACAAAATGATGGATTTTTCCGGGTACTGTATTAAATAAGTATCTGATTCTGTTTGCTTCCAACAATTCAGTCATCAACGCTTCATTCACCGATAAAGAATATTGATCCATTTTGGAGGACTTTCCCTGAAGATAATCAGAACAAGCTTCTGCTGCTAATTTCCCACTCCGAATGGCGTAATATATCCCTTCCCCTGTTAGAGGATCAGTCAAACCACCGGCATCTCCCACAACCACTACCTTGTCATTAATAAACCGGCTTTTTTTCACCCTTACAGGGATGGGCCATGATTTTAGCGAGGATGTTTCGTAATGTGGAATGGACGAAGAAAAATTTTGAAGACCATCCATGAAATAATTCATAAACTGCTGATAATAAAGCATCATCCATTTGGAAAGATGAGCAGGTCCACCTACGCCTACAGAAAAATGATCTTTTTTTGGAAAAACCCAGCCATATCCACCCGGGAAGCTCCCCCAGTCAAGAAAAACTGTATTTGAAAATCGGTTTATTGCATCGGAGTTGGTTTTAATTTCTGCTTCCCATGCCAACCCCGGAAGAAGATTGTCACGTAATCCGGAGACTCGTGCTACCATGCTGGAAGCGCCGTCGGCACCGATTAACAATTTGGAACGGTAAGAACCGGTACGGGTGATGACCTCTACCTGATTGATTGATTGCTTAACATCCTGCGCATGAACCCCATGTATGACCCTGGCTCCGGCAGCCACTGCCTGGCTGAGAAGAAATGCATCTAATTTTTCGCGCATGCTGCAATAGATGATCGGATCGGGGGATGTTCTTGTAAACACTTCCTTAAGCCCGGTTGAAAAACAGATTGTATTGATGGTAGTTTCAAATACCGGCGAAAGATCGAAAGGAATTTCACAGAGGATTTTATGCGTAAGGCCTGCACCACAAACCTTATAACGTGGAAATATTGCTTTTTCAAGGATCAGTACCGAAATACCTTGCTTTGCCAACTCGAAAGCGGCTATTGTTCCGGCAGGTCCGGCCCCGATAATGATCACCTCAGCATCGGTTTTAGGAAAGGATTGAACAGGGGTCATTTTAGAGGAGTGCCTGGACTTCTTTCAATAATTTTTCCTTGTTAACAGGTGACACTCCTACTTCCTCACAAACCAACCCTCCGGCAAGATTCGATATAAAGGCGATCTCATAAGGAGTCCGCATTAAAGCCAGACATAGGGAGGCCACACTAATCACAGTATCACCGGCACCAGACACATCAGAAATGATTCGTTGATGCGCAGGAACAAAAATACTTTTTAGCTCGTGTTTATCTTTGTAACTGATCATCACCCCATTTTCCGATAAGGTTGTAAGAACATAGTGACAATTAAGTTGAGCTCTAAGTTGATGTACGGCTTCCGTTATGGCTTCATTGTTATTCAATTCCCCTTCAAAGCCAAGTCCCTCCTTCATTTCTTTCAGGTTCGGCTTGAAAAGCGTCACTTTTTGATACTCCTTAAAGTTTTTCTTCTTAGGATCAACCGTTACGGGAATTTTCCGCTTTTGAGCCATTTGTACCACCTCACTGATCAGTTTTGGCGTGATAACTCCTTTATCATAATCCTGAAAAATGATACAATCAATTTTTTCATTCGTGAGAATATGGTCAATCACCCGGATCAAAGTCAGATAATCTGTTTCATCCAAATCGTTTTCAATTTCCTCATCCACACGAAGCATTTGATTTGAATTGCCAAAGATTCTGAATTTGGTGGTAGTGATTCGCCGTTTGCTTTTGATAATTCCGGTAGATTCAATTTTCTCTTTTTTTAACAGAGCAAGAAACTCACTCCCTTTATCATCAGCGCCGATGACAGAGCAAAGAATAGCACGAGCCCCCAGCGACTGGATATTTCTGGCTACATTAGCAGCCCCTCCCATCCGATGTTCTCTTTTTCGTAAAGCAACGATCGGAATAGGGGCTTCCGGTGATATTCGTTCGACTTTTCCCCACAAATAAGTATCCAACATCACATCTCCGATAATCATCACAGAAAGGTGATTAAATTCTTCAAAAAGTCGTTTATAATTTTCGTTTTTTTCCATAAATACCATCAGATGCCGTTAAAATGATAATCCGAAATGGTTTTAATCTTTGTATTTGGTTCGTCGGTACTGATTTTTCCATCCATCAGTCGGATGATCCGATGAGCATGTTCGGCAATATCCTCTTCGTGTGTAACAATGATCACGGTATTTCCCATTTTATGAATATCTTCCAGTAAACCAAGAATTTCAATAGAGGTTTTGGAGTCCAGATTTCCGGTAGGTTCATCAGCCAGAATGATGGCCGGGCGATTAATTAGGGCGCGGGCGATGGCAACCCTTTGCCGTTGGCCACCCGAAAGCTCATTGGGCTTATGTTCCATTCGGTCCCCTAATTTAACTTCTGTCATGGTTTTCGTAGCAATCTCAATCCGTTTGTTTTTGCTTACGCCTGCATAAATTAATGGGAGCATCACATTTTCAAGGGCTGTTGAGCGCGGCAAAAGGTTGAATGTCTGAAAAACAAAACCGATTTGCCTGTTTCTGATTTCAGCCAGTGCATTGTCGTCAAGTTTGCTGACATCTTCCCCATTTAGAAAATAATTTCCGCTTGTAGGGGTATCCAAACAACCAAGGATATTCATCAAGGTGGATTTCCCCGAACCGGAAGGACCCATTAATGCAACAAATTCATTTTTTTTAACGACCAATGATACAGAACGGAGCGCTTCCACAATGATGGTCCCGATCTTATAAATTTTTACGATATTCTCGAGGCGAAGGACTTCTTTTTCCATAATTATTTTTTAAAAACGTAACCGGAAATTTTCCTGACTTAATTCTTCTTTAAAAAACACGATCCCCATCTGAAAAAGATCTATACTGACCTTAATCCTTGGGTCTTTACATATAATATTCCATGCCTCATGCATCTCGGAAGACCAATGAATATCATCGAAAATAAAAACGGTGTCCGGATGAATATGTTGTAAACATTGTTCAAAATAGGAAAGGGTTGGTTCTTTTTTATGGTTCCCGTCAAAAAAAACAAGATCCACAGAAGGCATTTGATGTAGAACAGAGGCTAATTTATCATTAAAATTCCCTGTGATCAAGGTAATATTTTTGAGGCCATAATGGTCGAAATTTGCTTTGGCCAGATTGGCAGAATCAATACATCCTTCAATGGTAAAAACATGACCTTGAGGCACAGCCAGTGCAAAATACATGGTACTGATCCCCAAAGAAGTTCCTAATTCCAGAATGTTAGTCGGTTGATATTTTTGAGTTAACCTGTATAAAAACTCACCATTTTTTACCGATACACTTGATCGGCGAGCGATATCTTTAACGCGAACAAACCGTTGGTCATAGGCATAAGATTTTGCTCTTGATCCAAGATCTTTGCGTTTGATAAAGCGCGATTGGGAAATAAGCTCTTTCCGATATTTATTCACCAATCGATATTGCGGATAAGATTGGTCGTTTTTCAGGATGTTCTTATAAAAATCAAAAACAAACGGTGAATGAACACGATATTTCGATTGTGCCTTGAAATTATATTTGAGATATCCGACAAGGACTTCAATCTGCCTTTTCATGATTCAAAAATAAAACTGCAAAATTAGTGCAAATCTGCAGAATAACAACTTGGACGAATTCCTTTCAAAATAGTTACATTTGCTTTTAATTTTTAACAGATGACTACTTTAGAAACATCAAATATCTCTAAATATTTTTCTCTTGTAAGAATCAGCCATACAATTTTTTCACTCCCCTTTGCCCTGATCGGTTTTTTTCTTGCCTTCAAATTTGTTGGTGGAAATTTCCCTATACGTTCTCTTTTTCTTGTACTCCTGAGCGTTTTTTTTGCCCGTAATGCAGCAATGGGATTCAACCGTTATGCCGATCGGGAATTCGATAAAAAAAATCCAAGAACTGCGTTGCGCGAAATTCCGAGAGCCATCATCAAGCCTAAATCTGCCATGCTTTTTGTGATCCTGAATGCCGGATTATTCATACTTTGCACTTATTTTCTTAATTTGCTTTGTCTTTTCCTTTCACCTTTGGCATTGTTGGTAGTATTGGGGTACAGTCTTACAAAACGATTTACTGCCCTATCGCATGTTTTTTTAGGACTTGGCCTGTCCCTGGCCCCCATTGGTGCTTATCTTGCTATTACTGCCCGTTTTGATCTCCTCCCCCTCCTTTTTTCCTTTATGGTCATTTTCTGGGTCGCCGGATTTGATATCCTATATGCATTATTAGATATCGAATTCGACAAATCTGAGAATCTGAAATCGCTTCCTGTATTTCTTGGGAAACGCAATGCTTTAGTATTGTCTGGCATTTTTCATTCAATTACCCTTATTCTTGTTGTAGTTGCAGGATGGTTGGGTCAATTTCATCTTATATACTGGATTGGAGCAATTCTTTTTGCGCTTCTTCTCTTGTACGAACACGTTATCGTAAAACCGAGCGATATATCTCGTGTCAACCTGACATTCACCACTTTAAATGGCGCAGCAAGTGTACTTTACGCCTGCTTTGTGATAGCCGACCTTCTCCTTTATTAAAAACTCATTCCTTCCGGTTGTCGAGTTCCAATGAACAGAAAATGCTGCCTCACAATAATGCTCCATGAACTTTGGAATTCCTCAATAAAGCTCGTCCATTCAGTCAACTAATTTGAAATTGACAAAAGATTACAATATGAAATTTAAAAAATGTCATGTACATTTGTTTGACAAAAAAACTGTATTGAAATTCAACCCGGCAGTATTATTATGTAAGGTCGGTCTATCCATCATATTATGGTTACTGGCCCAAACAGAATTGTTTTCCCAAGCTCCGACAGTTCAGGATTGCCCAGGGGCTATTCCGGTCTGTCAGCCGGTTTATTCAACCACAACCTCCTACACCGGTCATGGGAATATTTATCCAGAAATTCATGTTGGCCAGAATTGCCCGTTATGCATGGATGGGGAAAAAAACGATGTCTTTTACGTAATCACAGTCCAAACAGACGGAATCCTCCGGTTCAGTCTGACCCCCAATAACGCTAACAATGATTATGACTGGGCCCTATTCAACATGACCAATGTGGACTGTTCGAGAATCTATCCCGACGCACTATCATTGCAGGTGAGTTGTAACTCTTATGGAGCCACAGGAAATAATGGCGCTACAGGCATCAACTCGTCACAGAGTAATAATAAGAATTGCAACGGGCCTGGCACTACAAACGGGCCCAAGTGGAACAAGGATTTACAGGTGCTGGCAGGTCAGACCTATGTCCTTAACATCAGTAATTGGTCATCCGTACAACAATCGGGATATACACTTGATTTTTCCGGATCCTCTGCAGTGATTTTCGATAACGTACCCCCGATCATCGACTCCATTCAGCAACAAATCCCCTGTTCCGGATCCTCTGAATTATTTGTAAGGTTTTCGGAAAATGTAAAGTGTTCAAATGTTTTTCAGCACCCGGAAAAATTTACACTTACGGGTGGTTCGGGAGGCCCCTACACCATCACCGACGTAGCCAGTGCAACGTGTGCTACGGGAGCAGATCACACATCCACATATACCCTAATCGTTTCCCCCAAGCTATATGCCGGGAGTTACACGTTAAATATTGTTGGCGATATCGGTGACCTCTGCGACAACATTGCCCTTTACCAGGGGTACCCATTTCAGATGAACGAGATCAACGCTCCGTTAGCCGGTGCCGGGAATGATACCACCATTGCAAACGGAGCAATAATTACGCTTCACGGCAGTGGCAGTGGCGGAACGGGTCCTTATACCTTTCATTGGGAACCTGCATCATTGCTTACGAACCCGGACATTCAGAACCCTTTGACGTTGAACATCGGCTCAACGACACAGTTCACCCTAACGGTTACAGATAATGCCGGCTGCCATGGTACCAACGATGTTCTTGTTTCCGTAATTGGTGGTCCACTGGGGGCTACAGCTTCAGCCACACCCAGTACGATTTGTGCCGGGGCATCATCAACTTTACAGGCGTTCGGTTCAGGCGGAAGCGGAAATTATTCATATTCATGGACTTCCGTTCCTTCTGGTTTTACTTCTACACTGCCAAATCCAACCGTATTTCCTTTGACAACGACCACATTTAATGTTTCCTTAAATGACGGATTCAGCATTGCCACAGGAAGTACCGAAGTAAATGTTTCCCCGAAACCGATAGCCGGTGCCGGTACTTCTTTCAGTATTCCTTACGGCACTAATGCCGCGTTATCCGGCACTGCATACGGAAGTGCGGGTCCATATTCATATTATTGGACCTCCTTACCCCCTGGATATTCATCTTCCATTAACAATCCTACATTTATTAACCTTCAGGCCACAACGATATTTGTTCTAACTGTGACCGATCAGTCTACCGGGTGCCAAAGCGAACCATCACAGATAATGGTCACCGTTACCGGAAGTCCACTGTCAGCAAACCTTGTAGTGGATCATCCGGTAATCTGTCTGGGAACCTCCACACAACTTCATGCCATGGCAGGAGGAGGATCCGGAAATTACACATACGCCTGGACTTCCAATCCTCTGGGATTCACTTCTTCTCTTGCCAATCCCGTAGTTTCTCCGATGGTATCCAAAAGTTATGAACTCGTTCTTAGCGATGGATTTAACCAGGCTTCAGGCAGCATAACAGTTCACGTCAATCCACGTCCCGTCATTCATTTGGGTCCGGCTGATACAACAGTCTGTATATACGATACCGTTGTTCTTGATGCCGGAAATCCGAATTCTGATTATTATTGGTCAAACGGTGCCACAAGCCGGACCATTACCGCATCAACATCAGGCATCGGCGCTGATATTCAATCCTATTCCGTAAGGGTGGTAAATGCTTTCGGATGTTCCGATTCGTCAACAATAAATATCAATTTTAGTTTTGGCCCTTGCACAGGCATTTGGGAAAAACCAAGTCTCTCCTCTTTATCTGTCTGGCCAAATCCAGGCCAGGGAATATTTACCCTGAAAATAGAACCAGTTTCGGGTTCTTTCAAATTGTCGGTAATTAACCTTCTTGGCATTGTGATCCATCAGGAAGAAATAAACGCCAAGCCCGGAAAGTTATTAAAAGATCTTGATTTTTCAGGATTAAAATCAGGAGTTTACTTTATCCGAATTACAAATCAGCAGGAAGATAGTACCTTAAAGCTGGTCATCCGGTGATTTGAATCAAAAACAGGGACAAAAATAAAATGGATTATTTTCCCCAGCTTTCGCGGTCCAATGAGCGGTAATTAATGGCCTCTGCCAGATGCTCCACTTGGATTTCATTGACATTATCAAGATCAGCAATGGTTCTGGATACTTTTAAGATCCGATCGTAAGCGCGAGCCGATAATCCAAGTTTTTCCATGGCTGTTTTCAACAGAATTTTTCCAGAATCATTGATGGCACAAACTTTCCGGACCACCCGTGACGGCATGTGAGCATTTGCAAAAACCCCGGACACCCCTTTAAACCGTTCCTCCTGAATTTTACGTGCGGCTGTAACCCGGTTTCGTATCATTTCACTGGTTTCAGCCTGTCGATTATCACTAAGTTGTCGAAAATCAACCGGAACGACTTCAATATGCAGATCAATCCTGTCGAAAAGAGGTCCGGATATCCGATTGATATATTTTTTCACTTCACCAGAATGGCACTGACAATCCATGGTTGGATGATTATATAAACCACATGGGCATGGATTCATGGCAGCCACAAGCATAAAGTTGGATGGATATTCCACGGATATTTTTGCCCTGGAGATAGTGATAAAACGATCTTCCATGGGTTGTCGTAAAACTTCCAGTACCGAGCGTTTGAATTCGGGTAGTTCATCAAGGAATAAAACGCCATGATGAGCCAAAGAAATTTCTCCCGGTTGAGGAATTCCACCCCCACCAACCAAGGCTACGTCGGATGTTGTATGGTGAGGAGCCCGAAATGGCCGAACCAGCACAAGGGGTTGATTTATGCCGAGTTTTCCTGCAACAGAGTGAATTTTAGTGGTTTCCAGCGCTTCCTGTATATTAAGTGGAGGGAGAATGGAAGGAAGCCGCTTAGCCAACATGGTTTTTCCTGAACCGGGAGGACCGATCAAAATAACATTGTGTCCACCGGCAGCAGCAATTTCCAATGCACGCTTAATATTTTCTTGTCCTTTAACATCGGAAAAGTCATAATCATACGATGATAATTGTCGTGAAAAATCTGCTTGAAGATCAAAAACTGTCTTTTGTAATTCATTGCTATTATTAAAAAAGTCAATAACTTCCCGGATGGTTGAAACACCAAGAACCTCCAAACCATCCACAACGGCTGCTTCCCGAGCATTTTGCCTTGGAAGAAGAATTCCTTTGAAACCCTTCTGTTTGGCTTCAATGGCAATAGGTAATGCCCCTTTGATGGGTAGCAATCCACCGTCAAGGGAAAGTTCTCCCATAATTATATACTTCTCCAATTTATCCGTTCCGATCACTTCATTGGCAGCAAGAATACCCATTGCAATGGTAAGGTCATAGGAAGAACCTTCCTTCCTGATATCGGCTGGAGCCATATTAATTATGATCTTCTTGCCCGGAATGCGATAACCATTGTTGCGGAGTGCGGATTCGATACGCTGGTGACTTTCTTTTACAGCATTATCAGGTAGCCCAACCATGAAAAACTGGATCCCCTGATCCATATACACTTCCACCGTTACTGTAATAGCCTTTATCCCGAACACGGCACAGCCGTACGTTTTTACAAGCATAACTTAGGTTTTATACCTTAATCGCCCGAAACAGTAAAAGGTAATACCTTCTGGTCAGAAATTTTTCAACAAATGAATGTTTACTTCTTAGGTTTGAATTTTGAAAGGGTCAGAATCTTTTGAAAATCCTTCTCTGCCATCAGTTGTTGGAGGGTCACTTCCGGTTGGTTTTCCATATATTTACCAACAATCCTCCACCCCAACCATTCTCCGAGACGGGGAGGCGCTTCCTTGGAGAACTCTGACGTAAAGGGCCCATCTGCCATAAAGGAGCGGATCAGTTTCCCGTTGGAGGTGTAAAGCATGCCATTTTCAATGATGGCTGTCCATACAGGAGCTTCATTTTTAACGATCCAGTTGAACTGGGATGGAGTATAATGTACAATATATTGAGCTTTTGTTTCCGGAATCATTGCTTCACAAAAATAGAGCCGTTTACCTGATTCAATCATCTGTTCCAACAAATTGTTTCCGGGAAATTGTTCAGGAAAGACTTTGAATGATAATGCTTTCATCACATCAGGCAAAATGAAATCCGGGGTCATGGTCCCTGCTCGGTATGCCGGGAGACCATCTGCTTTGTAAATTTTACAATCTTTTCCAAGATAATTATCAAGCCCAACCAATAATACATTATCAGCAAATTGCACAGGATAGGTGTAATCACCACCGGAAATATAACTGTATACTACTGGGACGGAAGCTTGTGGAAAATAATACAGATAGTGTTTAAAAGCGAGTGTGAGAGAATTTTCCAGTGGTTTTAAATCACTAAATCTGGATTTTATCTGATCTTTAAAATTGATATTTCTTTGATTTTCAAGATAAGCTTTCATTTCAGCCAATTTTGAGGGATCACTCAAGTCGGTCCCTAAAAAAAACGAATACTGTCCTTTGAGCATTTCCAGATCATGTTGCAACAACGTCGTTCTTACTTTGAACAAATCGAGATCATACCGTTTTATTGTCACGGGGGCAACGGGGATCTTAGAAACATTAACCTGTAATCGTTTATTTCCGCAATTGCAACCTGTGATTAACGACAGGCAAATTGCGGATACAACCCATAAAAATTTAAATCTGAACATATTATTGTTATCGATCAATCATGAATTCATTAGAAACGGATTAAACGGTTAATTATTTTTGGATAAAAATATGAAAATCTCCAGCCAATTGGAGTTTTAAGTATTATTTTTGTTGCAATTGTCGGCATACTGAAAAATCAAATAAACTGAAAATGAAAAACATACATTTCCACCCCTGGATCCTTCTTCTGGTTTTGTTCCCCTCGGTTGCCTTTCCGCAAATGACACTTCCAATAAAACTAGGGCTAAAAATAGCCCCTAACATAGGCTGGATGAATCCGAGTACCAAAGAATATTCAAATGATGGTGCAAGGATGGGAACAACGATTGGATTTGTAGGTGACCTATATTTTGCTGAACGATATGCTTTTTCTACCGGATTTAATTTTCAATTTCTTAACGGCATGTTGAATTATCCTGATGTCCGGTTAAAACCCAATGATACCGCAATATTGTCGGGAGAGGTGACCAGGAAATATCATTTTCTTTACCTTGAGATCCCGCTGATGATAAAAATGCAAACTAAGGAGTTTGGAAAATTTTCTTTTTATGGACAAATTGGATTCGGAACTGGTTTTCGGCTAAAAGTAACGGCCAATGAAAGCTTCCAGCCAAACCAGGGAGAGTCATTTGATCAAAAGTATGATTTAAACCAGGCTACTTCTTTGATCCGGGAATCGATTTTGATTGGGATCGGAGGTGAATTTCACCTGGATCAATCTTCCCGGTTCTTTTTTGGACTTTCCTATTCAAATTCGCTGAACTCAGTTCTTACCGGGGTGAACGAAAAATCGAAAATGAATGAAAAAAGCATGCTGAATTATGCAGAATTGAACCTTGAGTTTCTTTTTTAACAGGTTATGAAAATTGCGTTAGCACAATTAAACTACAGGGTCGGGGATTTTGATAACAATGTTTCCCGGATCATTACAGCCATCGAAAAAGCACGGGAAGGGGGAGCTGACATTGTGGTTTTTTCTGAGCTTTCGGTTTGCGGATATCCACCGCGTGATTTTCTGGAATTTGATGATTTTATTGATCGTTGTTATTCATCCATACATACCATTGCTTCTCATTGTAATGATATTGCTGCCATCGTGGGAGCACCATCCCGAAACCCTGCCCAAAAAGGGAAGCCATTGTACAATACAGCATGGTTTCTGGCAGAAGGAAAAATCCATGCTCTGGCACACAAAACCTTGCTCCCGAATTACGATGTTTTTGATGAGTACCGATATTTTGAGCCAAACCAACTTCCCTGTAGCACAATAGATTACAAAGGCACCCGCTTTGCGCTTAACATCTGTGAAGATCTGTGGAATGTATCGGACAATCCTTTATATCTTCGAAATCCAATGGATGAAGTCAAACAATATCATCCCGACATCATCCTGAATATTGCTGCCTCCCCCTTTCATTACAGCCAGGGAGCAATGCGAAAAGAAATTTTAACCAGAAATGCTGTTACTTATGGGTGCCCTCTTGTTTATGTAAATCATGTAGGGGGTCAAACTGAACTCATTTTTGATGGGGGTTCGATGCTAATTGAACGAAATGGAGAAATAACCACCGAACTTAAATCTTTTGAAGAGGATTTTCAAATCGTTGAGGTTCTCACGGAAAAACCATCCGGTTTTTCAGGTTCAACAATCCCGTTAAGGCATTGTCCTTCTGCCATTGAGTTGATCCATTCTGCCCTGGTGTTGGGAATTCGGGATTATTTTGCCAAAATGGGTTTTTCTAAAGCAATTCTTGGCCTTTCTGGCGGGATCGATTCTGCAGTAACCCTGGCCCTTGCGGTGACCGCATTAGGGAAAGAGAACGTCAGGGCCGTTTTGTTGCCTTCACAATTCTCTTCTGATCACAGTATAACAGATGCCCGGAAGCTGGCTGAGAATCTTGAAGTCATTTATGATATCATTTCCATCGAAACAGCTTTTAAATCAATGGAGATAACCCTTCTCCCACAATTCAAGGATCTTCCTTTCAACCTCGCCGAAGAGAATATTCAGGCCCGACTCAGGGGGGTCATCCTGATGGCATTATCCAATAAATTTGGGTATATTCTGTTAAACACTTCCAATAAAAGTGAAGTTGCTGTTGGCTATGGGACACTTTATGGGGATATGTGCGGTGGATTGTCAGTACTGGGAGATGTTTATAAAACACAAGTGTATGAGTTGGCACAATGGATCAATCGGGAAGTTGAGATCATCCCGGAAAACTCCATTTTGAAACCACCTTCGGCAGAATTACGGCCAGGACAAAAAGATTCTGATTCATTGCCCGATTACCCGATTCTTGATAAAATTCTTTTCCAGTATATCGAACTCCGTCAAGGTCCTGACGAGTTAATCCATAATGGATTTGATCAGGAAACGGTAAGGAGGGTATTGAAACTGGTCAATACCAGTGAATATAAACGATTTCAAACACCCCCCATTCTCCGGGTATCTCCAAAAGCCTTTGGAATGGGGCGCAGGATTCCGATTGTCGGGAAATATCTTTCCTAATCCATTTATCAGTCGCGGCCAAGCCCTATTCTGCCATTACCGACTCTACTGCTTTGATTTCCGGAATGGCTTGAACAACCGCCGCTTCAATCCCATTTTTCAAGGTCATTCGGCTATGAGGACAATTCCCGCACATCCCCAACAAGCGGATATTAACGACATTGTCGTCGGTAAGATTAATATATTCAACATCTCCCCCATCTGCTTGAAGGTAAGGACGAATCTGTTCAATTACATTTTTGACTTTAGTGACCAGTTCTTGGTTTGCAGCCATTTTTTGGTTGTTTTTTGAGTTTATAACTTGTTGATATGTTCACTTCGTTCACGGATTGGACCTTTGGTTGGCAACCGCGATTTGTTGAGCAACTGCCTCAGCCAGTTTATCAAAAGCCTTGGTAACCGGAGATTGTGGATCTGTCGCGATGGGCATTCCGGTATCTCCTGATGAAGTGATGGCCGGATCAATGGGTATTTGACCTAACATTGTAATATTTAGTTCAGCAGCCAGTTTTTTCCCTCCATCCTGACCAAAGATAAAATATCGTTTTTCGGGAAGATCTGGAGGAATAAAATAAGACATATTCTCCACGATTCCAAGGATGGGAATATTGATTTTATCGTTGCGAAACATGTCGGCCGCTTTACGTACATCAGCAATGGCAACTTGCTGGGGAGTACTTACGATAATGGCACCTGTTAGAGGGAATTCCTGGATCAATGTAAGAGGAATATCCCCGGTACCAGGAGGCAAGTCAATGACCATATAGTCGAGCGCTCCCCAGTCGGCTTCCGTAAACAGTTGCCGAAGTGCCATGGATGCCATGGGTCCACGCCAGATTAAAGCTTTTGATTGATCAACGAAGAAACCAATTGAAAGGATTTTCAGTCCGAATTTCTCAAATGGATAGATAAAAGATTTTCCCTCTTTTTCATATCCCGCAACGCGTTCATTAAGTAATCCGAACATCATGGGAATGGAAGGACCATAAATATCGGCATCAATCAATCCGACTTTTGCCCCTGTTTTAGCCAAGGCAACAGCAAGGTTTACTGCAACCGTTGATTTCCCCACTCCTCCTTTACCGGAGCCGACTGCAATAATATTCTTTACATCCCTCAGCATAACATCGGTTTCTTTTCTCCGGGAAGTGACTTTTGAGGTCATATTTACTTCAATCTTGAGACTATCATCAACATATTGATGAATGGCATCCACACAAGCCTGTTTGATTTGATTTTTCATTGGGCATGCGGGTGTGGTAAGCACCAAATCAAAAGTAACGTTGTTTTCGTCAAGGTGAATATTTTCAATCATGTTTAAGGTAACCAGGTCGTTGTTTAGATCCGGATCATTTACATGCCGCAAAGCCTCGGTAATATCAGAATTTTGGATTGTCATTGTAATATTCTTGGATTTGATTTTTTTTTCTTTACAGATTTGCTTACTTCGTTCACTCATTCATCACCCAACCTGTTTTTTTGCAGAACCCTGGCACTCGGAAGTACGCAATGATTCTATACGGAAACACCCTTACATTTGATGCTTTAACTCCATTAGAAATTCCTTGATCCGGGTAAGTGATTCGATGATCTCTACCTCTTTTCCAACATCTTCTTTATTTTGTTTGAGTTTTTCCTTGGCCCCCTGGAGGGTATATCCCCGTTCTTTAACCAGATGGTAAATAATTCTAAGATTATTGAGATCCTGCTGGGTAAACAGTCGGTTTCCTTTTTTGTTTTTTTGTGGTTTTAGAATATCAAATTCTTTTTCCCAAAACCTGATCAGAGAGGCATTGACCTCGAACAATTCAGCCACTTCTCCAATGGAGTAATAGATTTTCTCAATTTTCCTGTTTGTTTTTAACATCGAAAGTATTGACTAATCCATTGTTTGGGAAGGGCGGGAGGAAAGTTCCAGCATCATCTGGAATTGTTCCGGAGTAAGATCATTGAAAAAGAAATAAATCGGATTTAAGGGGATCCCATTTTTCCGTACCTCATAATGTAAATGGGGGGAAGTTGATTTTCCAGTGTTCCCAACATATCCGATGATCTGACCCCGCAGGATTTTCTGACCAGGTTTTACAAAAACGCGAGAAAGATGGGCATATACTGTTTTATAGTTATAGCCATGATCAATGGTAATTTCATTTCCATAACCACCTTCGTTATCGCGACCTGCAGTAATGATGATCCCATTGCCAGTTGCATAAATCTCTGTGCCTACCGAGGCAGAGAAATCCATTCCTTCATGAAATTTTCTGACTTTATAGAAAGGATCAACACGGGTTCCAAAATAAGAGCCAATCCGGCGTAAGTCCTTATTATTGACAGGTTGTATAGCTGGAATACTCGCCAACATTTTTTCCTTGTTTTTGGCCATGTTAAAAACCTCATCAAATGACTTTGATTGCACATATAATTTCCCCATGATCTTATCCATCTTTTTTTCCGTCTCTACGATCAGGTCGGAATTGGAGTATCCTTTCAGGGTTTCATACCGGTCAATCCCGCCAATGCCAGCTTCCCGGATGGAGTTGGGAATGGGTTCCGCCTCAAATATTACCCGGTAAATATTGTCGTCACGGTCCTGAAGATCTGCCATAATCTTGGTTGCTTTATCCAATTGATCATTCAGAATCTGATATTGTAATTTCATTTCATCGATTTCCCGCTTTTGTGCTTTTTCCTTTGGCGAATCAAGGAAATTATAGGCAAGAATCAACACTACTGCTGCAAATACAACACCGGTTGATAAATGTGAGAAAAAATAGAGCAATCGCTTTCGCATGGTGGTTTGCACCCTGTCGAAGGTCAACGATTTTTTATTGAATTTATACTTTACCTTGCTCATTTACTGGCAAATAAAGATTTAATCAAAATAGAAAAGCTAACTGCTGCAAAATTAAGTAAATAATTAACTTTGCAGGTCATCCTGCTTTCTAAAATATGTTAAAGATTGTTAACGAATTGTTAATCTTTTAATTAGATGAATTCAACTGAGATACGTCAAGCCTTCCTCACTTTTTTTCGAAACAAACAACACGAGATTGTTCCTTCTGCCCCCATGGTGGTGAAAAACGATCCAACCCTGATGTTCACCAATGCAGGGATGAATCAGTTCAAGGATATTTTCTTGGGGAACAAACCCGGAAAATTTAAAAGGATTGCTGACACACAAAAATGTTTACGGGTATCGGGGAAACACAATGACTTGGAAGAGGTTGGCCACGACACATACCATCATACGATGTTTGAGATGCTGGGGAACTGGTCGTTTGGCGATTACTTTAAAAAAGAGGCTATTAGTTGGAGTTGGGAGCTCCTTACAGAGGTGTTGAAAATCAACAATGATCAGCTCTATGTCACTGTTTTTGAAGGAGATGAATCAGAAGGGTTATCCTGTGATACCGAAGCACTTGATTTTTGGAAAACCTTCCTTCCAGAAGATCATATACTGCTGGGGTCTAAAAAAGATAATTTCTGGGAGATGGGGGATACCGGTCCCTGTGGCCCCTGTTCAGAAATTCATGCCGATATCCGGGATGAAACAGAAAGGGAGAAAATCCCCGGAAATGAGCTGGTTAATAAAGGAGATCCTTCTGTAATTGAAATCTGGAACTTGGTTTTCATTCAATATAACCGGATGGCTGATGGACAACTCGTTGAACTTCCGGCCAAACATATCGATACGGGAATGGGATTTGAACGACTGTGTATGGTGTTGCAGGAAAAGAAATCAAATTATGACACCGATGTTTTCCAACCCATCATCCAGACGGTTGCTCAATATTCGGGATTAACCTATGGCATGGATCAAAAGCACGACATTGCCATGCGGGTAATTGCCGATCATATACGTGCCATTTCTTTTGCCATTGCCGATGGGCAGTTACCCTCCAATGTAAAAGCAGGCTATGTCATCCGCAGGATTCTACGCCGGGCTGTCCGATATGGTTATACCTTTCTTGGATTCAAAGAACCTTTTCTGTATCTGCTGGTCCCCACCCTGATTGAACAAATGGGATCAATATTTCCGGAATTAATTTCTCAAAAAAATTTGATAATCAATGTAATTCGTGAGGAAGAAGCTGCTTTTCTAAGAACGCTGTCTACAGGGATACAACGATTTCATAATTATATTGAACAATCAAATAACGGAAAAACCATTGAAGGCCGGAAATCGATGATTGACGGGGCTTTTGCCTTTGAACTTTTCGACACCTATGGGTTTCCCATTGACCTGACCCAGTTAATGGCCCGGGAAATAGGCTGGGAAGTGGACATGGAAGGATTCAGTAAGGGATTGGCCGAACAAAAAGCACGTTCCCGTCACGATGCCGCTATAGATACTTCGGACTGGATCGTTTTATTGAAAGAAACCGGATTACCGGAGTTTGTGGGGTACGATCTGCTTGAAGTGGAAACAGCAATCACCAGGTACCGGAAAATAGTGACTAAAGGAGAGGAGTTCTATCATGTCGTATTGGAAAAGACTCCTTTTTATGCTGAATCCGGCGGTCAAGTTGGTGACCGGGGCTGGCTAAAATCCAGTGATGAAAAAATTGAGATCATTGACACAGTAAAAGAAAATGACCTGATCATTCATTTGACTAAAGGGATCCCTGCCAATCCCGGGTTAACCGTTTTAGCACAGGTTGATTTAGAAAAGCGTCGCGATACTGCCAACAACCATTCAACAACGCACCTCATGCATGCCGCATTGCGTAAAGTACTCGGAATTCATGTTGAGCAGAAAGGGTCCCTGGTGGATGAAAACCGGCTGCGATTCGATTTCACGCACTTTGCTAAAATGACCCGCAATGAAATTGCACAAGTTGAATCGATGGTGAATGCTAAAATTCGCGAAAATATCATCTTAAAAGAAGAACGGTCTGTCCCGATTGCAAAGGCTAAAAAACTGGGTGCCATGGCTTTGTTTGGAGAGAAATATGGTGACCAGGTTCGGGTCATCACCTTTGATCCCTCCTATTCCATCGAACTTTGTGGCGGAACACATGTGGCTGCAACCGGACAAATTGGCATGTTTAAAATCATCTCAGAAGGTGGCATCGCTGCAGGAATCAGGAGAATAGAAGCCATTACTGCCGGAAAGGCCGAAGAATACTGGAATTCCCGGGCTACTTTATTGGAAGAGATAGGAGAACTATTAAAAAATCCCAGGGATCTTATAAAAGGAGTAAACTTATTACTCAACGAGAATCAGGAACTCAAACATCAGGTAACCGAACTGGGGAAGTTAAAACTACTTCAATTACTGGAAGAGTTCAAATCTCAGGTACAGCATTACAATGGGATCAACTACCTGGCAGTCAAGGTTGATCTTGATTCCGATACCGTGAAAGACCTTACTCATGAACTCAACAATGCAATTCCTGATTTATTCCTGGTTCTGGCAACCGAAACTGAAGGAAAAGCCACCCTTACGGTCATGCTTTCAGAAAATCTGGTAAAAGAACGTAAACTCCATGCAGGAAACATCATCCGGGAGCTTGCAAAAGAGATCCAGGGAGGAGGAGGAGGACAGGCTCATATTGCCACTGCTGGTGGTAAAAACCCGGCTGGCATCCCAAAGGCTCTTGAAAAAGCACGAGGGTATGTAGCGGGAAAATTAAATAGCGAAATGGCAAAATAGCAAAGTCGAGAATATATTCATTCTATTCATTTCTGAGAGCTTCCACAGGGTTTTTCCTGGCTACCCGATATATTTGCCAATTGACAGTGATCAGGGCAATGAATAAAGACAGTAATCCGGCAACTGCAAAAATCCACCAGCTTAATTCGGTCTGGTAGGCAAAATTTTCAAGCCACCGGCGCATGACATACCAGGCAACAGGCGAGGCAATCACAAAGGCCAGGATCACCCATTTGAT
>Ga0172381_10000819_pt1 | contig 38737 bp, 55 predicted proteins | sample Leawel6488metaG_FD_119754 | JGI IMG/M metagenome (GOLD analysis project Ga0172381, IMG submission 119754) | Leachate microbial communities from a municipal landfill in Southern Ontario, Canada - Leachate well 64-88 metaG | ecosystem: Engineered > Solid waste > Landfill > Unclassified | place... | reverse complement strand
CTGGACCACAAGGGCCTACGGGACAAACAGGAGAAAGTATTACCGGACCGACTGGACCACAAGGAGAAACTGGAGATAAAGGAGATACCGGAGATACTGGACCAACCGGAGGACAAGGAGAAATTGGACCTACAGGAGAACAAGGCCCGACAGGTCCAACCGGTGTTTCTGGCGTTCAAGGGCCAACCGGACCTACGGGCGATCAAGGAGAAAGTATAACAGGACCAACCGGAGAACAGGGAGAGCAAGGTCCGACTGGACCAACGGGGGAGCAAGGAGAACAAGGACCAACAGGACCGAGTGGCGAACAAGGGGAAATAGGACCTACTGGCCCTCAAGGAATACAAGGTCCAATCGGACCGACCGGAGTTTCGGGATCTGTTGGGGCAACTGGACCGACCGGAGTTTCGGGCGCACAAGGACCTACAGGGCCTACTGGAGTTAGTGGTGCAGTTGGTGCTACTGGCCCGACAGGTGTTTCTGGTGCGTTAGGAGCAACCGGACCTACGGGGGTATCAGGTGTTCAAGGTCCAACTGGTCCACAAGGACCTACTGGCGTTTCTGGTGCTATCGGACCAACTGGACCTACAGGAGAACAGGGAGAGCAAGGGCCTACCGGAGAAAGCGGAGGGACTGGAGCAACTGGTCCTACCGGTCCACAAGGAGAAACCGGACCTACTGGAACATTCGCCAATCCTATGACTTCCGAAGTTAATTTGGGAGAAAATGCAGGGTTTGCTATGGATAGCGTTTTATCGGAGGACGGAAAATATTCGGGAATTGTAGAAAACGGAACTTTAGGAGCTACGATTGCCTTTGGAAAATTATGTTATAAAGATCCAACGGACAGCAGGTGGGAATTAGCTGACGCTAATGTTATTACCGAAGCAGACGGAGATTGTAGAGGAACTTTAGGAATTTGTCTTTTAGGAGGAAATGACGGAGATACTTCTAAATTTCTTATGTGGGGAAAAGTTAGATCATCAGAATTCCCAGCATTTACAGTCAATAAACAAGTTTTTGTTTCCGAAACTGCCGGAGCTGTCACTCATACAGCACCTACTACAGCCGACTCAGTGACTAGATGTATTGGATACGCATTAACGGCGGAGGATCTATTTTTTAATCCTAGCCCAGATTACATAACGCATTTATAGTATGAATATTTTTAAAAAACTAAACAGCAAAATATACACCTACAAAAGCCTTCCTTACATAGGAGTGCTTATTGGATTTTTATTTCAAGACGATACTAAAATCAAAATAGAATGTGTGACTGAAGCGATGATTAACAAGGAAGGAAAAGTTATCACTCATAGGAAATTTTACACTTTCCGCTCTTTATGTTCTTACATCTTATGGTATTTTACAAAAAATCCTTACGAATTAACAAAGAAATATTTAAAAGATTTACAATATTTACCAGAATATAGGTTAAGATTTATATTTTCTTTTTTATCAATATTATTAACATTGATATACGACATAAAAAATATACATAATATTTGTTTAATTGGGGGTTCGGTGGCTTATACAAGCGTTTCAGGACAAAAAATAAATGCTTATTCTGGAGACATTAGTTTTTCCCATACGGTTAGCGGAAGCAATACTATGCTTTGCGTTTCTTATATTTTATGGGACGGAGGAGGTCCTTTTACTGTTAGTCCAAAATATAATAATGTTTCTATGACGCAAGCTACAGGAATGGGAGGAGGTGGATATCCTTATTTAGGTTGGTATTATTTAGCTAGTCCAACAGACGGAACAAATAGTGTCACTGGAACTTGTCAAGCTAACCAACAAATAAAATGGCTATGTTCTATTTCTTTTTCAGGAGCTAATGGAGATATTGACGGATCTACAGCAGGCCTTGAGAGCGGATCGCATAATTACATATCTGTTAGTATTACAACATCTTATGCAAATACAATGTGTGCTTGTATAGGGATAGGAAGTCAATCTGCAACATATGGAACTTCTGGCTCTGGACAAACAGGTTTATTTAATGCTGGCGTAGCAGAGGGATATGGAGCGATGCAAAATGACATAAAACCATCAACAACAGCAGGAAGTCAAACTATGGGTTGGACTGGATATACTTATGATACTTGGAATTATAGATCAATGATTGGCGTTAGGGAATTAGCACCTTCTGGCCCAGCTAATCTAAAAACTATCAACGGAGTTGCAAAAGCCTCAATCAAAACAATAAATGGAGTTGCTATTGCTAGTGTCAAAACTTTTAATGGGTTAAATTAAATGCTATACTAAAAATAAAATGAAATTTTCAATCGCAATCATAGCTAAAAACGAAGAAAAAACTTTACCAAAATTATTGGAAAGTATAAAAGATGTTAAGGATATTGTTTTAGTTGATACCGGATCTACAGATAAAACAATAGAAATTGCAAAGTCTTTTGGCGTTAAAGTTTTTGAAAAAGAATTTAACATTGAAATCACAGAAGAATTGAAAAAAGAAATTGATAAAATTATAGGAGAAAGCGACATTAAAATTGGCGATAAAGTTTTTAATTTTCAAGAGGCTAGAAATTGGATTGCACAAAAAGCGGAAAACGATTTAATTTTTTGCCCCGATTGTGATGAAGTTTTAGTTTGGGATTTAGAAGCAGTTGAAAATTACCTTGAACAAAACCCAGATCAGATAAATTATGATTATATTTTTTCTTCGGACGCAAAAGATAGACCGATTACAGAATTTTTCCATACGAAATTTTACAATAGGAAAAAAATGCAATGGGAAAGAAATATACACGAGATTATTACGAGTATAAAAAAACCGGAAAAATATAAAAATAAAGTTGAGGGGTGGTGTTCTAATATTGAGCTTTCTTTCCTTTATAATACGGCAAAGGATATGGAAACTATTGTTGAGATCGGAAGCTGGAAAGGAAGAAGCACAAATGCTTTGGCTTCTGGTTGCAAAGGAAAAATTTATGCGGTAGATCATTTTTTAGGAAGTAAGGGAGAAGAAGAACAGCACAAAGAAGCAAAAGACGACATTGTTTATAACCAGTTTTTAGAAAATACAAAGCAGTTTTCAAATATTGAAGTTTTAAGAATGTCTAGCGAGGAAGCAGTAAAACAATTTGAAGATAAGTCAATAGATATGATTTTTATTGACGCTGAACATACTTATGAGGGGATAAAAAAAGATATTGAAATATGGCTACCAAAAGCAAAGAAGATTATTTGTGGCCACGATTATTGTGACGCTTGGCAGGGAGTTAAAAAAGGAGTGCAGGAAAAATTTGGAAAATTAGCAACAGCAGACAGCATTTGGATTAAAGATTTAGACGGGGAAGATAGAACACCAGTTAAAAACATTACTATTCCGAAAGAAACAATGCTTTTAAAGCATTATCAGAATAAAACGACAAATAGGTCACAATACTTAATTGGACTTGCCATAGACTACATTTTAAACGGATACAACGATAGGAATTGCCATTATCTTGGACGAGAACTTTACTATTATAAAAAATATGAACTTGCAATATATTTTCTTGCATTACACGCAACAGATGAAAATGCTTGGAAAACAGAAAGAGGACAATCTTCTATTTACATTGGAGATTGCTGGCTTGCATTAGGATCGGAAGAAAAAGCAAAAGCACATTATGCAATCGGATTTTCAATGGATACCGGAAGAAGGGAAGGAATGCTTGGACTAGCACAGATATTTTTTGATAAAAAACAATGGCTAGAAGCTGAAAGACTTTACAGATTTTGCCTTTCAATACCAAAAGGGAATTATTATGGAAATAAAGCAAGCAATTACGGGGATTTTGTTTTTAATCAATTATCAGTTTGTCTTTATTATTTAGGAAAGAAGGAAGAAAGTTTATTACTTCTTAAAAAGGCTTTGGAATTAGAACCAGAAAACGAAATGTATAATAATAATTTAAAATTTTATTAAGATGTCAGAAGAACCAAGAACTGAAAATCCAAAACCAAATTTTTACGAATTATATTTAATGGTTGGAGAAATCAGAGCCGATATTAAGGCTATAAAAGATCTACAATGTGAAATAAAATCAAATATTACCCAGCACGATAAAAGAATAGTTTGCCTTGAAAAAGAAACATCGGAGATTAAAGGAAAATCAATTATTATCGGGGCTTCAATAGGAATTATAATTGCTATCGCTAATTTATTACTTAATGTTTTTAGAAAATAATATGGAAGAATTATTTACAGGCGCTTTGGGAGTGGAACAAGACGAGAGGACTTATAAGCAAGAAGAAATTGGAATGGCTAATTTGCCAGACTGGAGTAAGCCTTTTTCGTTAGGCGATTTTCCAATTTTTGACCAAGAGCAATCATATACTTGTGGAGCGCAAACGATTGCAAAAATATTGGGAATAGAATGTCTTTTAAGATATAAAAAATTTGTTTTATTCTCGGTTAGAGATATTTATACAAAGAGAAAAAACTATCCAAACGGAGGAATGTGGGCTGTAGATATGTTTACCATTGGGGCAACGGGGGTATCACTTGACCAACTTATGCCTACAGAAAAAAAATCAGAAGAAAATTATAATAACTCAAAAGACAGGACTAAAATTGACGAAAGAATTGCTGAAAAATTTAGCGATGTAGAATTTCCTTTTATTGAAAAATATAATCCTAGCATAGACGATATTGCTTCAATGCTTCAATCTGGACACCCAGTTGCATTACTTGTTAGGTGGGAATATGACGAATGGGATAAACCTTATCCAAGTGTTAATCAAGACAGCAAAGAAACTTACGGCCATTTTATTTGTGCCACCGGATACGAAAATAAATCGGGGATAAAATACATTGTAATTGAGGACTCTTGGGGTAAAAATAAAGGAGAGAACGGGAAAAGATATTTAAGCGAGGGGTTTATTAAAGCTCATTGCAAGTCGGCATTATCTTATAGAGAATTTGTTTTTGAAGAAACTTCGGAAAAAACTAATTATGAATTTACAAAAGATCTTACTATTGGAAGCGAGGGCGAAGATGTTTTAGCACTTCAGAAAATACTACAAGAAAAAGGGTTTTTTCCTGCCAATATAATTCCTACAGGTAAGTTTTACGGAATTACAAGACAGGCTGTTAAGGATTATCAGTCTGCGAATGGAATAACACCGGCAGAGGGTTATTTTGGACCAATTACTAGGGATAAAATTAAAAAATAATATGCCTTGCGGAGGAAAAAAGAAACCAAAAAAAGGAGGTAAGAAAGGAAAATAAAAATAATTTTTTAAAATATGGAAATACAAGAATTTTTGAATAATGCAAACTTAACATACATTGTATTAGCTTCTATGATTATAACTGCATTAGTAAAAAAAATAACCTCAAAAATAAATCCAGATATTCAAGATCGTATATTGCCAGCAGTTTCTTTCTTGATAGGATTTATTCTAACTTTATTATTTTATCCATTTGATATGGGTTTAATAATTATAGCTATTATCGTAGGAGGGGCTGGAGCAGGGATCTACGATTTTGGAAAGAAAGCGATACTTAATAAATAACCGGCTAAGCCGGTTTTTTTGTTGATAAGTTTTTACTTTTTTGATATAATTTAATTAGCACATTAGGAGGAAAAATGAAATGGATTGAAGAAAAGATTAAAAGCATTAACGAGGAAATTAAAAAAATCTCGGAAATGAATTTACCTTGTCAAAGAAAAAAAATTGATTGAAGAAAAAAGAAATCATCTTGAAATTTTAGAGAGCAGAAAATGACAAGAAGATATAAGCACGGAGCATACTGTGCTATATGCGGAGAATGGCAAAGTCCAAAGGATATTGAAGGCCACCATATACACAAAAAAGCTGTATGGGGTGAAAATGACGACATAGTGCCACTTTGTGAGATATGCCACGACCGAGTAGAGGCAGAAATCACTAAAAGAGAAAACACTATATTGCGAGAGAACTTCAAGAATATTAACTTGGACGGATACCATTATGTTAAGAGGTTGATACAGAATGAACGAAAAAGAGGCAGAGGATCTGCTAGAAATAATGAAGGGAAATGTAGAACAGATAAAATCCATTATCGCAAAAATGGAGAAGGCGCTTGCGCATGATTAAAGTCAGAAGAAAAAAAGATTATTTTGACTATTGAGAAGATCTTATTTGGGAAAATGAAATACCATTGGACCAATACGATCCAACATAAAAAAAGAGGTTATCCTCTTTCTTTTTTGCAAAACCCTTGACAAGTTTTTAAAAAAGAGAGATAATAAATATATAATTAAACTTAAATAAAAAAATGATAGCAGACAATACAGAATATATTGCCAAAGCTAGACAAGAGATAGATCCAAATAAGTTTTATACGCCACGAGAGATTTCCGAAAATGGTTGGATTAGACGACCGAGCAACAGAGGAGGAAAGAATAACACATCTTATGATTTAATTTTGAAGTTGATTAAAATTAAAAAGTTGAATGCTAATAATTTCGGAATGGGCGAAAAAAATCCTTATTATAGGATCAAGGGAAGTGATTTACTTGACTATCTTTCGGCCTTCTAAAAAACATTTATTTTTCCTCCGATAGATGTTATAATAAAAATACAAACACACTTTGGGGGAGGTGTGTTTTTATATACGAAATATGGAAAAACAAAATAGAGATTTTAAAGGGGTATGGATACCGGCAGAAATTTATCTAATAGAAAATCTAGGCTGGGTTGAAAAAATATTGCTTATTGAAATTGATAGTTTGGACGGAGAAAATGGTTGTTTTGCTACTAACGAATATTTTGCAGATTTTTTAAAAATTAAAGAAAATACTGTTAGCGTTTATATTTCAAAATTAAAAGATCTGGGATTGATATATCAAGAAAGTTTTAACGGAAGGGAAAGAATTTTAAGAAGTAATATTAAAAAAATATTAAAGTCTGCCTTTGAAAAAAATCAAAGTCTGCCTTTGAAAAAAATCAAAGCCTGCCACTTAAAAAAATCAAATGCAGGGTTTGAAAAAAGTCAAAGCCCTTCTATATATAATAATACATCTAATAATACATCTAATAATAGAGAAGAAAAAACACCCTCTCAAATTGCTAAAGATTTTTTTTCTACACAGGAGGACCAAGAAAAAATAATCAATTTTTTATCAGAAAAAGGATTACCAAGAGAAGTCGCTACGATAGAGGTTAAAAAATTTGTTTCTTATTGGACCGAGCCGACAAGAAACGGAAAAAAAGAAAAGTGGGAATTGGAAAGGACTTTTGACGTGAAAAGAAGATTTACCACTTGGATTATGAATTTTACAAAATACAATAAAAATTACAACGAACCTAAAGCAAGAAAATATTAATTTAATTTATAAAAATAAAAATATTAAAAATAAAAATAATGAAAGAAATAACAACAGAAAAATTACCAATTAAAATTTGGACAGAAGATATTGAAGACGGAGCATTAGAACAGGCTAAAAATTTAGCAAATTTACCATTTGCATTTAAACATATTGCCATTATGCCAGATACTCATCAAGGATATGGAATGCCTATCGGTGGAGTATTAGCAACGCAAGGAGTAGTAATCCCAAATGCAGTTGGAGTTGATATTGGTTGTGGTATGTGTGCTGTTAAAACTACTTTAACCGAAATAGATACTGAAACACTTAAAAAGATAATGGGCGAAATAAGAAAAGTTGTTCCAGTTGGATTTAATCATCAACAAAAAAAAGAGCCAGAACATTTAATGCCTGATATGGAATTAATTTTCTATCCAGTTGTTGATAGAGAATACGAAAATGCTCTAACACAAATTGGAACTCTTGGAGGTGGTAATCATTTTATAGAAATACAAAAAGGAAATGATGACCATATTTGGATTATGATACATTCTGGTTCAAGAAACTTTGGATTAAAAATTGCAGAACATTATAACAAACTTGCTATTGAATTGAATAAGAAATGGTTTAGTGAAGTGCCAGAGAAATGGGAATTAGCATTTTTGCCATTGGAAAGCGAAGAAGGACAATCATATTTAAGAGAAATGAATTACGCAGTTGAATTTGCTCTAGCCAATAGAAAATTGATGATGCAAAGAATTATAAAAATATTTGGAGATACTATCGGAGAATTTAGTTATAGTACTGAATATTCTTCTGACGGAATATTAAATATTGCTCATAATTATGCAAGACTAGAACATCATTTTGGTAGAGATGTAATGATACATAGAAAAGGAGCAACTCTTGCTGACGAAAATACAATAGGAATTATTCCTGGCTCTCAAGGAAGTAAATCATACATTGTTAAAGGGAAGGGAAACATAATGTCTTTCAAGTCTTGTTCTCACGGAGCAGGTAGAAAAATGGGAAGAAATCAAGCAATCAAAAATCTTAACCTAGAAGAAGAAATTAAAAAGTTAGATGACATGGGAGTAATCCACTCAATAAGAGGAGTTAAAGATTTAGACGAGGCAAGCGGAGCATATAAGAATATTGATGAAGTAATGGAAAATCAAAAAGATCTTGTTGATATTTTAGTAGAATTAACACCATTAGCAGTAATAAAAGGATAAATTATAAAAAAAATATGAGCAAAGAATTATCACGAGCTTTAATGTGCATTAAAACAAAATCCGGTATTCTTATCTGGGTAGAGAAAGATAGAGTTAAAAAGTTTCAAGAAGATTTGACAAAAATAACAGCCCATTTCTTTGCAGAATTTGACGGGCAAACAATTAACACGGCCGAGATTGAAGGTATATTTAGTGCAAAGACATTGGAGGATTACAGGAGGATCAAAAACGGAGAATGGCAATGCTCTTGCGGTAAGTGGAACAAAAGAAACGAAAGTTGTGTTTGCAACGAAAGGATACCAAAGGACTTAAAGGGATTTCCCCCCGAATGGCAAGAATTTAAAGGCAAAAAGTTTTCCTCAGATTAAACCCTTGACAAGTTTTGATTTATCGGCAATAATAAAATTAAGAAAGGTTAAAGGATAAGGCAGTTTAATAAAACGATAGCACGATTTTACTTCCTTACTCCGCCTTACTTTAATAATAATAAAAAAGAAATGCCAATATTAAAAATTGTTAGTGAACATAAAAAAATAAAAGTTAAGCCATTAAGCGATTGCCGAAAAAAAGACAATTATTTAAAACACGGATTTAAAAGAATAGAGGCAATCATTGAAATTAACGGGAAAAAATTTACAAGGCACATTGATATTAAAAAATAATATGAACTTTGAAGATTTAATTTTTTACATTTTAATAGTTATAGGGATTTTCATTTTTGTTTTTATGGGTTTTAATGCCCTTGATAAAGAAATGGAAATACAAGATCAAAAGGCCGAAGCATGGAAAAATAATTGTGTTTGCGGGGTTGAAGGATTAGAGGATCAACCTTGCTGTAATAAATATTTTAAATAGTTATTATGAAAAAATTAAGCGAAGCACAAATAAGTGCAATATTAAAAGAAAAAAAAGAAGGGTTGTCCGAAAGAGAAATAGCAAAAAAGGTCGGTTGTTCTAGGAGCGCAGTATGGTATCAATTACAAAAAGTTAAAACAAAATAATGGGAACAGAAAAATTAGAAGTAGGGGGAATTAAAAAAACAGAGAACGGGATAACTACCGAAGTAGAATTAAAAGAAGTATCTCTAGTAAAAGAAAAAGAAAATTTAGATATGGAGTTTTTTCACCCAGCTAGGATTGCTTTAGAAAATTTAATCGCCGAAAAAAAAGACATAATAATAAAAGGGATTGACGATAAACTTGGCTACGACAAGGCCAAAGAATATAAGTCAAAATTAGTCAAAGCAAGAACATCTTTTTTAGCAATGACTAAAAAAAAGAGAGAGGACGCAGTTGTCTTCCAAAAAGCAGTTTTAGACCTAGATAAAAAATTTCTTAAAATAATTGAACCGGTAGAAGGAGAAATTGAGAAAAAGATTGAAGCAATAGATACGGAAAAGATAATGATTAAAAGAAGGGAACAATTATCATTAAGAAAAAGTCAATTATCTAACCTTAACGGGCCTTTGGACCTTGGAGGATATGAAACTATTGATGAACTATTATTAGATTTAAGCGATGAAGAATTTGCTAAATATTATACTAGACAAGAGCAAAATATTATTGCTTTAGAACAAGCTAAATTACAAAAGGAAAGAGAAGAAATGGAAAAAGAAAAGCAGGAATTAGAGTGCCAAAAAGAAGAAATCGCCCGAAAGGAACGAGAGGAAAAAGAAAAAAAAGAACGGGAAGAATTAGAAGCAAAGCACAAAGAAGAATTGGAAAAGGCAAAAGTTGAAGCCGAAAACAAAGCAAAAGAAGAAATTAAGAAGGAACAAGAAAAAAAATCAGAAAATATTGTTGATAAGATTGCAGATATTATTGACGATGTTTTCGCAGAAAACACAACCAGAGAAACATCTTTGGCTGTGGCACAAAGAATATTAGAATTATTAAAGTAATTATTTAAGTTATGTCAAAAGAAAAAGAAACAACCAACGAAAAAGCACCTATGACAATTTTTGAAAAGATTACTGAAATTAGTAATTTAATCAGAATTGGCAAGGAAGGGAAAAACGAATATAAGATTTTTGAATATTTTACACCGGATCAGATTGCTATTAGCCTCAATCCACTTTTACAGAAATTTAAAACTACTCTTTTATTTCATATGCAACCGCAGGGAGAAAAGTTTTTATGTAATTTGCAGTTAAGAGATTACGAGAACAATACCGGATACACGGAAAAAATGGTTTTCTCAAAGGCTAGTGTGCAAGGGGCTGGAGATATTCAGAACGAAGGCGCTACCATGACCTACGCTAAAAGGTATATGACTATGAATATGTTTAACATTGCCGATAGTAAAGCAGATCCAGATAAAAGCAAGGTAGCAGAAAAAAAGGAAAGCAATGAAGAAGGAAGAAAAAAAGCTATTGATATTTTATCTTCTTCTAAAACAAAAGAGGAATTGGAAAAAAACTGGAAAGGGTTAAAAATTGAACAAAGAGCTTTAAAAGAACTTTGCGATCTTAAAGATTTTCTTAAAAAAGGATTTGAAGCTGATAAATCTAACGAAACAAAAGATGAAGATTTTTAATTGCGATCAAAAAACAGAAGAATGGTTAAGTATGCGGAGAGGGAAAATAACCGGAACTAGATTAACTAAAATCATTTCAAAAACTTCAAGGGAAGATTGTCTTTACGAAGTTATGGCTGAAATGTTAATCATTGATGACGGGATTAACGAAACGGAACTTGAGAGAGGAAACAGATTAGAAAGCGAAGCACTTGCTTTTTTTGAAGAAAAAACAGGAAATAAAATTACTACGGCCGGATTATGTGTTAGCGATGAAAATGAAAACATCGCTAATAGTCCGGACGGGCTTATACAGGAAGGAGATATTTTTCCTGCTTCCGTTGAAATTAAATGCCTTTCTTCTAAAAACCATATTGAAATTGCTTTAACAAACGAAATACCTAAAAAGTATTTTGCTCAAAATATTCAATATTTTGTTGTGGACGATAATAGGAAGATACATTATTTTGTCAGCTACGATCCGAGAGTAGTGGATTATCCTATGCATATTATTACCATGAGAAGGGAGGAATACGAGGATATTATCAAAGAATATAAGCAAAAAGAAAAAGAGTTTTTAAATGAGGTTAAACTCAAAATTAGCGAATTATTAAGTAAAACATTTTAACAATGAAGTATTTATTTTTTGACACAGAAACAACCGGATTGCCACTTAACTGGAGCGCACCGGTAGAAGATCTAAATAATTGGCCTAGAATGGTCCAGATTGCTTGGATTATTACAGACGAAAAAGGAAACGAGATTGAGAAAAAAAGCTACATAATTAAGCCGGACGGATACGAGATACCGGAGGAAGCCTCTAATATTCACAGGATCACAACGGAAAGAGCAGAGAAAGAGGGAGTTGATATTTATAGTGTTTTAAGAAGGCTTGAAATGGCTTTAGATGATAATGTTCTTGTTGCTCATAATATTTCTTTTGATGAAAAAATTGTAGGATCTGAATTTTTAAGAGCAAAAATGAACAATTTACTTGAAGGACACGAGAAAATTTGCACTATGAAATCATCAACTAGATATTGTGCTTTAGAAAAAGGAAAGTGGCCCAAACTTCAAGAATTACATAAGAAACTTTTTGGAGAGGAGTTTGAAGAAGCGCATGACGCTCTTTCGGATATACAAGCGACAGCAAAATGTTTCTTTGAATTAAAAAGGTTAAATATTATTTAGTATTATGGATTTTAATAAAGTTTTATTGGGTGGAAGAATTGCAAAAGATATTGAAACAAAAAGAGTTAAGGACACTTGTATTACTAAAATCACGATAGCAACGAACAGAAAATACAGACAAGGAGAAGAAACAAAAAAAGAAAGTAATTTTATTGACGCTATTGCTTTTGCAAGGACAGCCGAAAATATTGCTACATACTTTAAAAAAGGAGATCCAATTTTTTTAGAGTGCCGAATTAAAAACAGCAATTACGAAAAAGACGGGAAAAAAATTTATAAGAACGATTTAATTATTGAGGAATTTTATTTTGTTTCCTCTCCCAAAAAAGATGACTGATAAAGAGTTTAGGGATCTTATTGCAAAGGACGCAGATTATCGTTATGAATTTATTTCTAACGCTAATAAACTTGCCAATAGAATGCTTGAAGATGAAGAAATTTTTGTTAAGGTTATCACTTCATTAAGCAAAATCAGATTTAACGATCCTTCCGCTTTAACTAATTGTAATTTAAAAGAAATATCAAAAGAGGTTGCAAACTTTTCTTGCGAATTATTAAAGTTAGAATACGAAGGAGTTATAAAAATAATAATTTAAGTTTATGTCAATAATCAACGAAGTCAAAAAGAAAATGACCGCAAACTTGGATAAGATTGAAAAGGTAGAAACTTATCGCAAAAGGGATAAAATGTTTGATGTCGTTTTTCATATCGCAGATGTTTTGATGAAAAAAGATTTAGATTTAATTACAGAGGGACAACTTTTACAAATGGGAGGTAAGTTAGCAGGAATTTCAGCCTATCTTGGAAATATTTATGCTTCGGCAAGGGCTGAACGGGATATTACTGAAAATGCAATAGATGAGGCAATAAACAGAATTTCAATAGATCTTTATTCTTTATCAGATGAAAAAATAACTTTGGCAAAAAGCAAGGCAAGACTAGAAACAAAAGACTTACAGGATCAATTAACTATCAAAGAATACAATAAGAACGCAGTAGAATTATTACTTAATTCAACTAACTCAATGCTTTCTTTTATTCAATCCGGTATTAAGGTTAAACAGGGAGAAAGATTTATGGGTAAGAGCGTTCAAGATCAACATTAAAAAAACCGGTGAGGGGAGGTGTTGGACGGGTATTGGCGTTTTATATCCTATTTATTGCTGTCCCCCTTTGAATGACTTGAAGCCAACAATAGATAAGTCAGCCGGTTAATTCATTTATGAAATACCAAAATAAAATTATAGTTTTTAAAAGAGAAATTTTAAGTCCTAAATATGTTTTCGGAATTGTTAAGGATAACTTTTTTTATAGGGTTTCGGAAAAAACAATAAACGATCCAAAAGAATTTCCGAAAAAAGAATTGTCTAAAAATTATGGTAATACCACTTACGAAGAAGAACTGGATAGGAAGATAGAAAATAAAGAAGCACTTGTTATTGGCGAAATAACAAAGGAAAACAAAATGATATTTTATTTTGACCATAGATTTTTACAACCTATAGCTTACGAGTGCGGAGATCCACCGATACCCGTAAGATACAATATAATAATAATAAAAAAAGAAAATGGAAATCAAACAAGAGTATAATGGTTATACAATTTATTTCAACGAAGAAGGAGAATATTGGAAAACACTTATAAGCGGAGAATGGCAAAGAGGATCTTTAAAAGAAATAAAATCTTATATTGATAAATTAAATAAAAAAGATTTTAAAAGAATACCTATTTTTTTTAGAGAATATTCATCATATGGACGAAATCGTGATTTTAAAAAGGCAGAAATAACATCAATCGGATTAGATAAAACAGTCTTTATTGTGCCAGAAGGAAGAAAAAATGCTGAACATTGTAGTATTGCTTATAAACAAACCACTGAAAACCAAAATATTATACTTGAAATTTACAAATTAGAAAAAGAAAAGAAAAATATTGAGGAATTGCTAAATGAAAAGAATAAAAGTTTAGAAATAGTTGATTTTGAAGATCTTTATAATAAATTTATTAAAAAAGATATATGAACTCACTACACCCAATTATTATAATTTTAGTTTTAGGTATTATTTTTATATTTGCCTTTATATCAAAACAAGAAAAGATAGCAGAACAACAGGAACAAAAGATAAAGTTTGAAGATCAAGACTATAATTATTCTAAAGAAATTTCTAAAACGAAAAATTACGAAAATCAAGATTTAAGACTTTGTTTAGAGAGTGCTGACCTTAATTACGAAAGCCATTGGCAAGGAGCATGCGAAAGAAGAAAATTACACACTAATTGCGATTTACCACTTACTATTGGACAATTCTTTAAAGATATTAGAAACGAAGAAAAAAAAGAATGTAAAAATATTTATTATGATGAAAAATAAAGGAAAGGATTTTGAGAAATTTATCGCTCACGAAATAGAAGAAATAGGATTAGGAAATGCAAACCGAGAAAAGAGAAGCGGAGGAGGATTAAATAAAGGCGATATAAGAGCAAATTTACCCTTTCTCATAGAGGCTAAAGACCAAAAGACAATCCATATACTTGATTGGATAGAACAAGCCCAAAAGCAGGCAGAAATAGGAAATATAAGTAGCGATAAATGGGCTTTAATATTCCGTAATCCAAACAGTCCGACAGAATACCCAGAATGTTATGCAGTTATTGATATGTGGCAATTCTTTGAACTTTTAAAGAAAGACGCAGAGCCGAAAATTAAAGCACCGGACCGAGAGCTTAAATGGGCCTTAACAGCACTAAAGAACGCAATAAGTAAGGTTTTAAAATTGTTAGATTAAAATGGAAACGATTGACATATTGACATTTTTAATAGATTTGTTATTCCTGTTGTTTTTAACAAGTTATATAATAATAAGAAAAATATGAAATGCCCAAAATGTAAAAAAGAATGGAAAGATGATTGCGAACAATCTTGGTGTATTGAAAAATATGGAGAATGTTTTGCTTGTCTCGCACTAGGAGAGCGTGAAGATTGGGACGAAATACTTGATTATATAGATGAGTGCTATAAAAATAGGAGTTAATATCTCCTTAAGGGATTATCAATAGGCCAGAATGCTTAAAGTATCAATAGAGCATGATAATTCTTTAAGGGAATATTAAATTCCCAATAATTTAATATGACCACCTACCATAAGGTAATAGAAAGGGGGTGGTCAATATGCCGAGTTAGCTTAATGGTAAAGCACCGTTGCAACATAAAAACAGGTTAGGTGTATGTAGGTTCAATCCCTATACTCGGCTCAATAATTAAAAATAAAAATAAAAATATGAATAAAAATATAATTTTAATTACATTATTAATAATTTGTTTTTTTCCTTTTTTTCAAGCTAGTGCCGTGACAAACGAAACTTGGACTAATATTTACAACCGAATTGAAACCCTTGAAAATAAAACCGCCTCCCAAGAGCAGGAAATAAAGGATCTAAAACTTAATTGTAGTGCCCAAAATCAGCCACTACAGACAACAGAATTAGAAAGTAGAGTAAATATACTTGAAGCAAGACTTGAACAGCTAGAGAACTTTTTTAAAAGGTTTAGCCAAAACGTGACCAACCTTTTTGGAATTATCATAAATAAAATTACAAACTAATGGATAAAAATCTTGCTTTTAATAATCTATTGTCAATAACAATGATTTTAGAGGAGTTAGGAATAGAATATTTTTTAGCTTACGGAACTCTTTTGGGAGCGGTAAGGGAAAAAGATTTTATTGAACACGATCTCGATATTGATATTTACATCACAGAGCCGAGTTTTAAAATGGACTTTTTTAAAAAAGCCATAGAACACGGATTTGAGATTAAAAATATTTTCGGAATGCTTAAATATGGGGGAGAAATATCAGTTAAAAGAGATAAAATCAAGATAGATATTTTTTTCCTTTATTTTGACGAAAAGAAACAACAATATTGGAACGCAATTTGGCTTAATGGGTGCGTAAATGGACCAACTGATATGATTAAGCATGTTTATCCGGCCGAAATATTTAACTACATCAGAGGAGCAAATATACAAGGTCGTTATTTTATTGCTCCTATCAAGCAAGAAGAATATTTGGAATTAGTTTATGGAAAAGATTGGAGAACTCCAAAGAAAGAATTTGACTGGAGAACAGATCATCAATGTAAAGAAAAATAAACTTATGAAATATCAAGGATATTATTTTTTAGGATTTTTAGCATTTTCAATTTCAATAATGCTTGAAATATTTAATGCCTCAATGTTTTGGATTGCGATAACCAATATATCAAGTTTTCTTTATTTTACGATTTCTTTATTAAAGTTAGAAGAAGATTACCAAAAATTTAATTATCCTTTCAAGGGATTATTAGACAATTCCATTTTATCAACTTACACAAAAGAAAAGACTGATTTAACAAAAAAGGAATTTGATAGTATGCTTAAATCAATAGAAGAAACTTTAGAAATTGAGGAAAAAAAACCAGCCTATATTTGGCACAGTAATTGCGATAAATTTTTTAATGAGTTTCCAAAATATAAATTAGATAATATTTATTGCGGTATATTGGGCGGTATATTGGTCCAAAAAAGAAATATTGTTCCAAAAAATCATATTTGGTTTGTAGATAAAGAAGGAAAAATAATTACACAATTTTATTATTTAGGAAAATGAACGAAAAATATTGGAAAGAATTTTATAAAGGAGATAAAGCGCCAAAAGATCCGAGTAGCTTTGCTTTATTTTGCTTAGATTATATCCCAGAAAAATGTGTTTTGTGGGATATTGGTTGCGGTAATGGAAGGGATACTGACTTTTTTATTAAGGAAAGGAAAAAATCAGCAATATTAGGTATTGATTTATGCGCTCCTCAAGGGTTTAATTTTTTAACGAGAAATATTAAAAATCTAACAGAAAGAGAATTTACAAAAGCAAATGTAATTTACTCAAGATTTTTTTTACATTCTATTGATAATTTTGAAATACAAGACCTTTTAAGTAAGATTAAAGAGAGGTCTTTTTTTATGGCTGAAATGAGAGCAGAAGGAGATAAACCTTTACTTTTTAAGGATCACAAAAGAAATTATATTGACGGAAATTTACTTTTGAAATATTTGATTAAACTTGATTTTGAAATCCTTTATTTTACAAAAGATAGAGGATTAGCAAAATACAAAAACGAAGATCCATTAGTAATTAGGGTTATAGCAATAAAAAAATGATTAAAGACTGCACAGCAATAATAACGACTTTCAACAGGAAAAAGCAATTATTAAAACTTATTGAGTCTATTAAAAAATTTAGCCCTATGCCTATTATTGTGGTTGATAACGGAAAAGGGCAGAAATTAAAAATTGAAGGGTTGGAATATTACAAAGTCCCTTTTGACGCAGGGCTTTCTTACTCTAGAAACTTTGCACTAGACAAGGTTTTAACAAAATATTTTTTATTACTTGACGATGATTTTGAATTTACTAAAGAAACAAAAATAAAAAATTTTAAGTCAATATTAGAAAAGGGTTTTGATTTGGTTGGGGGAAAAGTAGAAGGGTTGGAATATCACGGACTTATTGAACTAGAAGGAGAAACATTACGATACCTTAAAAATGAACGGGGATTTTTAAATAATTATCCTATTTACGATATGGTGCTTAATTTTTTTATGGCCAAGACTAAAAAGATTAAAGAGATTAGGTGGGATAACGATCTAAAACTTGCCGAACATACAGATTTTTTCTTTCGTGCTAAAAATTACGGGCTTAAAATAACATACGAGCAATCTGTTAAAATTAAACATAATCAGATACGAACCGGAGAATACGCAAAGTTTAGAAAACGAGGACCGGAATTTGTGCAATTATTTATGAAAAAGCACGGAATAAAAAAGATTGTTAATTTTATAGGAGCAGAAACATTGTATTTAGAAGAACCAAAAGAGGAGGAAATTATAATTGAAGAAAAAGCGAAAATTGATTTTTTAATTACTTATTTTGGAAGGAAGGAAAACCTAGAAAATTTATTGTTTTCCATTGCTAAATATTACCCGAAAGCCAATATACTTATTGCAGATCAAACGGGGGCTTTTAGGTCTGATTATTATAAGGATCTTTGGAGAAGGGTTATGGACGCAGGGTTAATTTACAAGCCGACAGCTTTTAATTTATTTTACGATTTTGGCCTTTCAGCATGCAGAAATTATTTATTGGGAAAAAGCGAATTAGATTATATTTTAATTTTAGAGGAGGATTTTATTTTTTACGAAGAAACAGACATTGATAAAATGTTATTACTTTTAGAAGAAAAAGAAGATATTATGATTGCGGGCGGAATGGTTGTTAATACTCCGGCAGAATTACATTTTGAATATGATTTAGAAAAAAAAGATAAAATATTGCATCTAACAAAGCCAAAGAACGAAATTAAAGAATTTAAAGGAATAAAATATTTAGAACTAGACTGCGTTTTTAATTTCTTTTTGGCTAGAAGCGAACTTTTTTACAAAATAAAATGGGATAAAAACTTGAAAATTAACGGGGAACATTTAGATTTCTTTTTAAGGTTGAAGGAATTAGGAAGCAACAATAAAGTAGTCTATTTACCAGAAATTAAAGTAAAGCACGATAAACAGATCAATGACGAGCAATACCAAAAATTAAGAAGTCGGAAAGAGTTTTTAAAACTTTCTATGAAGAAAAACGGGATTAAAGAGATAAGATATCCTAGTGGATTTACTTATTTTATTGATAATAATAATAATTTAGTAATTAAAAAAATATGCGAATACTAATGACCGGCGATATGGGTTTTATTGGAACTCATTTTAAAAAATATCTTAATCAATTCCCGACAATAAAGGTATTTACTGAAGATTTAAAAAGAGGACCAAAGGAAAATATATTAGTAAGTGATGCAATTAAAGATATTGATGTAGTTTTTCATTTTGCCTCACAAACATCTGTCCAACAATCAATATTAGATCCTATTTCAGACGCTACAAATAATATAATCGGAACTTTAAGAGTATTAGAAAAATACCCATTCAAGAAAATAATTTATGCAGGATCAGTCGCAGGTAAAGATCCAAAAAGCCCTTACGGACTTTCAAAGAGAACAAGCGCTGAATATATTAAAATGTTATATAGCGATTATGTGATATTAAATTTTCCGAACATTTATGGAGAAGGAGGAAACGGGGTTATTGATAAGTTTTTAAAAAGTGATATAATTAACATAAACGGGGACGGAAAACAGACAAGAACTTTTATTGATGTAGAAAATCTTTGCTTGTTGATATTTAATGCTATTTTCCTTGAAAAGGGAGAATACGACATTGGAGGAGAAACAAGAGATTTGAATTGGATTGTTAATAAGTTTTTACAATATTATCCACAAAAAAGAGTATATTATGTGCCTGAAATGCACGGGGAAATAAGAAAATCTTTAATTAAAAACACCTATCCAGATTTATATTTTAAGGAAGGAATTGAGAATTACATTAAAAAGTTTATAAATATTTACTAAAATGGAAATTACAGAACAAAAATTAAATAGATTTTTTTACTTATCGGAAACAGCAGAACAACTAGACAGAGATGTTTCCGAGTTAATAATTTCCGCAAAGGAAAATCAAGGAAAGATAAAGCATATTATCCAAAGAAATGGACAGCCAGTTGATATTTTAGAATTAGATCTTTGGCTTGAATATCATTACGGAAACCCAGACGCAACTAAAATACTTTCTGAAAAATACCCTACCATTTTTGAAAAGTCAAAAGAAAAAGAAAAGATTGCTGAAGAATTGAGCAATTTTTGTGCTACCGAATTTGGTTTTAATTTCCGAACCATTAAGCCTTCACAACTTATTAGGCTTGTGATTGATATTGTTAATTACAAACTTAAAGAAAAAGAAAAAGAAAATGGCTATAGAGATTAAATATTACGATACAGAAATAATTGACATAAACGAATTAAAGCCAGCCGGATATAATCCGAGATTTATGTCTAGGAAGGAAAAGGATAATTTGAGAAAATCAATAGAATTGGGGGGATTGGTTGAAGATATTGTTATCAACAAAGATAGAACAATTATTGGAGGACATCAAAGATATAGTGTTTTAAAAGAAATGGGCGCTGAAAAAGTGCCTGTAAAAATCGTTGATTTAACAAAAAGACAGGAAAAAATATTAAATCTTGCTTTAAATGAAGTTTCGGGAGAATGGAAAGAAGAAGATTTAGCAACTTTAATTGACGAGATAAGAAATGACGCTATTGGTTTTACAGAGGAGGAAATAAACCAATATATTATGAGAAAAAGCATTATGTCCGATTTAGGAAGGGATAATTACGATCCGGACGATGATGACGAAATTAAACAAAGATTTGAGAATAGCGAAAGAGTGCCTATAAGGATCAAAGAACCGGAGGAGAAGTTTAAGAAAACAGAAATCGCTTTTTACGCAGAAAACTTTGAACAATACCAAATGATTAGAGATGAATTTAAGACTACCAGAAAAGGAGAATTAGACCTTAATAAGTTAATTACTTTTTTGAGAAATGATAATAAAGAACAACACCCCGATACAGAAGTTTCAGCTTAACGGATTTGATGTTTTCGTTAAAAGAGAAGATCTAGCGACAGAATTTCCTGCCCCGAAGTTAGCAAAATTGAGAGGGGTTTATATTAAATTGAAAGAATTAAAAGAAAAAGGAACAAAAATTTTAGGGGTTTTAGACACTAGAATATCAAAATCCGGTTGGGGAGTAGCCTATCTTGCAAAAGAAATGGGATTTAAGGTTTATGCTTTTTATCCAAAACTAAAGAGCGAAACAGAATTACAAGAACAGCAAAAAATGGCAAAAATGCTCGGAGCGGTGCTGGTAGGAATGAAAGCAGGAAGAACCGGAGTGCTTTACGGACAAGCAAAGGTAGAAATAGAACGGATCGGAGGTTATATGCTACCTATGGGACTTACATTACCCGAAAGCATAAAAGAGATCTCACGAGAGGCAAAAACAATACCGAAGGAATATTTAGGGGGCGATCTAGTTTTAAGCGTAGGTAGTGGAATGAGCATTGCAGGAATAGCAGACGGAATTGCCGACAAAATGAATTTTATTTATGGAATATCAGCCGGAATGAATACAAAGAAGCAAAGAAACAGAATTTTAAAAGAAAGCGGACACGAATTACCGAAGAATGTTAGACTTATAAGGCCAGCCGGAATTGATTATTATTCAGAAGATAATATTTTTACTCCTTTTCCTTCAAGCGTTTATTATGACAAGAAGGCTTGGAGGTGGCTTTCCGAAAACATTACAAAATTAAAACAGCCTATACTATTTTGGAATATAGGCCAATAAAATTATGAAAAATAATTACGACAGCCCTAGACTTTCAAGCCAATACATATTTTGCCCCGTGCCTTTTACTCTGGATAGTTTTGCTGGCTGTCCTCATAATTGCCGATATTGTTTTTCTTATTTTAACTATATTTTAAACGAAGCGACAAAAAAGAAGGTTTTTGAAGAAACAAAGGAGGGAGTGGATATTGAACACATTAGAAGAATTTTTAATAACAATCCAAGAAACGAAAAAGAAAGAGAACTTTGCGAATTTGTCAAAAGAAAAATACCGGTGCATTGGGGAGGAATTACAGATCCTTTTTCAAGGTTTGAGGAAGAAAAGAAAATAAGCATACAGATCCTTAAAATACTGGCCGAAAATGATTACCCTTTTATAGTTTCAACAAAAAATCACAGATTAGTAAATGGAGAATATTACGAAGCACTAAAGGAATGCAAAAAGGCCATTGTGCAAGTTTCCTTAATATCGCTAAACCCTAGACTGGAAAGATTAGAAACAGATCCAGAAATAAAGATTGCAAATAGACTGGAAATGATTGAGAAGGCAAGTAAGGTTGCAACAAAGGTTATTGTTAGATTACAGCCTTTTATCCCTTTCTTTTGCGAAGAAGGTTTAGAGGATCTTATTAAGGCAGTTTCTGAAAGAGGAGCAAAAGCAATAACGCTAGAATTTTTAAAGTTTAGCCAATTCAGCCTAGCAGATCCATTACTGAACAAGACCATAAAAGAGATAAGCGAAGTTTTGGGATATGACCTTGAAAACTATTATAGGAATTTCGGAAGGAAGCAGGAAGGCGACATACAGCTTTATCCAAAGTTTAAAATCCCGACAATAATAAAAGCCAAAGATTTAGCCCATAAATACGGAATGGAATTTTACTGCGCTGACAACGAGTTAAGAGATATGGGGGACGGACCTATTTGTTGCGGAATAAACGGAACAGAAAAAGGCTTTGAAAGGACGAGTAATTGCAATATAAATAAGCTTATTTTCAAAGCAAAAGAGAAGGGGTGTGTTAGTAGCAAGGATTTTGAAGAAAACGACAAGGATCTATTTAGCAATATATCTTGTGATTGGCTTAATGTAGGGGATTACAAGAACAGAAACAAGAGATTGAATATGAGCGCCTTTGATAGAGCAAGGACTATATTTAACAGCAGGGGAAAGCATTCGCAGAGCATGAGCAAGTTTTTTTACAGAATGAAGTTTGTTGGAGTGGATAGAGAAGGAAACAATATTTATCAATACGATCATAGCAAAAAAGATTAAAAAAATGATAAATGAATACGAAGACATTGAAGAACAATGGGTAGCAATTAGCAAGAAGCTAAACAAAATAGAGATAAGAGAAATTGAATTAAGGCAACTCGGTTATTCTTACAAAGAAATTTCCAAAAAATTAAAAGAGGATTTGGAAAAAGAAAGAAGCGAGAAGCTTATTAGACAGCATTTTTATAAGAAGGGAAAATTGAGGCAGGCCTATGATGTTTATTGCGAAATGCTAATTAGGGAAAGTATTGAGGTTGGGAAGCTGACTATTAACAGCTCCGTAGATTTGGCTTCAAAAACTCTTTTGTCTTTGATGCAAAAAGATAAAAAGGACGAAGTTAGATTACGGGCCAGCGTAGAAATTTTAGACAGGACGCTTGGCAAACCGGTGCAGACTGAAAATATAAACTTGACCGATATGAGCAAGATTGAAGAAAATAATAACGAGATTAAAAAAATGGTAAATGAAATTAGCAACATTGGAAAAGGAGGAAATGCTAAAGCCGGAGCTACCGGAGATACCGGAGAAATGGAAGCCTCTTGTTAATCATTTGCTTGGCTATTTTACTTTAGACGGAGAAAACCTATTGGATTGTATTACAGAGGGGGAAAAGGTTATTTTTTACGCTTTAATTTGTCCAGAGATTGATAGGTTGCAGATTATTTGCACCACACAATACGGAAAGAGTTTGATTGTTGCTATGGCTTGTTTAATACTTACTTGCGTTATGGGATATAGAGTGGCCGTAATTGCTCCTTCAAACGAAAAGGCCAAGATTATAATGAATTATTATATTGACCATTTGGGAGATAGGCCAGAATTTTACAGACAACTGGAACAGAATACAAGACTTGAAAGACTTAGGCAGGAGCAAAGCAAGAATAAAATCATTTTAAGGAACGGAGGAGGAATATTTGTTATTTCCACACAGGAGAAATTTGCAGGAAAGAACATTGAAAGTGCAATGGGACAGGGAGCGCAGATTGTTATTGGAGATGAATTTGGTTTGATTTCCGACAGGACAGAAGCAACAATTTTCCGTATGATTTCGGGAAAGAAGAATGGACGATACATAAAAATTGGAAATCCATTTTATAAATTGCCACCTTATACACACTTTAGCGAAAGTTGGGAAGATCCAGCCTATTATAAGATTTTTATTGATTATGTTAGGGCAATTAAAGAAGGACGATATACTGAAAGATTTATTGAGGAAGCGAGAGGAAAGCCACTTTTTAGCGTAATGTATGCTTGTGAGTTTCCACCGGAAGGAGAAATGGACGAGAAGGGATACAGACAGCTTATTTCCAAGAGCAAGATCAGAACCGGAATTACCGCAGATGCTTTATTGATGATGATTGAAAAAGAAAGAGAAGGAAACGGGGGACGATTAAGATTTAAGATTAAGTGCGGAGCGGATATTGGGGGGGGTGGAGATAAGAATGTTTATACTATCAGATACGGCCATTTTGCCGTTAGGGTTGGTTTTAACAAGAGTAATGACACAATGGTCAATATTTCAGAATTAGAGCGCCTACAGGCCATTTGGGGCTTTGAATGGGAAGATGTAAATATTGACGACATTGGAATTGGAAGAGGGGTTTGCGATAGAATGATTGAAAAGGGTTATGCGGTTAATGGGGTTAATGTTGGAAATCCGGCGAGCGATAAAGAATTTTCAAATTTAAAGGCCGAATTATATTTTGAAACTATGAATTGGATCAATCACGATGACACAAGACTTTGTAATAATCCAGATTGGTCGCAATTACTTTGGATTAAATATAAAGTCAATTCGGATAAGCAATTTAAAATTGAGCCGAAGGAGGATTTAAAAAAGAGGACCAAGAAATCGCCCGATGACGCTGAAAGTTTAATGCTTACTTTTTATGAACCGCCTTTTGTAGGAATATTATAATTTTAAAAAATATGTCAATAAAAAAAATAATTTGTTTTATATTTGGACATAATTATCAATATAATGGAAGTATTGGTTTGCCTTATCAAAGTGGAGGTATGTTTTCTGGATTGGTAATAGATTACGAATGTGTTTGTAAGAGATGTCATAAAAATATAATTAGACAAAAAAAATGGTAATAAATAGTTGGCGTAGAGCCTTAATCAAAAAGAAACTTGGGATCAAGAGAAGGAAAATACCGATCAAGATACCAAACATCTTACAAGACGGAGAAAAGTTTTTTAAGATGACGGATAAAGAAAGGGATCAGTTTTTAGAGCAAAATTTAATTATTTACGATTTTAACGAAAAAGTTTATAAAAAAATATAAATATGAAACAGAAATTACATACAAAAGTGGAAAATGTTTTAAACCCTTTTAATAGAAACCATGTTGCAGAATTATCTGCATTAACAAAAGAAAGGGGAATTTGTTGTGCTGAATGTAAAAGCAAAAATGTTGAATTTATGCAACTTTCTCCTGACCTTGGCACGTTATATTTTTGTTCAAAAAAACATTTCAAAAAGTTTGAGAGAAAAAATATATATCGTGCGTTATCATTAAAAAAAATTAAATAAAAAAACAATGTCAAAAGATAAAGAGATCAGCGCAAGACTTAATAATATTCCTGTCAATTTAGAGATTGAAGGAAGGGACGAAAGAAAGTGGTTTTCTTTTATTAAGCATTCGGCCCAGAGAATAGACTACGGGGAGATTGAACTTAAAATTACGATAAAGGCGGGCAATGTTGTAAATATTAAAAACATTAGAGAAATTGAAAATTTTAATATTCACTCTTGACATATTTTTTAGGTCAATTATAATGATATTAAGAAAACTAAATAATCTCTGAAGAACAGAGGTAGCAAACAGCCATTAGGCAAAATGCTATCTCTGTTTTTTTCAAGAAAATGAATTTTTTAGAAAAAATAAAAAGCGTCTTTTCTACAAACGGATCTAATTACACAATAATTGAACAGCTGACGAGAAAAGATAAATACAAAGATAAAGACGGATTAACTTTAAATGAGTTAAGCCTTTATCTTAACAGAGCTATTGATAAGAGGGCTACAAAAGTTGGAAATACAAAATGGATAATGAAAGATTTGGGGGGGAATGTTATTGAAAGCAAGGAAGCAGAAGAATGGCTTAATTTATTAGCAAAGCCAAACAAGATGATGACTGGAACGCAATTTTGGAAAATGGTGCAGACACATAAGGATCTTTGCGGAGTATCTTATATTTACAAAAAATCAGAAAGAGAAATTTTTGAAAAATCAAAAGTCAAAGAATTGCATATCTTGAACCCAAAGGCAATGGAAGAAATTTGGAGTCCAGTAGAAATGGAATTTACATCTTATAAATATCATACTAACACCGGAGATTTAACTTTTAGCAAAGATGAGATTATTAGGATCGCAAGACCGAACCCAAAAAATCCTATAAAGTATGTTAGCCTTATTGTGGCAGGATTGAGTGCTATTTCCACCGGAATACAACTTGAAGATTACCAAGAAAATATCCTTTTGAACGGGGGAAAGATACAAGGACTTTTTAAATTTAAAAATGCAACAGCAAAACAACTTGACGAGGCAGAAAAGAGATATAGGCAAAAATACGCAGGAGCGAAGAAAGCAGGATTACCTTTATTTTTAGCAGGCGACTCTGATTATATTAATATCGCTTTAAGTCCTTCAGAATTAGGATATTTGGAAAGTAAGAAAGCTAACCTTGACGATATTTGTCTTTTAACGGGAGTTCCAAAGTCAATGTTGGCTAATTATGACGAAGCAAAATACAGCAACGCAGAAGAAGGTAATCGTTTCTTTTTATCAGAAACTATTGTGCCGGAAGATGATGACCTTAACGATTTTCTTAATTGGTTTCTTATACCGGACAATTTAGACCTTTGTTATGAGAACCCAGTCCCAGAAAATAGAGAAGAAAAAAGAAAAGACCTTGAAACTGCTGATAAGGTTTATGCATTGACAACGAACGAAAAGAGAAAAATGTTAAAATTGGAAGAAGTGGAAGAAGGAAATAAGATTTTGATACCTTCTAATCTTGTTCCACTTGGAGAAGAAACCTCTGCCACAGCAGAAGGTAAAAAAAAAACTATCCACCCTTTAGCGAATGAAGCAAATAGAAGGGCTTATTTTAAAGCAATGGATAGAATTTTAGAAAGCGAAACAAAATTATTGAAAGGAAAGGTTGCAAGCTACTTTAAAGGGCAAGAAAGACGCTTATTAGAGGAGTTAGATAGAAGAAAGAGCAAAAGCTTCATTGATGAGCTTTTTAACAGAGAAACGGAGATTAAAATAGCGATTGAGGACTTTTTACCAGTTTTGACAGAAATATTATCAAGGGCCGGAACGAGAGCGAAGGAAATGACCGGAAGCGATTATGATTTTATAGTGAGCAACACAATACGAAATTGGCTAGACGAAAAAGTAAGTATTTTTTCAGAAGAAATTACTGATACTACATTTGAAAAATTAAAGCGAGAGTTTAGCGAGAGTTTGGAAAGTGGAGAAGATAGGAATGCTTTAATAAATAGGATCAATAATACTTACGAAGGATTTACCAAGACAAGAGCAAAAACCATTGCGAGAACAGAAGCACACGGGGCTATGCAGAAAGGAAATATTGAAGGATATACACAAGGAGGATTATTGATTAAGATTTGGGTAGCGGTTATGGACGGACATACTAGAGATAGCCATGCATACCTAGACGGACAAGAAAGACCAATGGACGCACCTTTTTCAAATGGTTTGATGTATCCGGGCGATCCTAACGGCTCGGCTGAACAAGTAATAAATTGTCGTTGCACAATATAAATAAAAAATATGAGAAAAAAAAATATAAATTAAAATTGTTTGGGAGGGATTATCAAATGAAGGTTGGCGAAAAAGCCGAAGTTCATTTACCGATCAAAGTTAAATCAATAGACAAGGAGAATTTTAAATTGCATATGGTTGCTTCTACTCAAGATGTGGATAGACACGGAGATGTCTTGATACAATCGGGGGTAGAACTAGAAAACTTTTTACTTAATCCGGTTATTCTTAACTCACACAGATACGGGGATATTGTTGATGTGATTGCGAGGGCAGAAAATACCGAAGTTAAGGGAAAAGGTAAAAAATCAAGGTTGGAAATGGATTGGATATTTGCAGTAAAGGAAAATCCAAAGGCACAGATTGCTTTTGACCTTTATGCAGGAAAATTCCTTAATGCTTCATCGGTTGGACTTATTCCAAGAGAATTTAAGAAAAATCAAGACGGGACTACGGACTGGTTTACAATCACAAAATGGGAATTACTAGAAACATCTGCCGTTTCCGTCCCTGCTAACGCAAGAGCGCTAGCTAAACAAAAAGGAATAAAAATTGAAGAATACGAAGAAGAAGAAAAGGAAGAAGAAGGGGACGAGGAGGAAGAAGAATTAGAGGAATACAAAGAGGAGGAAGAAACAGAGATTGATCCAGATGATGAAGATTTTGAAGAAAATGAGAGGGGGGACGAGGAGGAAGAAGAAAATCCAAATCCTGAAGAAAAAAAACCAGAGGAAGGAGAACAGGGAAAGGAAGAACCGAACCCAGAACTTAATCCACAGGAAGAAAAAGGATCAGAAATTTTAGAAAATATTTATAAGCAAACAAAAGAATTGGTGGAAGAAGTCAAGGCCAAACAAGTCAATGACGCTAGAAGCCAGAATGTTAATCTTATAAATAAGATTACGAAAGAATTATTATTAGTTAAAAAAATTATTTAAAAAAATGTTGGTAAAAACAAAAGTAATTGAAAATGGTGTTGAAGTAGAGAAGGAAGTTGAAATGACCGAGAAGGAATTTTCGGAATACGAGGCTAAAGAGAATATTAAAACTTTAGTTAAGGACGCTTCTAAAGAAATTTCCAAAGAAGCCGTTTCCGAAATTAAAAACTCAATGGAGTTGGAGATTAAAAACTGGTTGTCCGAACAAAAAGAAGCTATTACAAAAGCGGTTGGTGTTTATTCTCCAGAAGCTAAAAAGGATAGGGCTGGATTAAATAAATACTTTAAAGAGTTTGCTAAGGCTCTAATCGCAGAAGATGTTGCAAAACTAAAAGAACTATCTACTGACGCTACAGGAACACCTTACGGGGGTTATGTGGTTGATACAGAGTTAGACGCTAACATCAGATTGCTACTTGGAGAATACGGAGTAGCTAGAAGCGAATTTGAGTTTTTGACACTAGCAAAACACACTTATAAGAGTAATGAATTAGCTACTGACATTATCGTTGGTTGGGCTGATGAGGCAGGATCATTAACTTCTACTCAATATGTTCTTGGACAGCACGAGTTGAGCTTAAAGAAACTTTTTGCAATAATTGGTTTTACAAGTGAATTGCTTGAAGACTCTGAAATTGACCTTTGGAGCTTTGTTTCGGGAAGGGTAGCAGAGAATATGGCTTATAAAGAAGATTTGGCCTTTTTTATGGGTGACGGAACTGCAACATACGGAAGTTTTACCGGTTTAGTTAAGCAGACTACTACTGTTAATCAAGTTGTTGCTACGGGATCAACATTTGCTAGTCTTACAGCTGATGACTTGCTTAATATGATTGACGCTACACCGATTGGAGCTTTAAGAAATGCAAAGTTTTACATGCACAGGACAATTATGTCCATTATCAGAAAACTTAAAGACGATAACGGACAATACATCTTCCAAAGACCTAGCGAAGGAGGACCAGCTACAATTTGGGGATACCCTGTTAGATTGGTTGAGGTTATGCCTACATCTACACAGGTAGATCAGACCGAAGAACCATTTATCCTTTTCGGAGATTTAAGACAAGGTGCTGTATTCGGGGCAAAGGGAGGTTTGAGAATAGAAAAATTTGACGCTGGAACTATCAGAAATGTTGCTAACAACGCTGACATTAACCTTATTACTTCTGACAGAAAAGCTGTTAGATTTATAGAAAGGGTTGGTTATGTTCAGATGATTACAACTTTCCGCAAGCCAATTACTGTTCTTGCAACTGCTCCTGCTTCGGCCTAGTTTGAAGTTTTATAAGGGGGGATTTACCCCTCTTAATAAGATTTTAAAATATGACATATATTTATAAAAACATTAAAAACGGAAAAACGATTTACAGTGACAAGGAAATTGACGATAAGGATTATGTTTTAGTAAATAAAATTATTAGCGGATTAAATGTAGATGAAGTATGGACAAAAACTATACAGATCAAAACACAGTAGAAGAATATTTAGGAGAGGCCATTGACCGATCTATTTCTTTGGAGATTGAAAATGCTTCTAGATTTATTGACCGATATACAGGAAGAAGTTTTGTCGCTTGCGATACTGCTTCAGCCAGATTATTTGACGGAATAGGAACGAGTGAATTACTTATTGACGATTGTATAGCAATTACAAAGGTTGAAATAGGAAATGATACATTTGGGAATACTTTTACAGAAGTGCCAGCCACCGGAGATGATAGATACTTACAGATACCAAATAATGAGCTACCAAAGACCTCATTATTGCTTACACAGAGGTATTTCCCAGAAGGAATACAAAATATCAAGATTACTGCAAAATGGGGTTATTCAGACGAAATTCCGGCAGAGATTAAGAAGGTTGCAACTTACCTTGTGGCTATGGAATACCAAAAGAGCGCCAACGGATTTATTGGAGGAATAGAAAGCGAGAGGATCGGAGAATATAGTGTTAGTTTTGGAAGTGGACAGAAAGATAAGGAAGAATTTAATAACATAAAGTCAATTTTAGACGGCTTTGTTAAAAACTTGATATGATAAAGAATTATTTTAAAACTTTATTTTCTGTTTATAGAATGGTTTGGACCGGAAATAAGTCTGCAATGCAATTAGTAGGAACTTTTTACGGGCATTTACAACAAAGCCAAACACTTACCGAAGGATTGAGTAGAGGATCTATGACAAAGCCTTTTAGAGTATGGTGTCCGGTAGATACAGATATACAGGAAGGGGATAATGTTTTGGAAGGGACAAGTTATTACAATGTAAGGGGAGTTAATCAAAGGGATTTTGCGGGCAGGAATAAGCATTTAGAAGTAGCTTTACAAAAAATAGAAGATTATGCCAGCATTTGATTTAAACGCAGAAATAACGGGTTTAAAAGAGGTTTTAGACGCTTTTGCGAGAAACCCGAAAACTGTTGAAAGGGAAACTAAAAACTTTTTTTCAAGGGCTATTGCTACTTATAAGAAAGGCATTTGGAATAACCCTTGGAGAATTGGAATGAGTGGCGGTGGTGTGCCGGTTGATACTGGAAATTTAAGGGATACGCATAGAACAGAGCTTAGGAGGTGGGAAGCAGTTATTTACCCGACAGCAGATTATAAAAAAGCAGTGCATAGCACAAGACCATGGCTTGATTATGTTATGGCCACAAAAGAAAAAGAAGTTATGCAGTTAGCAGACAATTTATTAAAAGAGATTACAAAAGATTTAGCAAAATAAAATGTTTCCAACTTTAATAAAAGAAATAAAAGATATACTGGAGGATATAAGCGAGGTGGCAAAAGTATATCCATATCCAGCAACAAAAATTGATGAATATCCTGCGGTAATATTTTATCCAGCCGGATTTGAGAATGGATTTGAAAGCACGCAAGAAAATAACAAAATTTATAACTTTAATTTATTTGTTGTTGTGAACGCCAATCAGAATACTTTTGGAAAGATATTTGAAACTATTTTGTCTGAAACTGTGCAAAAAGTATTAGACGAATTTGATGAGAAATGGAGTTCAACAATCGGATCGCATAGGGCTTCATACCTTATCAATTCGGGAGATTGGGGAATTGTAAATAACGAAAACGGAGTAGAATGCGTAGCAGAATTAAATTTAAGAATTAAATTATTAACTAATAATTAAAAAATATGGAAATTATAGGTAGAGAAATACAAGCAGGGCTTGCGGTTGAAAGCGTAAGGGGAACTGCAAAAACTGTGGCAGAAAAATGGATTAAACACACTTCCGCATACATACAAGAAAGAGCAGAAAATAAAGCTGATGACTCTATTTTCGGTAATTTTGCTGACAGTATGGGGAGGAGAGTGACTAAAAAATGGATTGAAGGATCTTTGGAGGGTATTATACAGGCAGACGCTTTAGGGTATATTCTTTATAATATCTTCGGAGCGGTTTCTAATTCGGGATCTACTGTTTTTACTCATAACTTTTCTTTAGCTCAATCTAATATCCACCCTTCATTGAGTATTTTTATTAAGGACGGATCAGTCCAGCAAAAAGTTTTTGCAGGAGGTATGGCCGATAAACTTACTTTAAGTGCAAGTGTGGACGATTATTTAAGATTTAAGACCGATTTTAAAGCTATTGAGGCTTCAGCAAATAGCGATACACCTAGTTATGATACTGAATACGATTTTGTAGGAAAAGATATTGTGGTAAAGATTGCGGATACAGAGGCAGGACTTTCTGGAGCAACGGCATTAAAAGTTAAAGGTTTAGACTTAGAATTTGCAAAAGGACTTTTATTACAACACATTTTTGGAAAATACGGACCAGAAACTATCAATAATTCTAAACTTTCAATAGAAGGAACGATTAGAAAAAATTATATTGATAGCGTATTTAAGGATCTATACTTAGCGGACACAGCAAAGTATATGTCAATCACTATCACAGGATCACAGATTATTGGAACTTCGGACAATCCTACTCTAACTTTTATTTTTAACAAGGTTATGATTACTGACTGGACAAAGAGTGGAGGACAGGACGAATATGTGGACGAAGAAGTTAAGTTTAAATGTTTTTACAATTTAACAGACAGCGAAATGGCGACAGCTTCATTAAAAAATCTAACAAGTGAGTATGACACACCATACTCGGTTTAAAAATTATGATATACGAAACAGAACAATTTGAGATAGAGGTTAAAGACTTTATTTCTTACGGAGAAAAAGAAGATATTGAATTAAAATTATTCGGAGATAAAGAAAAAGTAAAAACAGAAGAAATTTCTGGAAAAGAAATGTTTGCTTTTAAAGACGAATTTTTAAAAGTTTATATCAAGTCAATTAAAAACAAGGAAACAGGCGAGGAAGTCCCTTATAGTAAAGATTGGTTTAGGACACTTAAAGAAAGTGACGGGGACGCAATTATTGACTTAATTCCAGTTTTCAAAAAAAAAGACTAGAAGGACTTGAATATCAACTATTAGGAAAAAGGAAGCCAGACCGCATTGTTTTAATGGAAGTGTTAAGCGATGAATACGGGTGGCTTCCTTCTCAAATACGGGCAGAAAACTGGGAGGATATGGAAAATTATTTAGATATTGTTTGTGCAAAAAGATTTATAAAAAATAAAAGAAAACCATAGAATGTTTGAAAGAGAACTACAAATATTGGTCACGGCCAAAAATAACGCTACAAAGGAATTGCAACAGATACAGGATAGTATGAAATCCTTAAAAACAGACAGTCTTGCCTTGACTGGTGCTTTTACTGCTGTCACGGCCGGAGTAGTTGCCTTAGGAGCTTCTATGATTAACTCGGCAAGTAGATTTGAACAATCAGAAGTAGCTTTTACGACCATGCTTGGATCTGCGCAAAAGGCAAAGAGTATGTTAGCTGAAATGCAAGATTTTGCTAAAAAAACACCTTTTGAATTAACTGACATACAAAAAGCTGGACAAACTCTTTTAGCTTTTGGGCTAGAAGCAAACTCAATTTTACCAAACTTAAAGATGATTGGAGATGTTGCTATGGGTAATAAAGAGAAGTTTAACCATTTAACTTTGGCTTTTGCACAGGTGCAAAGCACGGGCAGACTTATGGGGCAGGATCTTTTGCAAATGGTTAATCAAGGTTTTAATCCTTTGCAGATTATTTCAGAAAAAACCGGAAAGAGCATGGCAAGCCTTAAAGAAGCAATGGAAGACGGGGCGATTAGTGCGGAAATGGTATCGGAGGCTTTTAAGGTTGCTACAAGTCAAGGAGGGAGGTTTTTTGGAGGAATGGAGGCACAATCTAAAACATTTGCGGGTATGGTTTCTAACCTTGCTGACGCTTGGGATAGATTTTTAGTAAAAGAAGGATCTAAATTATTAGAATGGGCTAAACAAATTACAGCATCATTGATTTATTTAGTAGATAATGTTTTACCGGCATTGGTAGAACAGATTGACGGGATAATAAAATGGCTTAATCAGAATAGAGTAGTTTTAGTTGCGGTTGCCACCGGAATAACAAGTCTATTTATTCCAGCCATGGTAGCATTAGGAAAGGTAATAATTTTTACAGTAATACCTTCTATTGCAAAACTTACATTAGCTCTTGGTCCTTATTTTGTGGCTGGAGCAGTTATTGGAGCTGTTATTTACGGAATTTACTCATTGATACAGCAATTTAATGGACTTAATAACGCAATGGACCAAACGGCACAACAAAGCGTTGATTATAGTGATAAAATATCAGAATTAAAGGCAAGATTAGACGGATTAGAAAATCCTAGCAAAAAAGTATCTAGTGCATTTTCTGGAATTGGAAAAAGTGCCGATGATACGGTTGATAAGGTCAAAAAATTAAATAAGGAAATTGAAAAGACTATTAGAGATTATAATAAAACTCAAATATCGCATAATCAAGAAATTGCTGAAGCTATTATTGCACAGCAAACTAAAGTATCTGATTTAGAAATAGAACTACAAAAGAAAAAAGCAGAAGCCAAAAAAGAAATTACTAGCGCCTCGGAATTTGAAAGAATATCAGAATTAAACCGAGAAATACCGGAATTAGAAAAAGTTTTGAATAAAGAAAGAGAGGCTTATGGAGAAGCGAGAAGATCTAACACAGCACTAGAAACAGAGATAGCAGAGGCTAAAAGAAGAGCCGGACTTACAGAATTAGAAAGAAAGTTAGAAGATATTAAGACACAAAGACAAGAAGAAAAGAACTCTCTTTTAGAAAAGTTAATGGAATATCAATTAGAGTTTTTAGCACTTAAAAAGACAAGAACAGATAGCCTTGCAGTTGAAAAAGAATATACCGCTAACTTAAAGAAAGAAGAAGAAGAACGAAGGGCAGAAATTGCTAAAACTAGACAAGAACTTGAATATTATACTAGAAGACAGGCAGGAGAACCGGCAGTATTTTCTAATTATAACCCTTACGGAGGAGCGCCTTACGGGGCTGTTCCGAGCGAGGTTAAACCGAATTTAAACATTAACTTTAACGGGAATATTAACGATAAGGATACATTTTTAAAAACTTTAAATGAAGGACTTAACAGGCAAAGCACTTTAAAAAACTTTGCAGGACAATAAAATTATGGGATCAATTAAATTTGACAATACAGAAATTTTAAACGGATCTTATATCCCCCGAAATATTAAACACGAAACGGCACAGGATAGAGATTTAAACATTTTAGAACTTGCCAGAGGAAATGGAAGTGTTTTGGTTAGCGAAAGGAGAGGATCAAAGATAATAACATTGGAAGGAACTATTACAGCCAGCTCACAAGCATTACTTGAAACTGCGATTGATAATTTTAAAGAATTATTTGGAAGACAGGCTAAAAACCTTGATATTGATTGGGGAGGAGCAACTAGAAGATATGTTGCTAGTTGCCAAGAGCATAATTTTGACAGGGATTTCTTTCATTTGAATTTTTGCCCTTGGACAGCAAAATTTGTTGTCCCTTCGGGAGTAGGAAAAGACACCACTATTACAGCAGAAAAGCACAATATTACTATTAACGCAAACCCTTATGCCTTTACCTCTACATTTGCAGGATCAGCGAAACCAAACCCAGTTATTACATTAGAAATTAGCAATGCAAAATCTAGTCCTGCTTCGGGGGTAGAGCTTAAAAATGTCACTACTGGAGAGCGAATAATTTATAATAAACAATCTGCATTTGCAACAAACGATACTATAGTTATTGATTTTGCGAATAAGAAGATAACAAAAGAAGGAATTGAGCAAGGTTTTTACGGGGTTTTTCCTTCACTTGCAATTGGAGCTAATAGTTTGCAATTACAATTCGGAAAGATTATTGACCAATATTCTCCCTTGCCTTCAAGCATATCAAGTTTTAGACAAATAAGAGGAGATGTGCAAGGAGCAGAAAGTTTTTTTGTTCCATATACAGACGCTACTTATAGAAGTGTTGCTATTTTTGTGAATAAAGACGGAACACCGGCAGATCCTTTGCAAGTTAGAATTGAAACTGATGACGGAGGAAAGCCAAGTGGGACATTGGTAGAGGCTAACGCTCACGGAACTATTGCGCAGGCCGATGTTGGAGCTGTTGGTGCTTTGGTTAATTGTGATTTAACTTCAATGATAACTCTAACGGCCGGAGTAAGATATTGGATAGTTTGCAAAATGACTACTGACGATCTTTCAAATAAATATAATGTAGGATATTTCAATAAAACTTATCAAAAAGGATCTTTAGCACACACGGCAGACGGAGGAACTACTTGGACGGAAGATGTTAATAGTAATTTAGGATTTATTCTTTATTACGGAGGAGTAGAAGAAACAAATCCTACTTACATTTCTACTGTTGTTTTAGATGTGGATTATTACAAAGAATTTTTATGAAAAATTTATCAATAAAAGTATATACCAATAACGGGACTTTCTTAAAAGATTGGGCGAGTATAGCCAATTTTTCTGGTTTTTCAAAAGAAATAAACTCTGGCCTTGGAGAATGCATTATTGAGTTATTAGTCCAGATAGATTATTTAGGGGCTGATTTAGCAGAAAATAATAGGGTGGATATTTTAATTTCCGATAAAGATACTTCAACAGACGGATTTGTTAAAATTTATTCCGGTTATATCTCATTGATTGAACCTTCAGTGGACGGATCAAAAGAAAGTGTTTTAGTTCACTTACTCGGACATTACACTAAACTTTCAACTGATTTTCTTAAAAACGGATCGCAAATAACTCTTTATTCTGATAACACTAACGGACTTACAACGACAGCAAGCGGAACGAGCGCAGATTTAGGATTGATTTTAAGAGGAATACTTGACCGATATATTGCAGAAACAGAAAACCCGAATGTGTTTTATTCTTCAGTAAGCATACCTTTAGTTTCTCAAACAGCGCTTTATTCTTTATCACTTAAAACCTACAGGGAAGCGATTGACTCTGTTTGTTCAATGTTGCCTTCGGGATATTTCTGGTTTGTGGACGAAGAAGGAATGATTTATATTAAGCCAAAACCGACAACACCTACGCATACATTTCAGTTTGGAAAACATTTTAAATCTATTAAAATATCAAAGTCAATGGAAAAAATAAGAAATTTTTTATTGATTTGGAACGGAGATCCTAGCGGAAGTGCTATTTTTAAATATTATTCTGACGAGGCTTCAATTAAAAAATATGGAAGAAGATCTGATTTTATACAAGATAACGGAATTACCGACACATCTTCGGCGGATAAAATGGGAGCAAAATACATTGCAGAAAATAAAGATCCTTCAATAAAATTAACTTGCGAAATACTAGACAATAATTTTGACGATGTGAATGGATACAATATTGAAAGCATACAGGTTGGAAATACTTGCAAGTTTATAAATTTCAATTCTTCAATTACTGATATTTTAAACGATAATATGCTTATTACGAAGGTTGATTATCTTTTTGATAGGGTTATTTTAGAGATTGAATTGATTAAAACTGGAATTGTAGATATTCAAAATAAAACGACAAAACAAGTCACGGAATTAAAAGCGCAGGGAATACCTGCTACTTATAGTTAAAATAAAAAAATATGAGTCCAAAAATACAAATAATTAAAAGAGATAGTAAAACTTTCACAATTAGAGTGGTGGACGCTTGCGGTGTAGCGATAAACATTACCGGATATACTGTTTATTTTACTGTTAAATCACAGGCCAATATTGGAAGCAATGACGGAACAGCTATTATTAGAAAGGTTATTACTAGCCATACAAACCCGACAGCTGGATTAACAGCAATACCATTAACTTCTACGGATACAAACCAGACAATAGGAGAATATTTTTACGATATACAAATGAAAAGTCCGACCGGAGCAATTAGTAGTTGTGTTAAGGGAAAATGTGAAATATTACAAGACATAACAGCTTCAATATAAAAATATGAGCGGAGAAATAAAATTAGAATTTACAAACGAGGAAATTGTTATCTATATGCTTGAACAAGGACCGGCTGGACCTACAGGGCCAACCGGATCTTCTGGTGCAACCGGCCCTCAAGGAGAAACTGGACCAACGGGATCTACTGGACTACAAGGACCTACAGGACCTACAGGATCACAAGGACCGACTGGAGAACAAGGACCTACCGGCCCTCAAGGACCTACCGGAGAACAAGGAATTACTGGCCCTCAAGGCCCTACCGGACAACAAGGAATTACTGGACCTACTGGATTACAGGGAGAAACCGGAGAAACAGGGCCACAAGGACCAACAGGACCTACTGGGCCTACTGGAATTTCTGGCACACAAGGACCAACCGGAGCGCAAGGACCTACTGGCGAACAAGGGGAAACCGGACCTACAGGCGAACAAGGCCCTACGGGAGAACAAGGACCAACTGGAGATGCAGGACCACAAGGAGAAATAGGAAATACAGGACCTACCGGAGCGCAAGGCCCTACTGGAGAGCAAGGACCTACTGGAGAGCAAGGAGAAAGTATTACGGGGCCTACCGGACCAAAAGGAGATACGGGAGCGACAGGACCAACGGGATCTACCGGCGAAAAGGGAGAAGTTGGAGAAACTGGGCCTACTGGCTCTCAAGGGCCTACAGGACCAACCGGAGAGCAGGGAGAAACGGGGGCTACCGGCGAACAAGGTCCTACTGGAGAAACTGGGGAACAAGGAGAAGTTGGGGCT
>Ga0172381_10000818_pt1 | contig 38740 bp, 42 predicted proteins | sample Leawel6488metaG_FD_119754 | JGI IMG/M metagenome (GOLD analysis project Ga0172381, IMG submission 119754) | Leachate microbial communities from a municipal landfill in Southern Ontario, Canada - Leachate well 64-88 metaG | ecosystem: Engineered > Solid waste > Landfill > Unclassified | place... | reverse complement strand
TAGTATCGGCAGGAATATCAACTATCTGAGGATATCCGTTACAGACAGATGCAACCTTAGGTGCAGATACTGTATGCCTGAGGAGGGGGTGCACTTGGTGGACCGCTCCTTGATTTTGACTTACAAAGAGATAGAAGATTTTACACGAATTGCTGTTGCTAAAGGTATCGATAAGGTAAGGATAACCGGAGGCGAGCCGTTGGTAAGGAGAGGTATTATTACTCTGGTAGAGGGACTTGCACCCATAGAGGGGATAAAGGATTTTTCAATGACCACCAATGGAGTACTCCTGTCTGAATTTGCTCACGATTTATTTCACGCCGGTTTAAAAAGGATAAATATCAGCCTGGACACTACAGACCCTGAAAAATATGCTTATATAACCCGGGGCGGCAGCATAGAAAGAGTGTTCGAGGGTATCACAGCTGCAAAAAAAGCCGGTTTATGGCCTGTTAAGATTAATTGTGTAGTAGAACACAACCGCAATGAAAGTGATGCCGAAGGTGTGGCCCGTTTTGCCGCAAGAGAGGGTTTAGTAGTCAGATATATCCCTTTAATGAATCTAAAAAACGGTAAGTTTTCAAGAGTAGACGGAGGAGAAGGGGGTAATTGCATAAATTGTAACAGGTTGAGACTTAACTCAACAGGTATGCTCAAACCGTGTCTTTTCAACAATATTGAATTTAATATAAGAGAGCTTGGCGCAGAGAGAGCGATCGAACTTGCATTGCAGAACAAGCCAGTAAGAGGTGATCACAATACCTCAGGATGCTTTTACAATATAGGAGGTTAAAATGGAAAACAGCAAATTTAGCCATACAAAAGAGGATGGCAGGGTTAATATGGTAGATGTCGGAGACAAGGTCTCCTCCGAAAGGGTTGCCAGGGCAAAAGGCCATATCAGGCTGGGCAAGGAAACAATAGATCTTATCAGGAAAAATAATCTCAAAAAGGGTTCTGTTCTCTCTTGCGCCCAGGTAGCCGGTATTATGGCTGCCAAAAAATGTCCGGAACTTATTCCTCTCTGTCATACGTTATTGATTACAAAAATAGATGTGGAGCTCAGTCTGGACAAAGATGGAGTTTATGCAGAGAGCATGGTCCGCTGTACCGGCAAAACAGGAGTCGAGATGGAGGCCCTGACAGCCGTGAGCGTTGCCTTGCTTACTGTATACGATATGTGCAAAGCTGTAGATAAGTATATGGTTATTGACAATACAGAGCTTATAGGGAAAAGTAAGAAACCTTGTAAAACCATTTGAACATAAAATTATGGAATCTTTGGAAATTGTTTCTGTGAACATCTCTAAGGAGAAAGGAACGTCAAAAAAGACCGTAGGTTCGGCAGAACTGACGACAGAAGGTATTGCCGGTGATGCACATGCAGGAAAGTGGCACAGGCAAGTCAGCCTTTTGGGGATTGAAAGCATCCTCTCTTTCTCGGAAATAGCTGGCAGAAATTTCAATTATGGAGATTTTGCAGAAAATCTTACCACAAAAGGGATCAAGCTCAACGATGCTAAACCAGGAGACAGGCTGGTCGGTAAGAATATAGAACTTATGGTGACACAGATTGGGAAAAAGTGCCATGCCGACGGTTGCTCAATACTCCGAGAAGTAGGGAAGTGCATAATGCCTAATGAGGGGATTTTCACAAAAGTTATTAAACCGGGGAGTGTGAAGGCCGGAGATATTCTTGAGTATGTCCCAAAAATCTATAAAATTGGAATTATTACTCTTAGCAACCGTGCTGCGATGGGAGTTTACCCGGATTTAAGCGGACCTCAGATAATGTCGGGTATGGAGGCCTTTTGCAAAAAAGCCGGGTGGAGAGTTGAATTTGATTACCACCTCATCCCGGATGATAAGGAGAAGTTGACCTCAATTTTAACTGAGATGGTTGGGGCCGGAAAAGATATGATCTTCACAACCGGTGGAACCGGAATCGGACCGGAAGATTATACTCCGGAAGTTGTGAAACCGTTTTTCGACAAGGAGATTCCCGGAATAATGGATTTTATACGGTTTAAATATGGTGCAGAGAAACCCAACGCACTGGTAAGCAGGAGTATCGCAGGTCTTGCAAAAGAGAGTCTTATATTCACCCTGCCGGGCAGCAAAAAGGCCGTTACGGAATATATGTGTGAGATTACCCCTCTTCTGGAGCATCTGGTCTATATGAAGATAGGGATAGACAATCATTGATTCTGTACCAAACCAGTTCCTTTGATTGATTTTTGGGAATCTTCTGTATCCCCACTCTATAGACCAATAGTCGTATTGACCTATTCACAGTATAAACGGCAGATCCCGCGAAATTATGGCGCAGTCCGAGAGTGTGTCCGACTTCATGAGAAAACAAAGATATAAAAATTGTCTATCTTTGGTTCATGAGATTTAACCGGGACTTTAACCTTACCTATATAATCTTTGCCCTTCTGGGGGGAGTTATTCTTGTTTTCATTATAGCTCCGTTGCTGGGTATGTTTCTCTCGCTTAAGGCTCCCGAATTTTTTTCCACATTAAATGACAAACAGGTTGGAGAAAGTATATACCGTACCCTTTTCATTTCAGCTCTGGTAACATTGGTCGCTGCTTTTTTCGCGCTTCCTCTTGCCTACATTCTTGCAAGAAAAAGCTTCCCGCTCAAGGGGTTGATTGAGGCTATAATCGATCTTCCGATAGTCATTCCCCATTCTGCAGCAGGCATCGCTCTTCTCGGGTTCATTTCAAGGGACTCCCTTCTGGGCTCTTTTGCATCATCTCTGGGGCTTAACTTAGTTGGTTCCTCATCTGCCATAGGCATGGCAATGGCTTTTGTAAGCATTCCTTTTTTGATAAACTCCGCCAGAGATGGTTTTTCTGCAGTGCCGGTAAGGCTTGAACAGGCTGCCGAGACTCTTGGCGCATCCAGATACAAGGTGTTTTCTCAAATAAGCTTGCCGTTGGCAAAAAGGTCCGTAATCTCCGGATTGGTTCTTATGTTCGCCCGGGGCATGAGCGAGTTTGGGGCTGTAGTAATCGTGGCATATCATCCAATGACCACACCAGTTTTGATATTCGACAGGTTTAACTCCTTTGGGCTTGATTATGCAAGACCGGTCGCTGCCATATTTGTTGCCGTGACTCTCATTATTTTTATTTTTTTGAGAATATATCAGAAAAAATGATGCTAAACATAGATTCACTGGAGTACTCAACAGGGGATTTTAACCTGGGACCGCTTTCATTTGAACTTGAAGAGGGTGGCTATCTGACTGTTTCCGGTCCGTCCGGTTCGGGTAAATCTATGTTGATGGAGCTGATTGCCGGACTGCGGATTCCCAAAAGGGGACGAATATTGATTGATTCTGTGGATTACACATACTTCTCTCCAAAATCCAGACCCGTTGGTCTGCTTTTCCAGGATTACGCTCTCTTCCCACATCTTTCTGTTTTTGACAACATCGCATTCCCCTTGAAGATTCTTAAGAAAGACAAGGTAGAGATTCAAAAGAGAGTAAAAGTGCTTGCCGAATACTTCTTTGTGGAAAAGTTATTGAAACGAGATATAGGAGGGCTTTCAGGCGGGGAGCGGCAAAGGGTGGCTCTTGCAAGGGCAATAGCTTACCAACCAAGAATTTTACTTCTTGATGAACCCCTCTCTGCACTAGATGAAGAGCTCAGAGATGGGGCAAAGGAGACTCTGAAAGCGTTGAAAAACTCAGGTCAGACAATTATCCACGTCACCCATAACATGGACGAGGTAGAGGGTCTGGCAACGAAATCAATCCTCTTTGGTCAAGGGTTCATTAAATCTGTATTCTGAAATCTTATAATCTCGTATATAGATTCGATGGCATAAGCAGCGGGGCCTGAAGGGTTGAGGAATTTAGCTTTGTTCAGTGCGTTGATTGCTTCGCCCCACAATTCTTGCCTTCTTAAAATTCCACCGAGCAGATACCAGGCTGAATCGTTTTCAGGCTCTTTTTCAAGCAACTTCAACAATTCGCTGTGAGCCTTTTCTACATCCCCTTCACGAAGAGTCTGTTCAATCTCCAATAAGTTTTTTATCATAATAAATAATTTGGCCGGCAAGTGTTATACCAAGCCGGCAAAGCCCATAAATGAAAGTGCCAATATACCTGCAGTAATAAGAGCAATAGGTGTTCCCTTAAATGCTTCAGGTACATTGGATAAATCCAATTGCTCCCTGATGCCGGCAAACAGGACCATTGCCACACCAAATCCAAGAGCACTGGCTGCTGCATAAACAACGGACTGAGCCATATTTAGCATATGAGGATCTCCTCCGAAGGAGAACTCCTTAGATACAACCAATATAGCTACTCCGAGAACGGCACAGTTTGTTGTGATTAAAGGAAGAAATATTCCTAAGGCCTGATACAGTGAGGGGCTTATCTTCTTAAGGATAATCTCCACCATCTGTACCAAAGCCGCAATAACTAATATAAACGCAACTGTCTGCATAAACTCGATCCCGAGTGGAACCAGCACGTAATATTGCAATAAATATGTAAAAAGTGTTGCCAAAGTTATAACAAATACCACAGCACCCGACATGCCTGCTGAAGTACTGACTTTGTTTGACACTCCTAAAAAAGGACAGGTGCCAAGGAATTGTGCCAATAAAATATTGTTCACAAATACTGCCGAAATAATAATTAATATATATTCCATGTTATCTGTTCTTTAGGAAATTCTGGATTTAAATTTGTTAAACAGAACCATCAGGTAGCCAAGTACAATAAATGCACCGGGTGCCAGAATAAAAACCAACATACCATCTGCATCAAAAAGCTTGATTCCGAAAACCGAGGCACTTCCCAGCAACTCTCTGATAGCTCCCACCACTGTCAATGACAATGTAAAACCCAGACCGATACCGATACCATCCATCGTTGAGTCTATAACACTGTTTTTTGATGCATATGCCTCTGCTCTGCCCAATACAATACAGTTGACCACTATAAGCGGTATGAATATTCCCAGAGTCTCGTACAACCCGGGGGTGTAAGCCTGCATAAGAAGCTGCAAAACAGTAACAACAGCCGCAATAAGAACTATATAAACAGGAATCCTCACCTTATCCGGAACCTGTTTTGCTACAAGTGAGATCAAGACGTTGGAAAGCGTCAAAACAAACGTGGTAGCCAAACCCATGCCGAATCCGTTAAAGGCAGATGTTGTGGTTCCCAAAGTGGGACACATACCCAAAACAAGGACAAATGTCGGATTTTCCTTTATTATCCCTTTTGTTATCAAATTTAATTTATTCATTGCTATTCTCATTATTAGTCTGAGCTTCTGCACATAGTTGGTATACCTTCCAGGCTGTTTCAACAGCTTCACAAAATGCTCTTGAAGTAATTGTGGAGGCTGTGATAGCATCTACATCTCCACCATCCTTTCTGACGGAGAGTTTAAAATCTGCCGGGTTTTTCCCTTTGAACTGAACGCTGAAATTGCTCTTTCCCTCAACCATCTTGTCGCCCAAACCCGGGGTCTCCGAATGTGAAAGTACAGATGTGTTAAAGATAGTACCGTCCGAACTGAACCCTACCATCAATACGATTCTTCCACCGAATCCGTTGGCAGTTGGTGATTCTATTGCATATCCCACAATTTTTCCGCCACTCTTTGCCGGGTAGACCTTATAGCTTTTCCCATTCAACTCTTTGGTAAATACATCCGAAGAGGGGTCATTATCAAATGTTGGTACAACTCTGGCTATAGAAGAGTTGATCTTTGCAATATTCGCTGCTTCAATCGGCTTTTTGGTGAGAATATAGGCGCCTCCCATAAGTGCCGATGAGATAAGGCACACAATGGTGAGTGTGGATACCATATTTTTCAGTGACGACTCTTTAGCCATTTTTCACCTCCTTCCAAAAACGCCGTGGATGCATATATTTATTAATAAGCGGCACGCAAGCATTCATAATCAGTATGGCAAAAGAGATACCTTCCGGATAAGATCCGAAGTACCTTATCAGAACTGTTATTACACCGATCCCGACACCGTACAGTATCATTCCCGGCTTGCTCATCGGAGAGGTAACATAGTCGGTAGCCATAAATATCGATCCCAAAAGAATACCTCCTGTAAGTATGCTGAAAAGAGGATCTGCATACTGCTGAGGATCTATCAACCAGAAAATACCGGTAAAGAGAAAAACCGTACCGATAATCGAAAACGGAATGTGTGGCTTTATTACCCTTCGTATTAAAAGGTAGGCCATCCCTGCCAGAAGAGCTAAAGCGGATACTTCTCCCACAGAGCCGCCTATCTTGCTGAAAAGCATCCTGGAATAAGAGAAGTTGTTTGCCTCAAAAATCTGATCCATTGTGAGGCCCTGTGCCAGCCCCTCTTTTACAATCGATAGTGCAGTTGCTCCTGAAGAGGCGTCTATGCCACCTCTGAACCAGGAAACCGGAATTGTCCAGTCTGTCATTATAACAGGAAATGAGACCAACAGAAAGACACGTCCAACCAAAGCTGGGTTAAATATGTTTTGTCCGAGTCCTCCGAATGTCATTTTTGCTATTCCAATTGCTACTACGGAACCAATGAAAACTATCCACCAAGGTGCGCTTGGTGGAAGGTTAAGAGCTAACAGAAGTCCTGTTACGACAGCAGAGCAATCGCTGACGGTAACTTTGGTTTTGACTATATACTTTTGAATTACATACTCAACTAAAACACATGAGACAACTCCCACAAGAATCAGCTTAATTGCCGAAAAACCGAAAAAGTAGATGGAAACCAGAAGAGAAGGAGCCAATGCGATTATTACATCCCGCATAAGTCCTTTAGTGCTCTCTCTCCCGTGTATGTGCGGAGCCGGTGATACAAGTAATTTTCTCATGGTCTGCTTCTGATTATTTTAAGAACCTGATACTTAGAGAGTCTTATGGCATCAAGAAGCGGAATGTTTGATGGACAGGTATAGGAACAACAACCGCACTCAATGCAATCGTGAACCATATGTTTCTCCAGATCTTCGACTCTTCCGGCCATAGACAGCTTGTTCAAAAGATAGGGTTCCAACCCCATAGGACAGGAATTTACACATTTTGCACATCGTATGCAGCTACCCTCCTCCCCTCGTTTTGTCTGATTTTCTGTAAGCAAAAGGAGAGCAGAGGTACTCTTAACTGATGCTGCATCCATCCTGGAAACAGCTTTTCCCATCATAGGACCCCCGCTTATCAGTTTTACCGCATCCTTGGGAAAACCTCCTATGGCAGATATTATTGTTTCATATGTTGTCCCCACTCTGAGCCTGAAGTTGCGCTGTTCTGTAATACATTCGCCTGTGATGGTAACAACTCCCTCAAAAAGAGGTTTGTTCTTCTGAATGGCCTCGTAAACTGCAAGTGCTGTACCCACATTCTGAACAACGACTCCTGTGTCTACAGGCAGGCCCATTGAGGGAACCCTGCGACCGGTAATTGCATCTATCAACTGCTTTTCTCCACCCTGAGGATATCTCTTTTTTAAAGTAACAATCTTTATGTAGGGATAACTTTTAGCTGCAATCTCCTTTAAAATTCCGATAGCTTTGGGTTTATTCTCTTCAACCCCAAAGAATGCACTCTGTACATTTAGAGCCTTCATCATTATCTTTGTACCTATGAGTATCTGTTCGGGGCTTTCAATCATCACGCGATAATCGGAAGTTAAGTAAGGCTCACATTCAGAACCGTTTATTATAAGACAGCCGGCCTTTTTATTTGGCACCGGCGAGAGTTTTATATGTGTTGGAAAAGCAGCTCCGCCTAATCCCACTATACCATTTTCTGCAATTTTCGCAATTATCTCCTCTCCTGAAAATTTTATCGTCCTTATAACATCTTCACTCTTGTCAATGTTCTCCATCCAATCATCACCCTCTCTCCTTATTACGATATGTTGAGATATGTTTCCTGCAAGATCTTGCAATTGCTCTATTGAAATAACTTTACCGGAAACAGAGGTGTGAATGTTCGCAGAGATGAAACCGTTCGCCTTTGCTATCAGTTGCCCTACTTTAACATAATCACCTTTGGCAACCACAGGCTCTGCCGGAGCACCAAGGTGTTGCGACATTGAAATATACGCAGTCTCTGCCAGAGGAAAGTTCTCTATGCTGGCTTCAGCAGATATTTTGTAATCCTGAGGGTGTATTCCTCCGATAGAAAATGTCTTAATCATAATTAACCTCCCATATTGCCTGTGTCGGACACTCCGTAACACATTTACGGCACAATCTGCATTTGTTATAGTCAATATACGCTAAGTTGCTTGTAATTGTAATAGCATCGAATGCACAGACCTTCTGGCATTTTGTACAACCGGTACAGGCAACGGCACAAGCCTTTTTTGCAACCCCTCCCTTATCTTTGTTTATGCAAGAGACATAGATTCTTCTGTTTTTTATTCCTTTGTTTCTAAGCTCTATTATCACTCTGGGGCAAGACTTTACACAAGCCCCGCATGCAGTACATTTTTGTGCATCTACTTCAGGCAAACCTGTTACAGGATTCATTTTTATAGCATCAAACTTACAGGAGAGTTCACAATCTCCCTGTCCGAGGCATCCGTATCTGCAATCTGTATCCCCCGCATAGAGCGAAGCCATAACCGCGCAGGAAGAGTATCCGTCATAATCGTTTGTTTTGGGTCTGTTATCGCAAGTGCCGTTGCATCTGACAACAGCTACCCGTGGCGCTTTTTCTTCTACCCTAATTCCAAGATAACCTGCAACTTTTTGCATTGTTTCATTCCCTCCTACCGGACAAAACATAGCATCCAGGTTTTCTGCCTTAACACACCCTTCTGCAAAAGCCCTGCATCCTGCATAGCCGCAACCTCCGCAATTGACTCCAGGCATAATCGCTTCCACATCATCTATCCTGGGGTCCTCAACTATTTTGAATTTTTGTGCCACAAAATAAAGAATAAGTGAGAGCAGAAACCCTAAAACAGTTAAACTTACAATTGTGAAAATAACAGTATCCATTATCTGTTTAGTTTTCCGACAGTAAAAATGAAATCCTTTTTAATCTTGTTTCTCAGGAGGTAAACTATAAAATAGTAGAGGGCAAGAGATGCCAGAATCACCAGTCCGATTGATAACTCTCCGACACTCAAGGCAGATAGAGTAACTAATAAAACCAATAAAACAACCAGAGGAATAAGAAAGGATATCCACAGTGCCTTAAAACCGAGGCTTTTTTTCATAATTACATTTACCCTTTCTCCGGTTTCAAAGAGGTCAAATCCCCTGTTTTCCACCTGAATAACTTTAGTTTTCATATCACTCAGGGAACACATGGATTTTGCCTGACAAGAAGAGCAGGCAGATTTGCTTAATATCTCAACGCTTATATATTCCATGTCAATATCTATAATGATACCTTCGTGTTCGATTCTGTCATTACTTTTCATCTACTTGATTTTACTGGTAAACGGATATTTAATATTGGTAAAATTTGTCAGTCTGCCAGAAACTTTTCCTACGATTATGGGTGATTCAATTATAAGCGGTATTTTGTTATTATCGTCTGTAACCCAAAAAATAAGCTCCTCCTTTCCCGTAAAAACCTCTCCGGCAACTACTCTTGCGGCAAATTTAATTGTTCTGAAGGTACCCAGCTTTGGGATTTTTTTAGTCTCTTTTCCCAGGTACCTGTAATACAGATCATACATCTCCCCATCTATTACGAAAGAGAACGGTTGTTCCTTACCAATCTCATCTTCGGAAAAATCTTTGTTCCTTGTGAAATAGATTAGCGTAAGCAGGTCAAAAGTAGAAACTCCGCCATTGAGGATGGTATCGTGGGGAGTTTTATTCTTTCTTTGGTACCATACCTTTATCTGATAATTGGGAAGAAATGAAAATATATTTTTCATTCTGTATTTTCCCTCGGATATATCTCTGTGAAAGTAAAACGGCCTTAGATTCCTGGCATAAAATTTCGATTCATACAGATCTCTCACCTTGAAGAAAACATCATAAAATTTGAATGTTCTGCCTGTGGCTTTGACGTGAAAAAACGGATCGCCGGAGTTAGTAAAATATTCGAGAGACATTTTCGCCTCTCCAACATCTGTACTTACAGCACCCCATGTATAATTGACAACGTATCTGAGAGTCTCTCCATGAGCAAAAACCAGATCTTCATACTTTATATCTTCTACCGGAATACCCGGTTTTTCCTGGGAAAAGCCGGTAGAAATAATTAGTAAAAGGGCTATTGTATAAAGGGTAGATCGCATATTAAAATTCACTTTCAAAATCTGAGTTAGAGCTAAATTCTGTTTCGTTCATTTTTGAAGCAAATGTCTCCACGCCGTCCCGGGCAAATGGATCTAAGGAGAGAGCCGAGTCTGTAACATCCACAAATTTTACTTCTGAACTTCTGAACCTCATTTGGACATCTTTTACTTCACCATTTCTATGTTTGGCTATAATTATGTCCGTCATTCCTTTAAGTTCCGGATTATCGTCGGTCAGGCCATAGTAATCCGGTCTGTGTATAAACATAACTATGTCGGCATCCTGCTCGATTGCACCCGATTCCCTCAGGTCGCTCAGCTGCGGCCTCTTGGCCCCGCCTCTTGTCTCAACGGCCCTGCTTAATTGCGACAGGGCAATAATCGGAATATTCAGTTCTTTAGCTATCGATTTTAAAGATCTCGAGATTGATGACACCTCCTGTTCACGCATCCCTTTAAGTTCCGGAGGGCCGGTCATCAATTGAAGGTAGTCGATAACAATCATTTTAACACCTGCGTTTGAAACAAGCCGTCTAGCCTTTGACCTGAATTCATAAATTGAAAGAGATGGCGTATCATCAATATAAAGAGGAGCTTTTACCAACTGACTGATCTTAGAATGAAGTTGTTCCCATTCGTAGTCTGCCATTTTCTTCCCCCCTTTAATCTTGTCTGCTTCCAAACCTGTTTCACTAATCATCAACCTCTTAGCCAACTGTAACGATGACATCTCCAGCGAAAAAAAGGCTACAGGAACATTATGTTCCACAGACATATTTCTTGCCATGGTAAGTACAAAGGCTGTTTTACCGACAGATGGCCTTGCTGCAATAATAATCAAATCCGAGGGTTGCCATCCCAGGGTAACCCTGTCAATTGATGTATAGCCGGAGGGAACACCGCTAAGTCCATCCTCTCTTAGTTGGGTGGACTGTAGGTCGTCTATAGCCTGATCAATAACAGAATCAATATGCTGTGTATCCCTCTTCATATTCCTGTCGGAGAGTGTGAATATCTTTTGCTGGGTAGTATCCAGCAGATCATCTACAGAGATAGTGTCATCGAACGAATCTCTCTGGACTTCGTAGGAAATGGCTATTAATTCTCTCTGGATATACTTTTGAAGCAGAATTTTTGAATGGTAATCTATATGTGCGGCAGCTCCAATTTTCATGCTGAGTTGGCTGAGATAGACCGTGCCCCCAACCGATTCCAGCTCTCCAATATTTTTAAGCTCCTCGGAAATTGTGAAGATATCCACAGGAGCGTGCTTACGGGTTAAACTGACAATGGCAGTAAAAATTTTTCTGTTACTCTCTTTATAAAAACACTCAGGGACAATAACGTCTACAATATCGGGAGCTGCGTTTGGTTCAAGCATCAAAGCACCCAGAACAGCCTCTTCAATATCAACAGCCTGAGGTGGTTTCTTGCCCATCTCAAGACTGAGAATATCAATGTTTTTCTCCGTTTTTTCCTTTTGTCTGTTAACTACTTTTGCCATAAACCCTAAATCTAAAGATCACTATTTTTCAATTTGTCCAATACTCTTATCACCCTCTCTACAGCATAACCGATCTCATCTTTGCTTATACAGAGTGGCGGTGCAATTCTAAAAGCCGTCGGAGAGAACAGGAACCAATCACCCATAACACCCTCATCAAGTAGCATAGGAACCACTTTCTGTGCATATTCCGGATTATGCAGATCTATCGCTATAAGTAATCCAGAGGCTCTTATCTCCTTAACTAACGGATGCTTCACCAAAGATTCCGTAAATTGTTTTGATCTCTCCTCCACACTGGATATCCAATCTTCTCTCAGCAATACTTTAAGAGAGGCAAGTGCTGCTGCACACGAGACAGGATGCCCTCCAAAAGTGGTAATATGACCCAGAACAGGGTTAGATTGCCAGTCTTTCATTAACTCTGTCGACGCTACCAATCCGCCCAGCGGCATACCCCCTCCCAACGCTTTTGCTAAGGTAATAATATCTGGCAATACTCCATACTTTTGGAACGCAAAAAGTTTTCCACAACGTCCAAATCCTGTCTGAATCTCATCAAAAATAAGCAATGCACCTATTTTAGTGCACCTCTCCCTGAGAGCTTCCAAATATCCGTCAACCGGCAGGATTACACCTGCCTCTCCCTGCACAGGCTCAATAATTACGCAGGCACTCTTTTCAGAAATATGACTGAGATCTTCGAAGTTATTGAATCTTATATGTCTGACCCCGGGTAAAAGAGGTCTGAATGAGTTTTTGAAGCCTTCATCACTCATAAGGCTGAGAGTTCCGTGGCTGCTTCCGTGGTAGCTGTTGAAACAACTGATTATCTCGTATCTTCCCGTATGTCTTTTTGCAAGTTTGATAGCAGCTTCGTTGGCCTCGCTGCCGGAGTTAACATAATAGACAGATTGAAGGCTTTCAGGTAGTTGAGAACAGAGAAGAGTAGCGTGTTCCACCTGGGGAGATTGTATAACCTCACCATAGACCATCAGGTGCATATGTTTCTCTACCTGATTTGTAACAGCATCTATAACCTCTCTGTTACCGTGACCAATATTTGAAACAGAGACTCCAGATACAAGATCAATATATTTCTTATTATCACCGGAATACAAAAAAACCCCGTCGGCCCTCTGAATTTCAATTCCCAGAGGTGATGGGGAAGTTTGAGCTATATGCTTGAAGAAAAGTTCCCTTATTGTATAGGGCTTTGCTTGCATCTATTGACCTTCAAAATCTGCGCTGACCAGAATTCTGCCACAATATTCGCAAACAATGATTTTTTTGCTTGAAGCTATATCCATCTGCCTTTGAGGCGGAATCTTATTGAAGCAACCTGCACAGGCATTTCTTCTTACTGTAACAACGGCCAGACCGTTCCTTGCGTTGGTCCTCACTTTTTTGTATGCTGCCAACATTCTGGCATCAATCTGCGAAGAGACCTCCTCTGACTTTTTCACAAGCTCATCCTCCTCTTTTGCAGTCTCTGCAACTATCGAGTCAAGCTCTTTTTTCTTGTTTTCCAGATCAATTCCTCTTTCGCTTAAAGCCTCCTGTGCTAAAGTAAGTGCACTTTTTTTCTCAGCTTGTAACAGAGTATTCTCCTTGATTCTCTTCTCAGACAGTTGTACTTCTAACCCTTGAAATTCAATCTCCTTGGACAGCGAATCGAATTCACGGTTGTTTTTTACATTGTTCTGTTGAGATGTATATTTCTCAATCAAAGACTTAGAGTTGTCAAAATCGATTTTTTTCTGAGCAATCAGTTTATCAATCTCTTTCAATTCTGTTTGTAGATTTTCTACTCTTGTCTGTAGTCCAAGAATGTCATCCTCCAGATCCTGAACCTCCAAAGGAAGTTCTCCTCTCAAAAGGTGAATTTTATCTATCTTACTATCTGTTTGTTGAAGATTATACAATAGATGAAGCTTGGTCTCCATACTAAGATCTCCCTCGTTGGAACTCTTTTGTAATGAGATAAATGTACCACCGTCCAGAGGGGTTTCAATTGTGATTTTTGATTTAGCTGTAGCCATAGTGTCTGTATTATCTATTAATAGTAATGTATCGGATTAATATTTTTCTTTGCAATGCGAACTGCAAATGTAGATATTTTTTTTGTAAGTATATCTTTTATCAATTCCAAAACACCAATTTCACTCTCGTAATGGCCTATATCCATTATCATAAAATTGTTCTCACAGAAAAAGTTATGATATGAGACGTCTGCGGTTATCAAGAGCTGTGCCCCGCACCCCTTTGCCATTTCTGCAAGCGAAGATCCACTTCCTCCGCAAAGAGCAACTCTTTGTATGGGAATATCAAGAGGTTTGGAACACTTGACCACATCCAGATTGAAACTCTCCTTGACAATTTTAAGTATCTGAGAAAATCCCAGAGGAGCTTCGAGATTTCCGATCACTCCAAGCCCATAATCTCCGCAGTTGTCCTGTTGAAGAATCCGAATATTCACAAGATGGAGCTTTCTGGCCATTATACCGCTCACTCCGGATATTACCTTATCTATATTTGTATGAGCAGAGTAGACGATCAGATCATTTTTTATGATCTTTGTGACCATTCTCTCCAGAGTCGTATCTGTTGATATTCTTTTTATACCTTTAAAAATGAGAGGATGATGGGTTATAACCATTCCGGCGCCGGTCGATATCGCTTCGTCAATTACCTCCGGAGTACAATCCAGAGCCAATAAAACAGAGTCCACCTCCATGTCAGGATCACCAATTGAGAGGCCGGAGTTGTCCCAGCTCTCCTGAATGTCGCCTGGTGCAAACTCCTCAATAAGAGAAAAGATATCTGCCGCTCTCATTCTAAAGTGATTCGGAAATTTCAAGAAGTTTCTCCTTAATTTTGTTAAGAGTAGTTATGACATCCACCCTTCTGTCCTCACCGCTTTTATTGTCTTTCATTCTCTTTGCGGCTCCTTCTAAGGTCATTCCTCTCTCTTTTACAAGATAGTAAATTATTCTGAAGTTGGCAAGATCGTCTGCTGTAAAAAGACGGTTGCCTTTTTTATTTCTGGCCGGTTTAATAAATTCCGGAAATTTCTGTGCCCAGAATCTTACCAATGAGGTACTTTCATTTAGAATCCCTGCTACTTCACCTATTGTGTAGTATAGCTTCTCAATTTTAAATTCTTTGTATGGCATGGCTGTAAAATTTATTCCATGTATTAATCGAGTGACTGACCGCTGCTCATTGCAATTACCGCCATCTCCCTGTAATATTCAGGTGTAAGATCCCCAAAAAAGTAGTTAACAGGATCCATTACTTCACCATTCAGAATAACTTCATAATGAAGGTGAGGTGCAAATGAAAGGCCGCTGTTCCCTACACGGGCGATTACTGCATTTTGTTTTACCGACTGAGATTTTCTTACGAGGATATCACTTAAGTGAGCATATTTTGTAACATATCCGTTCTCGTGTCGTATTACAACCATGTTTCCCCTGCCTCTGTCAGAGCTGGTAACTTCAGTGACAGTTCCATCAGCTGTCGCTCTGACCTCCGTACCAATAGCGGCAAGTAAATCCACCCCGGTATGTTCCACCTGTGTTTTATAGAAGGGGTGAATCCTTTTTCCTGTTCCGGCTCCGGTCTGTGAGACATTTATTCCCTTTATCGGAATAATAGAGGGGATTTTTGTTATTGAAGCATCGTTGCTTATCTTGCCTATGATTGCGTCAATTCTGGTGTTCTGGTCAGTTACCGTTTTTTCCAGTATTTCGGATCTGGCGGTGGCGAAGTTCACCAGAGTCAGGTCTGCAGATGTATCCAACTGTGAAAACAGAGTTGAATTATACTGATGAGAAAAAAAATCGGGAGGGGTAGACTTGAAGATGCTCTGATAAATTTCACGGTCTCTGACTCGCAAATCAATTATCACATTATCAAGCATATTCATCTTTTTGCTTGCCTTTTTATACTCTTCAGACATAAGCTGATTTTCTTTGATCAACCTCTCCTCTTCACTGGTATGGAAAAGAAGGCCGAAAATAAGATAATAAAGAACAGCCAGAAGAATACTTCCTACGAGATAACTGAAGAAAACCTTGACTTTACCCTTGATTCCTAACTTATCTTCGACAAAACTTAACTGCTCTTTATTGAATTTGTATTTACTCATAATAAAAGACTATCCTTTTGGACTTACCAAGGCCTTGTACTCATTGGCATTTATATCTCTATTATAGTAATTTTGAGGATTCACCGGGCGATTACGGTATATAACTTCATAGTGCACGTGCGGACCACTTGATCTGCCTGTATTACCCATAACAGCTATTTGTTCTCCTCTTTTTACAATCCTGCCCATTGCAACAAGGCTGGATCTGAGGTGTGCATATCTCGTTTTGTAACCGAATCCGTGATCGACAATAATAAAATTACCATAGCCAAAGAAGTCGAATCCAATCTCTACAACTTTTCCGTTACCAGTTGAATATATCGGTTCACCAACCGGTCCGGATAAATCAATTCCCGTATGCATCCTGAATTCCCCGTTGAATGGATCAGGTCTGTAGCCAAAACTACTTGATAATCTAATTCTTGACACAGTAATATTCACTGGTGGAATTGCGGGGACACAGAGTGACATTTCATCTGCATTTTTTGCCAACATAGCCACTTCGTCAAACGATTTAGACTGAATGAATGCCTTCTTGTATAAGACATCCATATTAACAGCCGTTCTGCTGAGAATTCCGGAGTGGTCAAAACTCTTAAGATATGAATACCTGTCTACGCCGCCAAAACCCGCATTTCTCACCTCCTGCGGAATCTCTTCCATACCAAAGATTGGTCTGTATATATAGTTATCTCTCATCTGAAGTGAGAGAAGTGAGTTATTGGCTTCCTGGAATCTTTTGTTCATCAAATCAAGTTTGCTGGATAACTCTTCTGACTTTCTCATAAGGGAGAGCATTTTGGGAGTCTCCATATTGAAGTATTTCGTATAAACAATATAATAGCCCAATGAGGTTACAATACTCAAGAGGAAAATGATAAAACCTTTGGAGAACCTTGCCCTTATTGAAATTTTATGGAGTTCGTAGGCTAATGTCTCAGGGTTGAATTTATATCTTCTTTTTTTGGGCATAGGGAAATTCTGAGCTTTATTTAGTGCAAATTTAAATAATTTTAATAAAAAACCTATTTTTGTGATTCATTTTAAAACCAGAATAGAAATATAAAATATATGACTTCAAAAGAGATTCGAGAAAGTTTTTTGAACTACTTCGCAAGCAAAAGCCATACCATCCTTCCATCTGCTCCTATGGTTGTAAAGGATGATCCCAGCCTGATGTTTACCAATGCTGGGATGAACCAGTTCAAGGATTGGTTTTTAGGGAACACTCCTGCAAGGTATTCACGTGTTGCGGATACTCAAAAATGTTTGAGGGTAAGTGGGAAGCATAACGATTTGGAAGAGGTGGGGCACGACAGTTATCACCATACTATGTTTGAGATGCTGGGCAACTGGAGTTTTGGAGATTACTTTAAAAAAGAGGCAATTGACTGGGCGTGGGAGCTTTTGACCGAGGTCTATAAACTGGATAAAGAGAGGTTGTATGCTACAATTTTTGAGGGCAGTAAATCTGATGGCATAGGTGCAGACGAGGAGGCCCGGACACAATGGGCCAAATATCTTCCCGCCGGGAGGATAATTAACGGAAATAAAAAAGACAACTTCTGGGAGATGGGAGACACCGGACCTTGCGGGCCTTGCAGTGAGATTCACGTGGATATCCGCAGCGAAGCCGAGAGAAGAGAGTTGGACGGAGCAGAACTTGTAAACACAGGGCACCATCTGGTTATTGAAATCTGGAACCTTGTGTTTATTCAATATAACCGAAAGGCAAACGGAGAGCTTGTACCGCTTCCGCAAAAACATGTGGATACAGGCATGGGTCTGGAACGGCTCTGTATGGCATTACAGGGCAAGAAGAGCAACTATGACACAGATGTCTTCTCAAATATGATTTCTCATATATCCCTGCTTTGCGGGAAACCTTACGACGAAAGTCCGCAGGTTGGTATAGCTATGCGTGTAATAGCAGACCATATCAGAGCAATCAGTTTTTCCATCGCCGATGGCCAGCTCCCCTCAAATGTCAAAGCCGGATATGTAATAAGGCGGATTCTAAGGAGAGCTGTCCGCTATGGCTATACATTTCTGGGTTTCGACCAGCCTTTTTTATGTCGTCTGGTTCCAACATTGGTAGAGGATATGGGAGTTGCTTTCCCTGAACTGGTCTCACAACAGACATTGGTCGAAAAGGTTATTAAGGAGGAGGAGGAGGCTTTCTTAAGAACATTGGACAAAGGGATCAGACTTATGGATCTTCTTATGGAGAAAAATAAAGAGAGTAAAGTTATTTCCGGAGAAGATTCCTTCACTCTCTATGATACTTTCGGGTTTCCGATAGACCTCAGTGAGCTTATTGCCCGGGAAAATGGTTACTCGATTGATCTTAAATCCTTCGAAAAAGAGCTCGCAAAGCAAAAACAACGCAGCCGTAATGCCACAGCCAGCGAAGAGGGAGACTGGATTGAGTTACGCCCGTATACAGGAGTCGAATTTGTAGGGTATGACAAGAGTGAAGAACAGGTGAATCTTGTTAGATACAGAAGTCTTAAAACAAAAGTCAGGAACTATTACCAGCTTGTTTTTGATAAAAGTCCTTTTTACGCAGAGAGCGGCGGCCAGGTGGGTGACACAGGTTACATAGAGTCCCCTTCCGGCGAAAGAACGGAAATTACAAATACCATCAAGGAGAACAATCTTATTATTCATATTGCTGATAACATACCAACAAACCTTACTGCCGTTTTCACAGCAAAGATCGATCTGGAAAGAAGAAAGTCTATTGCAAACAACCATACCGCCACACATCTGTTACATAAAGCCCTCAGAGAGATACTGGGAACACATATCGAGCAAAAGGGGTCTCTGGTGAATTATAGCTACTTCAGATTCGACTTTTCTCATTATGAGAAAATTAACGAAACGGATTTAAGGGCTGTAGAAAAAAGGGTGAACCAGTTAATAAGAGAAAATTCACCAAGAGACGAGTATAGAGATATGCCTGTAGAAAAGGCTAAGTCACTCGGAGCGATGGCTCTTTTCGGAGAGAAGTATGGCGATCGCGTAAGGGTCATTAAATTCCACGATTCAATCGAACTTTGCGGCGGCACTCATACATCGGCCACAGGTAACATCGGTTTTTTTAAAATTATTTCCGAATCTGCTATTGCCGCCGGAGTCAGAAGAATTGAGGCGGCTACCGGAGAATATGCTGAGAGGATCGTTGAGGAGACCGAAGATACAATAAAAGCCATAAAGGGTATCTTTAACAACGCCCCAAATCTTGTGAACAGCATAATCAAACTGATTGCCGAGAACGACAACTTCCGCAAAACTGTAGAGGAGACTATGAGGGAAAGGGCAATTGTTTTCAAAAACTCTTTACTTGAAAGCGCACAAAATATCAATGGTACAAATGTTGTTGTTTTAAAAGGCGAGTACCCCTCAGACTTCGTGAAGAATATTGCATTCCTGCTCAGGAACGAAGTTGAAAACACTGTTTTTATTGCAGGTTGCGAATATGAAGGGAAGGTTCATCTTGCACTGATGTACTCAGATGATTTGACAGCTAAAGGATTTAATGCCTCTAAGGATATCCGTGAGGCTGCTGCGCTCATTAACGGAGGTGGCGGAGGGCAGAACTTCTTTGCCAGTGCCGGCGGTAAAAAACCTGAGGGATTGGCTGCCGCAATTGCTAAACTTACAGAATTGGCCATAAAATAAAACATCTTGAAAAAAATTGATCTCTTCATATTAAAGTCTTTTCTGGGACCATTCGTAGTCACTTTCATTATTGTAACATTCGCCCTCCTGTTACAATTTTTGTGGCTTTACATAGATGAGCTGGTAGGTAAAGGTTTAGGATTATTAGTCATAGCCGAGTTCCTCGGTTGGGGAACAGCTACTCTTATCCCTTTAGTGCTTCCGCTTGCTACTTTGTTTGCATCTATTATGACCCTAGGTGACTTTGGGGAGAATAACGAACTTCTGGCAATGAAAGCTGCAGGTATTTCACTACCCAGAATACTCTCTCCACTTATCGTACTTTCATTTATTATCAGCATTGGCGCCTTCTTTGCGGCTAACAACCTTATTCCTGTCGCCTACAACAACATTTACGCCCTTAGGTACGACATAAAAAAGACAAAAGAGGAGATAAAAATTCCGACAGGAGTGTTTTATGACGGCATAGAAAATTACATCTTACGCATAAACAAAAGAAACGATAAAACCGGCAGGATATATGACATTATGGTCTATAACCATAAGGAGCAAAGAGGGAACAACAGCCTCACCCTTGCAGATTCCGGTTCTATTAAACTGACTAAAGACAAAAAAGACCTTATATTCACTCTTTACGACGGATACTCATTTGATGAGCCTGCAAGGGAACCCGGAGATACAAATTACGCTCTTCAGCGTATCGGGTTCAAAAAGCAGGAGATGATAATCTCTCTGGCCGACTACGCTTTTCAAAGATCGGATCAGAGCCAGTTTAGCAAAGAGGTTATGTCTCAAAATCTTACACAACTGGGACACACAAAGGACTCGCTTGACTCCGCTTATACACACATCAGAGAGCATCAATTGAGAAATCTATTTGTTTCCGGAGGCTTCGGATTTCCAAAACAACTTGATTCATCATATATAAAATACCACTCCACCGCTTTAAATCTTGATACAATTTCCCGGTTCAATAGTCCTGAAGAGGAGAAGGGTGCCATCAGAAGCGCGATTGCACAGATGGGTAATGCCATAACTATCCTGGATAACTATCAGATAGATGAACAGCAGTATGCCCATCCTTTGAGAAAGGTGCGGGTAGAGAGGTTCAGAAAATTCACCCTCTCCATTGCCTGTTTTATATTTTTCTTTATAGGTGCTCCTCTTGGGGCAATTATCAGAAAGGGCGGACTGGGCACCCCTGTTGTTGTCTCTATGTTCTTCTTTATTATTTACTGGGTAATAGACATCAGCGGGAAAAAACTGGCTGTTGACGGTGTAATAACCCCGGCTTTCGGAACGCTTATATCGTCTTTGGTTCTGTTTCCAATAGGGGTCTATCTTACATGGAAATCTACCCGTGATTCTTCACTGTTCAATGCAGAAGTTTACATTACTTTCTTTAAAAACCTTTTAAAGCGGGTAAAAAGAGAACCTTAAAAAGATGGAAAAAACACATAGGATAGTATATATGGGAACCCCTTCGTTTGCTGTTTCACCGCTTAAAGAGCTTTTGAAGAGGGGTTATAATGTTGTTGGGATTGTTACCGCACCGGATAAAGCCAGCGGCAGGGGTCTTGCTGTCACCTGCAGTGATGTCAAAAAATTTGCAGAAAATCTGAATATTCCCATTCTTCAGCCAGTATCTCTGAAGGATGGCTCTTTTATTGAACAACTATCTGCCTTAAATGGAGACCTCTTTATTGTTGTTGCTTTTAGGATGTTGCCTAAATCAGTATGGTCTATGCCCAAATTGGGAACCTTTAACCTTCACGCATCTTTACTCCCCGATTACAGGGGAGCGGCACCTATCAACTGGGCTATTATCAATGGAGAAACCAGAACTGGTGTTACAACATTCCTGCTGGATGAAGAGATTGATACCGGAGATATTCTATTTCAACAAGATTGTGAAATAAAACCAGATGATGACTTTGGCTCACTCCATGACAAATTGATGGCCATTGGCACAAGTCTGATTATAAAGACTGTCGATTCTTTGATAGATAAAGAACACAAACCACTGCTACAGTCCACTCTGGAAGCACAAATGGGAAATAGAAACCTTGCACCAAAATTAACTAAGGAGACCGGAAGGATTGTCTGGAGTCAATCTCCTGAATGCATTAACAATCTCATAAGAGGGCTCAGCCCCCACCCTGCTGCTCACTCAGAAATCAAGAGTGAAGAGAAGCTCTTCTCTGTTAAAATATTCAAAAGCCATATTCACCCTGCTGTTCACACGCTCTCTGCCGGAACAATAGATTCGGATGGCAAGAGGTATCTGAGGGTTGCCTGTAACGGAGGTTTTATTGATATCAAAGAACTACAGCTTGCAGGTAAAAAGAGATTATCTGTAAATGAATTTCTGGCTGGTTTCCGAAATATTGAAAATTATCGTTTTAACTAATGAAAAATGTGCTGATTCTGGCTGATGGCGAATTTCCTGTCCACCCGGTTCCTTTGAAGGTTCTGAAGAGTGCAGGGACAATCATTTGCTGTGACGGGGCCGCTGCAAAGCTGATCAAATACGGTATCGTCCCCTTTGCAATCGTAGGTGACATGGATAGTCTGGACTTGCAGTTGCAAGAGAGATACAAAGAGATTATACACAAAGACTGCAACCAGGAGACAAACGATCTTACAAAAGCGTTCGAATACTCCCTCTCCTTAAAACCCGCAAGAATAACCATTCTTGGAGCAACCGGCGCAAGAGAGGACCATACAATAGGCAACATCTCCCTTTTATCTCAATACAGAGAGAGAACAGATGCAGAGGTTGAGATGTACACAGACTGCGGCAGATTTATTGCAATTAATTCTGCCTCCACAATATCTCTCCCTGTCGGTAGTCAGGTTTCAATATTCTCTTTAGACACAAATATAAAAATCATCTCTGAGGGCCTTAAGTATCCGTTGGATAATGTAGTTTTTGACGCCTGGTGGAAAGGGACACTCAACAAGACAACCCAAGAGTCATTTACGCTGGACTTCCTGTCCGGAAGAATTATTCTATATGTTGTTTATTAAAAAAGGCGTCCCAAAGGAACGCCTCATAAATAATGCAAAAGCGATTGTTACTTGACAAGCCTGTTTAACTCTGCACCTGCTTTAAATCTAACGACTTTTTTAGCTGCAATGTTAATCTTCTTTCCTGTACGAGGGTTCCTGCCATTTCTGGCGTTTCTCTGATTAACAGAGAAAGAGCCGAAACCAACCAGGGTAAGTCTTTCACCGTTTTTTAACGATTCACTAGCTACATTAATAAATGCATCTAATGCTTTTTTGGCATCAACTTTTGTAAGGTCTGCCTGATTTGCGATAGCGGATATTAATTCTGCCTTGTTCATAATTTATTATTTAGGATGTTGAGTTTGATGCAAATATAATTCATTAATTTAAGAAAACAAACAAAAACCTAATCTTTTATTAGCATTAGCATTTAATAATTATAAATATTCTTTATGGTTAGTCCTCTTGATTTTAAGGCAACAATCGGTGTGTTTTTCATAAAAAGGATTAACTTTTGAAAGAAATCAACAAAAACTAAAGATTTTTTATCTTTTCCTCCACTTTTCTTTCAATCTCTTTGCGCTCTTTATTAAACGTTAAAAAATTACGACTCTCCGGGAAGAGTGGTCTGTGATTACTCATCAAATTTAGTTTGTTAATATCCTTAACCAACTCTTTGGCCGGTTCATCTGTCAGGTTCTCTTTAAGTAACTCCCATATGTAATCTACGGCGAATTGTGAGGGATGAATCATATCCTCAGAATACCAGCGATAATCCCTGAGTTCGTCCATTAATATTTCGTAAGCCGGAAAATAGAGAACATTGGAAAATCTGATCTGAAGCTTCTCCACTGCCAGCATCAGGGTTGCCTTGCTTAACTGGTTGCCGTGGGCCCCATCTTTCCAATGTCTTATAGGGCTTACAGTAAAGAGCCAGATTTTCCCGGGATTTGCCAAAATGAAAGGAGAGAACATATCAACAACTTTGTCTACTGAGAGAGCCTCTCTGTTAAATTTCCCCTGATCCAGTTTGTGGCAATTTGCAACTACAACCCCGTTGGATTTTAACCGATAAATCCATCTTGTGCCAAGAGTGACAACAATCCATCTGGACTCTTTAAAATGGCTACTTGCCTCTCCCAGCAACCTGTTGTTGTTCGCAATAAGCTCTTCCATGGACATAGAGGCATATTCGCTGCTATGATAGAGGCTTTTATAGATATCCCCGTCAGTTATGACATCACTTTCCAGAAATTGCCGGTTCGAAGTCAATCTCTCCAGAGCACCGGAGATAGAAGCTGGATTATATAATACCCCGAAGGGGTTTACCAGAACCTTAAATCTCAGCCTCTTCATAATGGTTCCCATCTCATTTGCAAAGCAAGAGCCCAGAAATAAGATTTTATCGCTGTAGGATATTTTGAACGGATACTTCTCTATCTCAATCTTGGTCTGCAACTTCATAAACAGATATCGGTTAAAACACCCCTAAGTTATCAAGAATTTTAGAAATACCGGCTCTTTTTAACGGGGAATTTATGAAAATGTGAGAAAAGCTCTCATCATCCAAAGAGATCCACTCATCTTTTGTAAGGGATAAAACCGATTTGTTGTGTTGTTCAGAAAAGGTTGGTTTAAATTCACTCCACCATGTAGCCTCTCCTTTTTTTGACCACGGACAAGCTTTAAGGCATATGTCACATCCAAAAATACGGTTTTGCAAGTCAATAACAAACTCTTCCTGGTTATGGGCATCTTTGCTTTCTATTGTCTGGTAAGAGATGCACCTTCTGGCATCGAGGCAGAATGGTTCTGTGAGGGCCCCTGTCGGACAAGCATCTATGCACGATTTACATTTCCCGCATCCGCTCTTCACAATAGTGCCGGAGTATTTTAATGTCCGGTCAACCAGTATGATTCCGATAAATGTATGAAGACCGAATTTTTTACTGATTAAGAAATTATTTTTGCCAATAAAACCGAGCCCTGCCTCTTTTGCCCATTCTCGCTCCATAACCGGTGCCGAATCTACAAATACACTGGCTTTAAGACCAGGAAGATCTGTTTTCATTCTCTCTACTATAAGATAGAGTTTATCTTTCAAAACCTTATGATAGTCACTACCATATGCATAAGATGCAATAAGGGGCAAATCTTTGTTCTGTTCAGATTCTGGTTTGTATGGGGCTAAAAAGCACATTATCGATTTTGTACCCTCCATAAGCAGCGATGGGTCTTCGCGTAATGCCAGATTTCTCTCCAAATAATGCATTTTTGCATTGTACGATTTGCTTAGAGAGAGTTTTAGCCTTTCAACTTCCTGCGACAATTTTCTGCAAGGTGCCGCACCATAGTCGAGAAAACCGAGTTCTTTGGAATACTCTTCAATTGATATATGAAGATCTTCAATATTCATAGAACAAAAATAGGGAAACATTCAGACAAAACTGTAATTAAAATAAGAGATTTACTATAAATTTCATACATTTGTCTACTTTTTTCTTACAGAAGCCAAATTAAATTAATATAATGAACATTTTAGTAGTTGGTGCAGGTGGACAAATTGGTACAGAATTAATTCCCTATTTGCAAAATGTATATGGAGAGAATAAAATCATTGCTGCAGATCTCAGGGAAGATATCGTCAAAAAATTAAATGATAGGTTTATAACCATTAAGTTGGATGCCCTGGATATCAAATCGTATTCTGAGACAATCAAAAAGTATAAGATCGGTAGAATATACAATCTTGTAGCACTCCTTTCTGCAACCGGAGAAAAAAATCCACAACTTGCCTGGTCAATAAATATGGGAGCGTTGCTAAATTCGCTCGAGCTTGCCAGGGAGTACAAATGTTCCGTTTTTACTCCTAGTTCCATAGGAGCTTTCGGTCATTCAACCCCTCATAATCTTACTCCTCAGGATACAGTAATGCGTCCTAACACTATGTATGGAGTCTGCAAAGTTTCCGGAGAACTCCTTAGTGATTATTACTTCTCCAGGTTTGGCGTAGACACCAGAAGCGTGAGGTTCCCCGGTATAATTTCGAATGGTGCATTACCCGGTGGCGGCACTACAGATTATGCAGTAGAGGTATTTTACGAAATCATCCGAAACGGACATTACACATCTCCTATCCCTGAAAACTCGTTTATGGATATGCTCTACATTCCGGATGCACTTAATGCCTGTACAGAACTGATGGATGCAGACCCTGCAAGACTTAAACACAGAAACGGATTCAATGTTACTGCAATGAGTTTCTCTCCCAAAATTCTTTTTGCAGAGATCAAGAAGAGAGTATCACAAGCTACATTTGATTATCAGATAGACCCGGTTAAAGCCGAAATTGCCGCTTCATGGCCAAATTCTATGGACGACTCTTGTGCAAGAGAAGAGTGGGGATGGAACCCTAAGTGGGGGTTGGGAGAGATGGTAGATGATATGCTAAGGGCAATAAGACTGAAATCTCTTTAAATCACCTATTTTGGTGTTATCTTGTAGAGGAAGAGCGCCACTGCCCCAAAAACAATATTCGGAACCCAAAGTGCCAGCCATGGCGGCATTATTCCGCCATGGACGAACATCTGGCTGAATCTGAGAAATAGTATATAGACAAAACTGAGCGCTATTCCTATTCCCAGGTTTAGTCCGATTCCACCTCTTTTCCTTTTTGATGAAAGCGACACGCCCATTACTGTGAGGATAAATGCAGAAAATGGGACTGCAAATCGTGTATGTTTTTCTATTTGTGCGTATTTTACTCTCATATCTCCTCTGAATTTCTGAGTCTTTATAAGATCGTTCAATTCGCCATAGGGGTATGACTCTACAATATTATTCCTCCTGTTCAAATCGTTTACGGAAAGGCTTAGCATTGTATCTATCTGTGCCCCTTTTACAATAGTTTCGGTTTTCCCATCATTTTTTCTGATATAGTATTCGCTGAGCTTCCAGCCCTGTTTTAAGGAGTCCCATTCAGCTCTTTCTGCGCTAAGCTTGGATATTATGTTGTGCCCCTCTATTGTCTCTAAAGTAAATTTAGAGGCAATATTACTTTGAGCATCGAAAGATTCTATATAGACATAGGTACCAGGAGACAACTGAAGATGAATGTTCGTACCTGCACTGAAGACCTTGTTTTTTATATACTTATCCTGAAAATCCAGCCTCACCCTGTTTGCCGGTGGTATTAAAAAAAGATTCATCATAAGGCTTAAAAGGGCGATAGCGGCAGCCGATATAAAATATGGATAGAGAAAGCGGTTAAAACTTATCCCTCCCGCTAAAATGGCTACAACTTCGCTATTGGAAGCCATCTTTGAAGTAAAGAAGATTACCGAAACAAACACCAGTAGAGGACTGAACAGATTTATATAATAGGGAACCATATTGCCATAGTAGTCGAATATAATTGCCCTCAAGGGAGCCTCTTTCTCTACCAGATTGTCTATTTTCTCACTTATGTCAAATATTATGATAATGGCAATAATAAGTACCAATATAAAGAGATATGTCCCTATAAACTTTTTGATTATATACTTATCTATAATGCCTATCTTATATTTTTTATCCATTAAATCCTGCTCTCCAATCTTTTAACCATTGAACCTTTCCACATTTTAAAATCACCCACCTTGATATGAGTTCTTGCCTCCTTTACCAGCCAAAGGTAAAATGCAAGATTATGCTCGCTCGCAATTTGCGCTCCAAGAATCTCCCCGGCAACAAAAAGATGTCTTAGATAACCTTTGGTGTAGGCTTTATCAACAAAAGATGTTCCATTCGGGTCTAACGGCGATAAATCGTCCGCCCATTTTCTGTTTTTTATATTTATTGCCCCCTCCGATGTAAAAAGCATGCCATTTCTGGCATTTCTTGTAGGCATGACGCAATCAAACATATCTACTCCACGCTCAATCCCCTCCAGAATATTAGAGGGTGTGCCTACACCCATAAGATATCTGGGTTTATCTTTAGGCAAAACCGGATCCAGCACCTCAAGCATCTGATACATTATCTCCGTTGGCTCTCCAACTGAAAGGCCCCCTATTGCATACCCCTCACTGTTCAGCCCCACGGCGTGCTCGGCAGAGGCAACTCTCAGGTCGGGATATATGCATCCCTGAATAATGGGAAAGAATGACTGGTTATATCCGTAAAGCGGTTCGGTATTATAGAAATGTTTCACACCCCTCTCCAGCCAGTTTTGGGTAAGCAAAAGGGATTTTTTTGCATATGCATGGTCAGAATCTCCAGGCGGACATTCATCCAGTGCCATAATTATATCCGCACCAATAACTCTTTGAATATCCACAACACCCTCAGGAGAGAAAAAATGCTTTGAACCGTCTATATGCGACCTGAATGTACAACCCTCGGCGGTAAGCTTTCTGTTGGCTGCCAGTGAGAAAATCTGATAGCCCCCGCTGTCTGTAAGTATCGGCCCGGCCCAGGAGATAAACTTATGAAGTCCCCCGGCTTTTCTTATGATTTCCGTACCCGGTCTGAGATAAAGATGATATGTATTGCCCAATATGATCTGCGCTTTAACATCGTCTTTTAAATCTCTGTGGAATACGGCTTTTACCGTACCCAAGGTACCAACGGGCATAAATATGGGAGTCTCTATAACCCCGTGGTCTGTGTATAGTAAGCCACAACTGGCAGATGATTCAGGGTCTTGTGCTATTTTTTCAAAATTCATATTTTCAAACCGTCAAATCGACTTTGGTTCGTGTTTATACCTGAAGAATACCGCAAATAAAATGCCAATAGCCAAAGCATAAGCAGCAAAAACAAACCAAATGTCCGGCCAGTCTTTTATACCGTTTGAAGCTGTAAAATGATCAACCACCCAGCCACTTGCACGCCCTCCTATAAATGCCCCTATTCCGTTAGTCATTACCATAAAGAGCCCTTGTGCACTGGCTCTGATTTCGGGCTTTGCCTCTGTCTCAACAAAAAGAGATCCCGAAATATTGAAAAAGTCAAATGCGACACCATATATGATCATAGATAATATTAACCAAATCAAGCCTTCGCCCGGATTGCCCACTCCAAACAGGCCAAAGCGCAGTACCCAGGCAAACATACTCATCAGCATCACTTTTTTGATTCCGAAACGACGCAAAAAGAAGGGAATGGTAAGAATAAACAAGGTTTCTGACATTTGCGAAACTGACATTAAAATACCTGGGTGGGTAACGGCGAATAATGAGGAGTAGGCGGGGTTACTGGCAAAATCGTGAAGGAAAGGTTCGCCGAAAGTATTGGTGATCTGTAAAGCGGCACCCAACAAAGCGGCAAAAACAAAGAAAACCGCCATTTTTCGTTGTTTGAACAGCACTAATGCATCTAAGCCAAGCGCAGAGGTGAGTGTATGTTTTTTGACTGTTTTGGTTGGAGGACATTTGGGCAATGTAAATGCATAAACCCCCAGGAAAAACGCTGTAAAAGATCCTATATAGAGTTGAAACGGACTCAGCGACAATCCGCACAAGTCAACCACCCACATAGCAACTATAAACCCGATTGTTCCCCAGACACGTATAGGCGGAAAATCTTTTACAACATCCAATCCTTTTTGTTTTAAGATACTGTACGATACCGTATTGTTCAGGGCAATAGTAGGCATAAAGGCCATTGAATTGAGTAGCATAATCCAATACATCAAGTCCGGATCGGTAACTGTGGAGGCCCAGAAAAGCATTACTCCCCCTATTATGTGGCAAATTCCAAGAAGACGCTCCGCATTGATCCACCTGTCGGCTACCACTCCCAGCAGTGCCGGCATAAAGAGCGAAGCCAGCCCCGCCGTGGCATAGATTCCACCTACCTCTCCTCCGGTAAAATGTAGTTTAACAATCATATATCCCCCTAAAGAGATTAGCCAGGATCCCCAGAGAAAGAACTGGAGAAAATTCAACAGCGTAAGGCGAAGTTTTATGTTCATGAATTCAGTTGTTATTGTTAAAATCGGGCTCAAATATACGAATATTCAGATAATAAAGTTTTACGGAGAAGATCTCCTAATCCAATTTTATACCCCTGAGAATGGAGAATTATGTCTCCATAATCGTTAACAATATAAATAAGAGGATAATTGTCTCTAAAGGATTGGTCTGCACTCTTGAGAAACAGATTCATCATCGCATCCACATCTTTTGTGATAAAGCGGCTGTTTCTTGGCAGCCCTGAATATCTGCCGGCAGAAAAGCCTTTTGTCAGTTTGCCCTCGGGAATGGCAAAAACAAATTTACCATGCCAATTGTCAAATATACTCTTAAACTGGGACAATTCATTCATCAGGTGCTTAGTAGGCTCTTTATCCGGGTCAATGAAGCAGATTATTAATCCCCCCTCGCTATATAATTTTTTGTCCACCATCGGGTTTACAGTACCCCAAATTTTATTCTCCACCGCAAGTTCCCTTACCTTCATATCTATAACGACATTCTTATCTTTGGTGATGTTGAAAAACTCGTTGTGAGCCAAAACTCTTCCGTCCGCATAGCGATTCCCGGTGCATAGTCTGTAATAACCCTCTTCCAGAGCCAGCTCTACAGGGAACCTGGCGACTCTTGCATCATTCTCGAAATCGAGCGGTACAAAAAAGCCATTTTCAAATTTTGCTAACGCATAATAGGACCAATACTGGGGCACCTGAGAACTGCGCGATTTGTAATTCAATATAAGATTTCCGGTTGCTTTTACAGGTGATTGAGAATCTAAACTTAAATTCACCCAGTTGCCGTTTCTGTATTGCTGTATTGAGGAGGTAGCCTGGTCAATTTTTGTAGGAATGTTAAAACTTCTGCAAAGAGCAACATAAAAGATATCTCTGGACGCCTTGTCTGCACGACCTGTGTTGCATACGCCCCAGGGTGAAACAGGACATTTGGAGTAGTTCTGGTCATTATCCACAACAATGTTTGCATTTACCCACTCTTTTATCTTATCGCCGTCCGGGTTGGCAGAAAAAACAGTCCTGAACTTCTCCTGGAGCGGAGCCCTCCATTTTCTGATAAGCTCAAGAGAGATTCTTGGTGACAGTATCCCATCTGTGTATACATCCGGGCCATAACCAGCAGATTTATTATAAGCGGGAGTATTGTCCATATGGCTCTGCAATATATTTGCAGGGGTGTCCCTTAGATCTTTGTCCGTAAGTGTCGATAGAATTCTTAATGTGTTTTCGTTCTTTTGGTTATTCTTAATGAAACCAGAGACCTCACTCCAGTTTCCTTCGCTTTTAAGAATGTACTTTTCAACGGCATTTGCATCCAAACCGCACTCCTTAGCAAGCAAGCGTGCCTGACTCCTTGACATAAACGTGGAGAGATATTGTTGTCGCAGAGAATCTTCGTATTTTAATCTGACTGAGTTGCCATTATCATTTGACGCCGAACTTTTTACATAACCTATCTTGTCCACCGGGGGGTTGATATCCATATCTTCCACATATTCCTCTCCCAATTTCCGGGTGAGTCTGACCTCCATCTCGTCCGTTGTTGTAAGCGAAACCTTTTCATATCCGTATTTGCCATCTTTTTGAGCCCAGACCAACAGATCTCCCAAACCGGAGATAACCTCTGAGACTCCCTCCTTATCGGTTTTCATCTCATAGATAGGATAGTAATCGGCATAGTTGTACAATAAATATTTAACTTCCGCTCCTTCGACTTTGTTGCCTTTATCGTCATAAACAGTGATTTGTAATTTTTTTGTCTCTGCATAGTTTTCCAGCACATTTATCTTGGTGAATAAAGGATAGTCGGTTTTACTTTCCGGTCCGTAATATCTGCCAAAAACATTTGTATGAACCATCATTGCCCTCTTGACAGGATTGGTGAACCAAGCCTGGTTCAATTCCGACTCCGGTTCACAAGCACCCATAAAATACCACTTGCCGTCGCACCACACCTCTACCCATGCGTGGTTATCGTCGGTATGTGCCCATCGCGGAGTATAGCATTGTCTTGCCGGTATTCCTACAGACCTCAATGCTGTTACTGTAAAGGTAGATTCCTCGCCACACCGGCCGTATCCTGTACGTAGAGATGCCAGAGGGGAAGATGTTCTGCTGTCCGAGGGTCTGTATGTAATTTTTTCGTGACACCAGTGGTTCACCTCCAAAGCAGCATCGTGCATGGACATGTTTTTAACCCTCTCTTTCAACTCTTCGAAAAAGACTATTCTGGCACTATCCAAATCTTCATTGTTGACTCTCGGTGGCAAGACAAAATGACGGAACAACTCATCCGGAACCTTTTTGCCCCATGGAAGTGAATCACGAGCCTCAAGTGATGCTTTGGCCATACTGGAAAAATAAGATCCGTTATTATCAGCCAAATCGCTGATAGGGCTCCATGCATAGAGGAATAGCAATGCCTCTTTTTCCTGCCGTGTCAAATTTTTATCGTCTAAAACGGCAAAGAGCTCTGTGCCCTTGTCTCCCAGTTCAGTTTTTCTTTGCTCAATCTGATGTTTTGCATCCCTTCTGGCGGATTTGTCCAAAATGGAATGTCTTGATTGGCACCCAACTGTTGACATCACAATAATTAACGAAAAAATTTGTAAAAGTTGTTTCATAACTAATATTATTTATCAATTCCACGATATCATATTCTTGAGGACCTCCTTCTCCCATCCATAGTACAAATGTAACAAAAAAAGCAGCCATTTACCGACCGCCTTTTTTTTATTATTGAATCCTGTTTGTCTTATTGAGCTTTTCTCTGCACTTTAGGTTTTGGTAAAGTTGCCTTAGGAACTGCTTTGGCCTTCGAAGCTGTCTTAGCTTTTGGGGCTGTCTTAGCTTTTGGAGCTACTTTTATTGCACCCTCTTCAGTTGCAGGTGAGCCGCTCTTCTTGGCACGGCTACGGCGTGTAGAAGGTGCCTTTTTAGCTTCTGGTTTTTCTGAAGCTACTGTTGCTGTGTTAAAGTCTACAAACTCAATCATTGCCATGTCGGCTGCATCTCCCTGACGGAAACCAAGTTTTAATATCCTTGTGTACCCACCGGGGCGATCTGCAATCTTAGGGGCAATCCCTCTGAAAAGCTCTGTAACAGCCTCTTTTTGCTTCAAATAAGAGAAAACTGTACGTCGGGAATGAGTCGAATCGTCCTTGGATTTTGTGATTAAAGGTTCGATATACATTCTCAGAGCTTTGGCCTTAGCTACAGTTGTTTCAATCCTTTTGTGCAATATGAGAGATGATGCCATATTTGCCAACATCGCTTTACGATGTCCACTTTTACGGCCTAAGTGGTTAAATGTCTTATTATGCCTCATTTTTTAAAACTTTCTTTTCAATATTATACTTTGTAACATCCATACCGAAGCTGAGTCTGTAACGATCAACAAGGTTATCTATCTCCGAAAGAGATTTCTTTCCAAAGTTTCTGAACTTTATAAGCTCAGTCCTCTGAAGAGATACCAATTCTGCAAATGTGTCTATGTCTGCAGCTTTAAGACAATTCAAAGCTCTGACGGACAATTCCATATCTGCTAACTTGGTCAATAGAAGATGACGCATACGTAATGATTCTTCATCCAGTTCATTGCTGATAACTTCAACCGGAGTTTCAAGGGTTATCTTCTCGTCTGAGAATAGCATAAAGTGATGTATAAGAATTTTAGCCGCCTCCTTTAAAGCCTCTTTTGGATGAATAGATCCGTCGGTTGTTATCTCCAGATTTAACTTTTCAAAGTCGGTTTTCTGTTCAACACGCCAGTTTTCAACTGAGTATTTCACATTTTTGATTGGTGTGAAAATAGAATCAATAGGAATAAGACCAAATGGTGCATCTTCCACACGATTCTCCTCTGCAGGGACATAACCTCTTCCTTTACCAATTCTCAACTCAACAGAGAGTGTAACAGACGGCTCCATAGAGCATATTTGCCAGTCTGGATTTAGTACCTTAAACGAAGATAGCTGTTTAGAAATATCTTCTGCGGTAAAGTTATGCTTACCATTTACTGTAACGTTGACAATCTCTGATTCTTCTCCCTCGATCATTCGTTTAAAACGAACTTGCTTAAGGTTAAGAATTATATCTACAACTGTTTCAATAACACCGGGAATTGTTGCAAATTCATGGTCGACTCCCTGTATCTTTACTGCGGTAATAGCATAACCGTCAAGAGAAGAGAGAAGAATTCGACGCAAAGCGTTACCAACTGTAATGCCATAACCTGGCTCCAGTGGACGAAACTCAAAGCGACCGAATGTTTCGGTAGCGTCAAGCATTATTACCTTATCGGGTTTTTGAAATGCTAATATTGCCATTTTATTTTTTATTTAGAGTATAACTCAACTATTAGTTGCTCATTTATTGTCTCCGGAATTTCGGTTCTTTCAGGAAGGTTCAGCAACTTACCTGTCAAACTTGTTCCATCCCATTCAATCCAGGCAAATCTGCTCGCACCACGGGAAATATTCTCCTGAATAACTTCAAGGCTCTTCGACCTTTCACGAACAGAAATTAATTCACCCGGCTTAATTATTGTAGAAGGGATATTGCAAATTTCACCATTTAATGCAATGTGACAGTGAGTTACAAGCTGTCTTGCTGCAGCTCTGCTGGGAGCAATTCCCATGCGGTAAACTAAGTTGTCCAGACGAGTCTCAAGAAGCAGGATGAGGTTTTCGCCTTTACGTCCCTTCATTCTCGATGCCTTCTCATACAGATTGCGGAATTGTCTTTCAAGCAGACCGTATGTATATTTTACTTTTTGTTTCTCCTTCAACTGAATACCATACTCAGAAGTTTTTTTACGCTTCTTAGCCAGACCGTGTTGTCCCGGAGGGTAATTTTTCTTTTCGTAACTTTTATCGGGGCCAAAGATAGGCTCTCCAAATTTTCGGGCGATTTTAGTAGAAGGCCCTGTATATCTTGCCATATTAAATAATTTAAAATGAATTTATAAAGGGTTAAACTCTACGGCGTCCCTTTGGACGACAACCGTTGTGTGGTAATGGAGTAACATCTACAATTTCAGTTACCTCAATACCTGCACCGTGAATTGTGCGAATTGCAGATTCGCGTCCTGCTCCCGGACCTTTAACATAAGCCTTTACTTTACGCAGACCTAAATCAAAAGCCACTTTTGCACAGTCAGCAGCTGCTGTTTGTGCTGCATATGGAGTGTTCTTTTTAGAACCTCTGAAACCCATCTTTCCAGCCGATGACCAACTGATTACCTGTCCGGTTCCATTAGTCAAAGTCACTATAACATTATTAAAAGTCGAAGAAACGTGAGCTTGTCCGTAAGCCTCAACCTTTACGACTTTTTTCTTATTTGTTGTTCCTGTCTTTTTTGCCATGATCTAGGTTCTATTTAGTTGCTTTCTTTTTGTTAGCTACTGTTTTCTTCTTACCCTTACGTGTACGGGCATTGTTCTTAGTAGACTGACCACGAACTGGTAGTCCAATACGATGGCGAATACCTCTGTAACATCCGATATCCATTAATCGTTTGATATTTAGCTGAACTGATGAACGAAGTTCTCCTTCAATCTTGAATTCAGAGGAAATCATTGCCCTGATTGCTGCAATCTGATCGTCATTCCAGTCCTTAACCTTAATGTTATAATCGATACCAAGTTTGGTAAGGATTGTTTTGGCTGAACTGTGTCCGATTCCGAAGATATAGGTCAAACCTATCTCTCCGCGTTTGTTGTTTGGTAAATCAACTCCGGCTATACGTGCCATAATTTATTTGTCTCTTTTTTGTTTTCAATTAAAAAATTATCCTTGGCGCATCTTGAATTTTGGATTCTTTTTGCAAATTACATACAAACGCCCTTTGCGCTTTACAATTTTGCAATCCTCACTACGCTTTTTAATGGATGCTTTTACTTTCATAGTATCAAAATTTTTATTTATATCTGAAAGAAATCCTTCCTTTGGTTAAATCATAAGGGGACATCTCAACTCTTACCCTGTCTCCTGGCAAAATACGGATGTAGTGCATCCTCATTTTCCCTGAGATATGGGCAATTATTACATGTCCGTTATCTAATTCGACACGAAACATCGCATTCGACAGGGCTTCAATTATCGTTCCCTCTTTTTCAATTGCTGCTTGTTTAGCCATTTATTAAATATCTCAATCCTTATAATTAATTATTATCGTTTTCAATGTACTTAAAAGTAGATAATACATCCGGTTTCCCCTTTCTTACAACCACCATAAGCTCGAAGTGCGCTGAGTTTTTATTGTCGGCAGTGGTTACAGTCCATCCGTCATCACTGATTAAGACAGATTTTTCTCCTGCATTGATCATTGGTTCAATACAAATAACCAGACCATCTTCCAGTTTTTTGCCCTGACCTCTGTGACCGTAGTTAGGAACGTCAGGTGCTTCATGGAGGTGTTTTCCAATTCCATGACCAACCATTTCCCTCACTGCGGAAAAACCAAAACTTTCAATGTACTCCTGAACAGCATATGATATATCGCCAATCCTGTTCCCGACTACTGCTTTTTCTACCCCTCTGTAAAGTGACTCTTTGGTTACCTTTAAAAGCAACTTAGCCTCTTCCGAAACCTCTCCTACAGGAAAAGTATAAGCCGAGTCACCATAGTAGCCTTTGTATATAGTTCCACAATCTGCCGAAATAATATCACCCTCTTTAAGGCGATAATCGGAGGCAAACCCATGAACAACTACATCGTTAACCGAGATGCACATAGAATAAGGAAAACCGTTATAACCGAGGAATGCAGGTATAGCACCGTGATCCCGTATGAAAGTATCGGCAATTTTGTTTAACTCGAGGGTTGTAATCCCGGGAACAACATTTTTACCTACTTCCGCAAGAGTTTTTGATACCAAAAGAGCATTCTCTCTAAGTAATTCAACCTCTTCCTCTGTTTTTAGTCTTATCATTATTTATAGAACTTTGAAATCAGGGTTACATTCCCGAACGGCCTTTCAGACGTCCTGTCTTCATTAAACCGTCGTAGTGGCGCATAAGCAAATGACTTTCTATTTGCTGAAGCGTATCTAAAATAACACCCACTAAAATCAACAACGAAGTTCCACCATAAAAACGGGCAAACTGGTTGTTAATCCCCAACATAGATGCAAATGACGGCAAAATTGCTATAATAGCCAGGAAAATTGATCCCGGCAAAGTAATTCGTGACATTATGGTATCTAAGTATTCGGCAGTTTTCTTACCAGGTTTGATCCCGGGAATAAATCCGCCGTTTTTCTTCATATCTTCTGCCATCATAGTCGGGTTTACAGTTACTGCTGTGTAGAAGTATGTAAATGCAACAACCATAATACCGAATATGAAGTTATACCAGAAACCGTTAGGGTTGGAAAGTGTAGCTGCTAATCCGCGTGTTGCATCAAAGCCAGCAAACATAAGAGGAACCATCATTAAAGCCTGTGCAAAGATAATTGGCATAACGCCGGCTGCATTTATCTTAAGAGGTATATACTGACGGACACCGCCATACTGTTTGTTTCCTACAATACGCTTGGCATACTGAACCGGGATCTTGCGGGTACCCTGTACAAGAGCAATTGTTGCAACAAATACAAAGAAAAGAATTACCAACTCAACAACCAGCATTAAAATACCGCCGCCTGCGCTTTGATTAATCCTTCCACCAGCCTCTGCTAAGAGGGCGAATGGTAAACGAGCAACAATACCCACCATGATGATCAGGGAAATACCATTACCTAAGCCGCGATCGGTAATTCGCTCTCCTAACCACATTACAAACATGGTTCCACCAATTAGTATTATAGTAGCTAAAATGTTAAACGAGAATCCCTTGAATAAAAATGCTGCTTCAGGCAACTGGGTATGCAAGTTAGCCAGATAGGCAGGACCTTGAAGTGCCAGAATCACAATTGTCAGATAACGAGTCCACTGATTCATCTTTCTACGACCGCTTTCACCTTCGCGTTGCATCTTTTGAAAGTATGGAACCATGATTCCCAACAACTGAATTACAATGGATGCAGAGATGTATGGCATAACCCCCAATGCAAATATTGAGGCATTACCAAAAGCACCACCGGAGAACATGTTAAGCAAACCTAACAGACCTTCGGATGCCTGTGACTGCAATTTATCCAGCTGTGTAGGGTCGATACCGGGTAAAACCACATAGCTTCCCAAACGGTAAACTAACAGTAAGAGGAAAGTGTAAATTATCCTTTTACGCAGCTCTTCAATTTTGAAAATATTCTTAATTGTATCGATAAATTTTTTCATCGGAAAATTTAGATTTTAGTCGCCTTACCTTGTTGTGACTCTATCCGCTCAATAGCAGATTTTGAGAAAGCGTGGGCGGTAACATCCAACTTTGCAGTTAATGTTCCGTTGCCCAAAATTTTTACCTTGTCATTTTTTGAAACCAGACCGGCTTCTATCAATGTATCTATAGTAAAAACAGTTTCTCCGGATTTTTCGCTAAGAGCTTGTAATGTAGACAGGTTTATTGCTTTAAACTCAACTCTGTTTATATTGTTAAATCCAAATTTTGGTAGTCTTCTTTGAAGTGGCATCTGGCCTCCTTCAAAACCCTTCTTACGTGAGTATCCTGAACGGGATTGAGCTCCTTTGTTACCACGGGTAGATGTTCCACCGTGGCCGGAACCTTCTCCGCGACCGATTCTTTTATCAGCTCCAATTGCTCCTTCTGAGGGTTTAAGATTATGTAATTTCATTTGTAATTTCTCCTATTAGTTAATTTCTTCAACTTTTACAAGGTGTAAAACTTTTTGTATCATACCCTTGTTTACAGGATTCAATTCAAGTTCTACTGACTGATGAATTCTACGGATTCCCAAAGAAGCTAAAGTGGCAGACTGTCTTTCAGTTGCACTGTTTTTACTTATAACCTGAGTAACTCTGACTTTTGACATTTCCAATCCTCCTTAACCTTTAAATACTTTATTCATTGGAATTCCGCGAAGACCGGCTACGGTATAGGCGTCACGCATCTCCAAAAGAGCAGCAACTGTAGCTTTAACTAAGTTATGAGGGTTGGAAGAACCTTTTGATTTAGCCAAAACGTCGTGCACTCCCACAGATTCAAACACTGCACGCATCGCACCACCGGCTTTAACTCCGGTTCCCTCT
>Ga0172381_10000817_pt1 | contig 38768 bp, 31 predicted proteins | sample Leawel6488metaG_FD_119754 | JGI IMG/M metagenome (GOLD analysis project Ga0172381, IMG submission 119754) | Leachate microbial communities from a municipal landfill in Southern Ontario, Canada - Leachate well 64-88 metaG | ecosystem: Engineered > Solid waste > Landfill > Unclassified | place... | reverse complement strand
TTTCAGTTCGTACATAATTCCCTTGCTGACGGCGACGTGGGCTATAGGGAAGTTCCTAAACAAGGTCCCGCAGAAGTTCTACTTCAAGCTTCTAGGGACCTCGTTCCTTTTTATAGCCTCAAGCGCGATACTCAGCATGGCCTCGTCCCCGCAGAGCAACGCGGTAAAGGTCCATTACGGGGGCCTTCTCGGGCTCTTCTTTTCTAATTTCTTCGTAAGGTACCTCGGGAACGTCGGCGCGTGGGTGATGGTGATCGTTCTCGGGGCTCTTTCGGTCCTGTTGGCAACGGAATTCCTGATCTTCCCGATAGTCATGTCGCTTTTAAATGCCTCCGCCGAACTTTTCAGGGCGGTATTCAGGAAGAATGGGGCCAGGCCGCAGGCTAGGCCAGAGGCCAAGCAGGCCAAGGAACCCTCGCTGAAGAAGGCTTTCGAGCAGATAAAGGCGGAAACTAAGGCGGCCGCGCAGATAAAGGAACAGGCGAGGGATAGCCGCCCGGCTATTGTAGATATAAAGAAGGTCATAAAGACCGATGACACGAAAGCGTCCCCAATAAAGGTTATCAAGAAATCCGTAGGAGATTATAAGCTCCCCGATATGAGTTTGCTGGACTCGCCGCCTCCTATCGAAGAGAGGAAGATAAGTGATGACCTTGACGCCAGCGCGAAGATACTTGAAGAGACGCTTCGCGATTTCGGGATCGAGGTCAAAGTCACGGCGGTGGAACGAGGCCCGGTGATAACCAGGTACGAGCTGGAGCCGGCGCCGGGCGTAAAGGTGATGAAGATAACGTGTTTATCCGACGATATCGCCCTGGCCATGAAGGCGCAGAGCGTCAGGATAGTCGCGCCGATACCCGGAAAGGCGAGGGTCGGCGTCGAGGTCCCTAATTCGTCGAGCGCGCTGGTCTACCTGAAGGAGATATTAGGTTCATCCGAGTTCCAGAACGCCAAATCGAAACTTACGCTTGCCCTCGGCAAGGATATAGCGGGGGTGCCGGTAATAGCCGACCTGGCCACCATGCCGCATATGCTGATAGCCGGCACGACGGGCGCCGGTAAGACGGTCTGCGTGAACGCGATCATAAGTTCCATGCTCTTTAACGCGTCTCCGGACGAAGTAAAGTTCCTTATGGTCGACCCGAAGATGGTCGAGCTCGCGATGTTCAACGGGCTGCCGCACCTGCTGTGCCCGGTGGTTACGGACCATAAGAAGGTATCAGGGGCGCTTAATTGGGTGGTAAATGAGATGGAAGATCGCTACAGGCTGTTCGCGAGGCTTGCCGTCAGGAATATAGAATATTTCCTAGAGAAGAGGAACAGGGGTGATTTCAAGGACCAGGAGGACGTTCCGGAGGTCCTTCCGTATATAGTCGTCATCATAGATGAGCTTGCTGACCTTATGCTGGTCTCGGCGCAGGAGGTTGAGAACGCGATAACGAGGCTTTCCCAGCTGTCAAGGGCGGTAGGAATACATATCATACTCGCTACCCAGCGGCCCTCGGTCGATGTAGTAACGGGCGTCATAAAAGCTAATTTCCCCGCAAGGATATCCTTCAAGGTGGCGTCCAAAGTGGATTCGAGGACAGTTCTTGACATGAACGGCGCGGATAAGCTCCTCGGCAAGGGTGATATGTTATTTATGAGGCCCGGGGACGCCAAACCGACGCGCGCCCAGGCATGCCTCGTTAAGGACGCGGAGATAGAGAGGGTCATTAAGTTCATCAAGGAGCAGAGGTCCGCCGAATACGACGAAGAGATCCTGAAGGAACAAGACAAGAAGTCCCATGGCGGAAAGACATACGAGAAGGATGAGATGTACGAGGAGGCGGTCAAGATGGTCCTCGATACCAAGCAGGCCTCGGTGTCGATGCTGCAGCGCAGGCTGGGCCTCGGATATACGAGGTCCGCGCGCCTTGTCGACACGATGGAGGCCGAAGGCATCGTAGGGCCGTATAACGGTTCGAAGCCCCGCGAGATCCTCATGGAAAACATGGAGGCCGTAAAGGCAAAATGGAATCAATCGGGCCGAGACTAAGGTCTGCGCGCGAGGCGAAGGGCATTTCGCTTGAGCAGGCGCAAAAAGATACGCGCATAAGCTCGCGTATACTTGCCGCGCTTGAGGCGGACAAGATAGATGAAATAGTCTCAGGGCCTGTTTATGCGAAAAGCTTTATAAAAAAATACGCGGGTTACCTCGGACTGGACGGCACTGCGATGGCCGACGGGTTTTTGGGCGAGAAACCGGAGTTCAAGGAGCAGATATCTGTGCTCGCGAAAAATAACGGCGGCGGGCGGTTCCCTTTCAATAAGGTCATAGTAGCCGTAATAACAGTGGTATTAGTCGTCCTTGCCGCGAAGCTGGCCGTTATAGGAGCGTCAAAGGCCGCTGCATTCATTAAATCAAGGCCAAAAGCCGTTAAGAAGGCCAACGCAGCCCCGGCAGCAAAGCCTGCCGCAAAACAGCCGCAGAAGCCCGTAAAGGCCGCGGCACCTGCCACGGCCGTACAGGTGCCGAAGGGCGAGAAACTGGAACTGTCTATCCGGACGCGCGCAGATGTTTACGTTAAGATAAAGGCGGACGGGAGCGTCATATTCGACGGTATGTTGAAGAAGGGCACGGCTGAGAAGTGGTCTGCCTCAAATTCCTTTGAATTATCTACAAGCAAAGCGGAAGCTTTATCAGCGGAACTTAACGGCGCCGATATCGGGGTACTCGGAAAAGGCGCGGTCAAGGGCCTGAAACTACCCAAGTAACACAATCCAAAATGACTATCAAAATATCTCTTATCTCGCTTGGTTGCGCGAGGAACCTGGTGGATTCCGAAATAATACTAGGGACTTTAAAAAAGTCCGGGTATAAGATATCGGATTCTCCGTCCGGGGCGGATATCGCTATAGTCAACACCTGCTCGTTCATCGAAGACGCTAAAAGGGAATCAATCGATGTCATCCTCGACCTGATAGAGCTAAAGAAGAAGGGAAAGCTCAAGCACATACTCGTTGCGGGCTGCCTGCCGCAAAGATACGGCGGCGAGCTTAAGGATGAGTTGGAAGAAGTCGACGGCTTTGCAGGCGTTGACGCGATAAAGGTACTGCCGGCACTGATAAAAAGGCTTGCTAAGGGCCATAAATCGGATATAATCCTACGTGAGCCAAGGTACCTGTATAATGACAGGAGCCCGAGGCTCAGTATTACGCCGAAGCACTACGCATATGTCAAGATCTCCGAAGGTTGCTCGCACAGATGTTCATTCTGCATCATACCTGCAATAAGAGGACGTCACAGGAGCCGTACCGTAGGTTCCGTCATAAGAGAATCCCGCAGCTTAATAGGAAGGGGCGTTAAGGAGATAAACGTAATAGGCCAGGATACCTCTGTTTACGGAAAGGATATCTATGGGCGATGGGCGCTTGCGGGATTACTGAGGAAGCTCGCGCGGTTAAAGGGCGCCAACTGGATAAGGCTGCTTTACGGGCATCCCGGGCATTTTACGGACGAACTGATATCGGTCATTGCCGAAGAAGGCAATATCTGTAAATATGTCGACCTTCCCATACAGCATATTAACGCAAGGATCCTTAAGGCGATGGGCAGGCCGACCTCTCCGGAACACATAAGGGAGCTCATATGCAAGATAAGGAAAAAGATACCAGGCGTCGCTTTGCGCACCTCGGTCATCGTCGGTTTCCCCGGAGAGAGTAATAAGGAGTTCGGGGAACTGCTGGATTTCATTAAGGAAACAAGATTTGAAAGGCTCGGTGCCTTTACATATTCGATGGAAGAAGGCACGAGCGCGGCAATTTTAAAGGGTCAGGTCCGGAAAAGCGTCAAGAGGTCCCGGCGGGACGAGTTGATGGTGCTGCAGAGTGAGATCTCCGCGCAGAACAACATGAGAATGATCGGGCGCGAAATGGATGTCCTGATAGATGAGCCCTGCCGCGGCCTTAAGGCCGATGATAAGGGAATGTTCTTAGGGCGCACGTATATGGATGCCCCCGAGGTTGACGGGAACGTATTCGTAAAGGGAGCGGGTATAAAGACGGGTGACATTGTGAAGGCCAGGATCGTAGACGGTTACGAATACGACCTGGTCGCAGAAAAGGTACAAAGGAGGGAGTAATGCCCGGTTTGAACGACAGCATTAACAGGGAAAAGAAGATCAGCGAGATCGCCGAGGCCATCTATGCCGAAAACCGCAATAAAGGATTGCCGACAGACCCGATGAGGGACTGGAAGGAAGCCGAGAAGATATTCGATGATAAAGCCGTATATTATTGTTTGTGGCTGCCGGCGCGCTTCGTGCGGAAGTATTTCTATAAGATATTGGCTGTCTCAGTGCCGGTGATAGTGATACTGTTGATGTGGAACCTCAGGTATGCGCAGGATATGGGGGAGATAAATATCAGGCCGTATATATCGGTGGATATGATAGATCCCGTGCAGATAAATGACGGCGAGAACAAGAACGTCTATTTCGGCAATTACATAATCCTCAACAATACCGGCAAGACGCCCGCGTCAAACGTATCCGCAAGATATTATCTTACTTCCGAAGCGGACAGGTCGAAGCCGGCCGCGGCCGACAGGAAATGGGTCGATGAGAGTATGGAGGGGGTAAGCTCGGGGGGCTTCATAGCTCCCGGCACATTCATAAAGGAGCCGGGCTTCAAGGCCCTGTCGCCATCGGCGAAATATTATTATTTTGAGGCGATCGTGTCGTACAAGGGTCAGGTCTCCTCGAAGCGCTACTGGACCCACGTAAGGAAGATGTACCAATTCGACAAGGCGTCCGGAAAGTTCATGGCGTCGCTGAACAACGTTGATTGGGACATGAACAGCAGTTTTGGCGCGCCGCCGATGTCTAGTGCGAAAGAGATAGACGGGTTCATAATGAAGATAACCGATAAATGAACATATCGAATAAGCTTACGATATCGCGGATATTCCTCACGTTCGTCTTCATGTACTTTGTCTTCGCGAGATGGCCCGGTGCGGAATATTTCGCGTTCCTGACGTTCCTCGCGGCCGCATTGACCGATTACTATGACGGGTATTTCGCGAGGAAGGAAGGCAGTATCACGGACTTCGGGAAGCTCATGGACCCGATAGCGGACAAGATACTGGTCCTGTCGGCGTTCCTCGCCTTCGTCGAGCTTAAGCTGATACCGGCCTGGACCGTGCTGATAATAGTGGCGAGGGAGGTCACTGTGACCGGCTTAAGGATATTCGCGCTCACAAAGGGAAGGGTCATCGAGGCGGAAGAGGCAGGGAAGCACAAGACGGTCTCCCAGATGATAGCGATCTTCATGATACTGATATTCCTGATGTTCAGGGAAGCGGGCAAGGCGCTGGCGTTCTGGAACCCTGATACGGAGACCTGGGTAAAGAACCTCATATTCGTCGTGATGCTCGTAACGGTCGGATTGACGCTTACGTCCGGCATATCATTTTTCCTAAAGAACAGGAAGTTATTATCTTGAAGACGGTCGTAAAGATGGTCAGTACATTCCTCTATGCGGGATACGCCCCGCGCATGCCGGGTACTGCGGGGTCTGCCGCGGGGCTCCTGTTCGCGCTGGCAGTCAGTTACGATAAGGCCGTTTACCTGTCTTCGTTATCCGTGCTGATAATCCTCGCGATGTTAACGGTAAAGCGCGCCGAGATACTGTTCGGGAAGAGGGATTCGGGCAGGATAGTCATCGACGAGGCGATAGGTATGATGATCGCGCTGCTTTTTGTGCCGTTACAGCCCGCCTATGTAATATCGGCTTTCGTGCTCTTCAGGATATTCGACATCTTCAAACCTTTCCCGGTGAACATAGCGGAACGCGCGCCAAGCCCCGTCGGGGTAGTGCTGGATGACGTGATTGCCGGCATCTATGCGAATATCATTGTCCGGGCTGCGATAGTCGTGCTATTGAAATAGGGGTGTAGACAGGCCCGCCGGGGGCAAGGACGCTCCTGAACAGCGTGATATGGTCCGCACCCTGCCAAGCGTTACGTGCGGGGAGAAGTGCCTGCCCTCCTTAGGTATACCCAGTTCAGACAGGGACGATCCGATGCTCGCCGACAGTTGCGCGGATTCCGTGGCGCCTTCGCTCAAGCCGGCCCAGATGACCGTGGGTGAGGAAATGCCCCGGGGGAACGCGCCCAGGCCCTTAAGCCGTATTGGGAAGGGCCCTGATCCCGCCGCGATGCCCGCAAGTACCGATGCCGCGCGGGACAGCGTTTCTTCATCGGTATCCCCAAGGAACCGCAGGGTAAGGTGGATATTATCCTCAGGGACCCATTTTACGCCGGCACGCGCTGCGGCGCAGGCCTCGGCGCAGGCCGCAGCGTGTGCCCCGGCATAAGCTTCGGCTTTAGCCTCATCCGACAATTCTATCGCTATAAAAGCCCTTATCAGTCCGCCCATAGGGATCGATTATACATTATGGTTTGACATTAATCAACCCGGTGGTATAATCCAATTTATGCAGAAGGCAACCTATCTAAAATTCTGGGTGATGCCTGTCGGGGGATATGAGACGAGCCGGATAATCGGCGAAGAGATATCCTCTTATGAAAAAATGCATCCCGGAATAAAGATAGATTGCTCGGTAATACCCTGGTCCCTGGCGTGGAAGAAGATCGTAACAGCCGCCAAGTCCAGGCAGCTCCCCGATTTATTCCTCATAGGCAATACGTGGACAAGGACCCTCGCCGCGATAAACGCGCTGGCCGACCTCACCAAAGAGATAACTGATGAAAAATTCAAGAACTCATTCTATCCTGCGGCATGGGCCACATGCGAAATAAAGAATTCCGGCAAGGTCATGGCGTTGCCGTGGTCTGCCGACGCACGTATGATCTTTTACAGGAAGGACCTTTTTGAGAAGGCCGGCCTCACCGCAAGATCGCTAGATACATGGGACTCATTCACGCAGGCATGCCTCGCGCTGTCGGAGCTTAAGGGCAAGGATGATAATTTCGCAGGGCCCTTGGGCGTCGGGGATATAAAAGATTCCGGGCTGCTGCACGAAATAGCTCCGTGGGTCTGGGCCGGCGGAGGGGATTTCCTTACACCGGACGGTTTCAGCGCGGCGTTCTGCTCTGAGCCTGCCGTTAAGGGAATGAAATACTATTTCGACCTTCTCGACAAGGATATAGCCCCGATAAGGGACAGGAAGGTGCCGTCCTATCCCACCTACGATTTCTTTGTATTAAAGAGGTTCGCGATGATAATAGCCGGGCCGTTTGCCGCGCCGAGCTTCATACCCGGATTTTTCGAGGCGCCTACATCGTTAAGGGATTCGGAGGACATAGACAAGTTCGGCGTCGCGTTCCTTCCTTCCGGCCCGGGAGGCCGCTTCAGTTTTCTCGGCGGCAGCAACCTCGCTATATCCTCACACTCGCAGAATAAGCCGGAAGCATGGCAGTTCCTTAAATTCCTCGCCTCCAAAGAGTTCCAGGTACGGCAATATAGGTCAATAGGGCTGCTCCCGTCGGGAATAGAGGCGTTCGCGAGCCTCTTCTACGAAGGCACGCCGAACCAGCAGGTCCTTATTGAAACGTACAAGAACTACGGAAAGAGCTATGCCCAGGTAGACATGTGGGGCAGCATCGAATTCATATTGACCGGGTTCATGGGGAAGATCCTCGACGGCATAAAGCAGCGCAGATACAGCGGCGACTTCCTGGCCACGGAAGCAAGGAAATACGCGGAAGAGGTCGATTACCTTTTATCTTTATGACGGGATATAAATAAATATGGATGAGCAGAGAGAGAACCTCGAGAGGGCGGAGAAGCATTTAAACATGCTGCAGGGCGTCGTAAGGACGTTCTTCCAGTTCGAGGCGGGACTCGAAGAGACCCTTAAGATGAGCCTTAAGGCGCTGCTTGACGACCTGATGTTCGATTCGATATTCGTGTACCTTTACGATGAGCCGGGCAATTCGCTGGAGTGCGTGCAGGCAAGGTCAAGGGGCAAGGGCATAATCGCCGGGGAGAGCAGGATACCGGTGACGGAGGACGACGACGATTTCATAAGCGCTATATTCCTGGGCAAACGCGCTTTCGAGATATGGGATGACGGGATCGAGATATGCATGCCGCTGCGCCTGGCCAATGAAAAACTTGGGGTATTGATAGCCGATAAACAGACATCCAGGGAAAAAGTGACAGGGGAAGAGAAGGAGATGCTCTCCGATTATGCGCACGAGATAAGCAGGGGGATCCGGTATGTCAAGGTCTTTGAAAATAATTCGCGTAAAATAGACATGCTGCTCGCCCTGTCGAAGATAAGCGAGGCCATGGCCACGACCATGGAATTTGAGCCTGTGCTCGAGATAATATTAAGGAGCGCCGTCGATATCCTGAAGTTCGACATGGCAAAACTCTATCTTGTGGATAAGGCTAACAACCAGCTCAGGGGCAAGTTGAGTTCCGACATACGGCATGTCGTGAGGCAAATAGATAAGGAGACCTATCCGCTTAAGAACGGGACGAACAGGATAGTCGACAGCCTTTTCGCGGACCCCTCTCAACAGAGCCTTAAATACAGCACGGATGAACTGTTCCTGTATTTCCCGCTTATAGTCAAGAACGATAAGATAGGAGTGCTCGTCGTGAATAATGTCTTCAGCAGGCTGCCGATAGGGAAAGAGGATATGGAGAACCTCGATATACTCGCCAACCAGGCGGCGGTAACGCTGGAGAAAGCAAAGCTTTACGAGGAGGTGAAGGAGCTCTCGATACGGGACAGCCTTACCGGGCTGTATTCGCACGGGTTCTTCCTGGGCAGGTTCGAGGAAGAGGCTAAGAGGGCCGGCCGCGAAAAGCAGAGCTTCGCGCTGATGATACTTGATATCGACGGGTTCAAGAGATATAACGACCTCTACGGCCATCAAGCCGGGGACGAGATAATACTTTCTCTCTCGCAGATACTTAAGCAGAATATAAGGACATTCGATGTGAAGGGCAGGACTATCGACGCGATCGGCAGGTACGGCGGCGACGAATTTGTGGTGCTGTTGACGAACTCTAACAAGGACAGCGCGCTGGCCGTAGGAAACCGTATGCGGGACGCGGTAAAATCACAGACGATAAAAGCGGGGGAGAAGACGCTTACATTTACCGTCAGCATAGGCATCGCCATATATCCTAATGATGGCGCCACCCCGCACCAGCTGTTCAAGAAGGCCGACGAAGCTCTTTATTGGGCGAAACAACACGGGAAGGACCAGCTCTGCATGGCGTCCGATACGGGGAAGAACCCGCCTAAAGGGATACTCTGAGCAGGTCCAGGGCCGCCTGCGAAGTCCTGAATTTTATCACCTCGCGCTCACCCCTGAACCGGAATTCCCTGCAATAAGACTTATTCTTACCGGCAAGCGCTATATATACTAGCCCAACAGGCTTATCCTTTGTTGCCCCGGAAGGGCCGGCTATGCCCGTAACGGACAACCCGATATCCGCGCAGGCTGCCATCCTCACGTTTTTTGCCATCTCAATGGCGGTTTGCCTGCTGACGGCCCCGAATTTGGCAAGCGTGCCCGGGCATACTCCGAGAAATTTTATTTTAGCTGCGTTTGAGTAGGCGACTATCCCGAGCCTGAAATACTTTGAGCTTCCGGGAACGTCCGTTATGCGGCTCGCTATAAGGCCGCCCGTGCAGGATTCGGCAACGGCTAAAGTCCTGCGGCTGCGCAAAAGGCCGGAACCCACGGCGCCTTCGAGGGTTTCGTTGTCGCGGCCGAATATGTATTTGCCGAGCCGCGCGGTTATCTTCGCATCCGCCTTGTCGATAAGGGCTTTCGCCTGCTTATCGTCCTTTGCCTTTGCCATTATCTTCAGCTCTATGAGCGCGGGTTTCGCGTAGATACCTACCGTAAGCGGGGGCGGGCACTTCAGCAGGTCCTTTACTCTGCGGTCTACGGCTTCTTCGCCGAGGCCGGTCATCCTGATAGTCCTGATCTTAAGGATGCCTTCCGACCCATACCTCTTCTTGAGCAAAGGCGCGACAGTCCGTTCGAACATCGGGTTAAGCTCCCTTGGGGGCCCCGGCAGGGCTATGAGAAGTTTGCCGCCCTTATCGACGATAAACCCGGGGGCGGTTCCTATCCCGTTATCTATCACTTTTGCGCCTTCCGGGATATGGGCTTGCCTCTTATCGAGCTTCAGTCCAAGGGACAGGGCGCTTGCGATGGTTTCGAGCGTAATATCGTCAACGGTAGGCCCGAGCCCCCCCGTGGTGATAACGATATCCGAACGCTCGAGGCCGGTCTTTATCGCATTGGCAAGCCTTCCGGGATTATCGCCTATAGTGGAATGAAAGTAGACCCCTATCCCGATGCCCGCGAGTTCCTGCGACAGCCACTGCTGGTTCGTGTTCAATATCTGCCCGAGCAGGATCTCAGTCCCTATGGAAATTATCTCCGCTTTCATGCCAAAGATTATAACATAAATGGCTTGCCTTGGGAGAACAATTCAGATATCATAACATTTATCCGGGCATAAAAACTCAGGAGGGTTTCAATGTACAGGAACATCGTTGTATTGGCGGTAGTCTCGACAGTAGTCTCGGCAGTATTGTCCTTTAGCGTCAGCACTTTATCGGCCGATGAGGGGTGGAAGGCGTCCGCTTCGTCCGTGGAAGAGAATTTCGGCGCGCAGCTTGCCGTTGACGGGGATGTCTCGACCCGCTGGTCGAGCCAGTTCGCCGATAACCAGTGGTGGGCGGTCGATTTCGGCCAGCCAAAGGATATCAGGAAGATAACCATAATCTGGGAAGACGCATATCCCAAAGAGTACAGGGTAATGGTCTCGCCGGACAATTCCGCATGGCAGAAGGTCTTCGAAAATAAGCAGGGTAAGGGCGGATCCGATATGATCCCCGTAAATAACTTAAAGGCGCGTTACCTTAAGATAGAAATGCCCGTAAGGGCGACACAATGGGGCAATTCGATAAGGGAACTTAAGCTGAACGAGCCGGACCCGATCAAGGCGAAGGCGGCCGCTTCATCCGGAGATTCCGATTACAGCGCCGAGAAGGCCATCGACGGCAATATGCAGTCACGCTGGTCGAGCAATTTCGAGGACAACCAGTGGTGGCAGGCGGATTTCGACTCCCCGCATAAAATATGCGGCGTCATATTGAAATGGGAGACGGCTTTTACCGAGATATATAATATAGAGGTCAAGGACGCTTCGGGCAAATGGAATAAGGTTTACGAAACCGCTGACGGCGACGGCAGCACGGATATTGTCTATTTTGAGCCGGTCGAGGCGTCCGCCCTGAAGATCAATTGCATCCAGCGCGGGACAGGCTGGGGAAATTCGCTTTGGGAGGTCTCGTTCATCGACGGGAATGATCCGCCGGTTATCACTAAGAGCGGTACCGTGATAGATATAAAGCTGCCCTCGAGGACAGACCTCGGCGGCGTTATACTCTCCTGGGCGGATAATTACGCTAAGGAATATACGCTTGAGATCTCGAAGGACGGAAAAGACTTCAAGGAAGTTTACAGGACCGACAACGGCAACGGCGGCAAGGATTGGATATATTTCAAGACTTCCCAGGTAAAGGAGTTCAGGATCAACTGCATCAAGCCGGCTGCAGGGAATAGCTGCGATATAAAGGGTTTCGAGCCGAAGAGCGGCGAGGAACAGGCTACGCCCATTAAGAGCTACCAGGCGCGCGCGAAGGAATCGCCTGCGGGATATTACCCGATGTGGCTGAGGCGCCTGCAGGAGTTTTGGACGATCGTCGGCATGCCTGATTCAAACGACGAAGGCCTGCTGAGCGAGACGGGTACTTTCGAACCGTATAAGGACGGCTTCTCGGTAATGCCTTTTGTATATGAGGGCGGCAAGTTGTATACGGCCGAGGACTGCAAGGTCTCACAGTCGCTGGCGGACGGTTATCTTCCGATCCCGACGGTTACCTGGGACCACGCGGACTGGTCGCTTGAGGTCACGGCGTTATCCTCAAGCGGCTCCGAAATGGCATTGAGGTATATCGTCAGGAATACCGGCAATATTGCATTGAAAGGCAAGCTATTTCTCGCTATCCGCCCTGTCCAGGTAAACCCGATATGGCAAAGGGGAGGTTTCAGCCCTATCAACAAGATAGAATGCAAGCCCGCAGTGCTCTCTATTAACGGGATGGATCGCCTTGTGTCGGGAACCGATGGCGTTTCGATGGGTGCGGCCGAGCTATCAAAGGGTGATGTGGTCGATTTCATGAAGAACGGCACGTTGCCGCCGTCGCTGACAGCTGAGAGCGTGGAAGGCACGGCATCGGCAGGCCTTTCTTTTGACTTGGCGGCCGCGCCGGGCGAAGTTAAGACATTCATCGTGCAAATGCCTGCGGGTAAATTAGCTGATTTTAACGCCGACCTCTCAAAACAAACAGGCTTCTGGAAGAATGAGCTTAACAGGGTCTACATAGATATACCCGAGACACGCATCACGGATGTCATGAGGACGAACATAGCTTATATCCTCATCAACAAGGATGGGCCGTGGGTAAAGCCGGGCTCGCGCAATTACTGCCATTCATGGATACGCGACGGCGCGTTGACCAGCGCCTCACTTCTCAGGATGGGCATAAACGACGAGGTGAAATCGTGGCTTGATGCGGTATCCTCTAAGGTTTTGGACAATGGGTATGTCCCGTATATCGTGTTCGAAGGCGGCAATCCCATCGGCCTTAACGACAACGGCACCGGCGAGGGCGTCGAGTGGGATTCGCAGGGAGAGTATGTGTATGCCGTCAGGAACTATATCGATTATTCCGGGGACAAGGCGTACCTTCCGACGGTCTATCCGAAGGTCCTGAAAGCCCTTGAGTTCACGCGCAACTTGAGGCGCCGCAACATGACCGATGAGTTCAAGAGCGACGCGAAGAAAAAACCCTATTACGGTATCCTGCCCAAGTCGAACAGCCATGAGGGGTATTATCCGGCGCAGCACAGCTACTGGGATGATTTCTTCGCGATAAGGGGATTCAAGGACGGCATATATCTCGCGGAGCTGATGGGAGACGCCGAGAGCGCGGATTGGATGACAAAGGAGCTGGATGATTTCCGTAAATGCCTTTACGAGTCGATACAGTTGGTCGTCGAAAGGGACAAACTCGATTATATACCGGGCTGCGTGGAGAAGGGCGATTTCGACGCCACCTCGACGGCTATAGCTATAGTGGCCGCGGGCGAGCTGGAATACATGCCCAAGGAGCTGCTTAAGAAGACGTTCGACAAGTACTATGTGGAATTTTGCAAAGGCATGGTAGCCGGCCAGGAGAGGACGTTCACGCCGTACGAGGTGCGGACGGCAAACGCTTTCTTCAAGATGGACCAGCGCAACCGCGGATTGACAATGCTCAGGTATTTCCTGAAGGATTCGGTAAGGCCTTACGCCTGGAACCACATGGCCGAGGTCGTCCACGCGAAAGTGCGCGCGCCTTCGTATATCGGAGATATGCCGCATACATGGGTGGGATCGGGTTATATCGACGCGGTGCGCACGATGTTCGTTTATGAGGACGATGGCAAGCTCATCCTCGGCGCAGGCCTTGATCCGGAATGGTTCGAGAAGGGCATAGAGGTAAAGGAGATGCCCACGCTCTACGGGAAGATATGCTATAAGATCATTAAGACAGGCGATAAGATAGAATATTTCATCTATGGCAACGCAAAACCGCCGAAGGGCTTTAAGTTCGTGCTGCCGAAGGAATTGAAGGGCTGCAGCCTCGAGGAGATGAAAGCTAAAAAGTGATCGTAGACATACATACTCACGCCTGGCCCGGGAAGGTGTCGCAGAAGGCGAGGGAGAGCCTTGAGTCGCTCTTCGGGGTTAAGATGATCTGCGATCCCACGGAAGACGGCCTGCTGGAACACATGGACAAAAACGGCATCGACGTGAGCGTCATATGTTCGGTCGCGACAAAGCCGGAGCAGGTGCCGGCTATAAATGACTGGCTCTTTGGTATCAGGAGCAAACGTTTAAAGGTCTTCTGCGCGTTCCATCCCGCGTACGCAGGCTGGAGGGACGAACTGAAGAGAATAAGGGACAAAGGCGACGGAATAAAGCTGCAGCCGGAGTTCCAGGGTTTTTACGTCGACGACGAGAGCGTATTCCCGGCATACGGAGAGATGGAGAAAGCCGGCCTGCCGGTACTCTTCCATTGCGGCGAGGAGCTTTCAGGGACCATGCAAGTGAGATCATCCCCGCATCGCGTCATCAAGGTCAAGGAAAAGTTCCCGGGCCTAAAGATGATCGGCGGGCATTTCGGCGGTTTCAGGTTATGGGACGAAGTGAAGAAGCACCTTCTCGGCAAGGACATCTATCTCGATACATCCTTTTTTTTCGGGTTCCTGCCGAAAGAGGAGACGAGGAGACTGTTATTATCCCACAGGCCGGACAGGCTGCTATTCGGAACGGATTTCCCGCTCAGGGACCCGAAGAAGGACCTGGATTATATCGGCGGCCTTGACATTGACGGCGGGCTTAAGGATAAAATACTCTCATCGAACGCAAGAATTTTGCTAAAATTGGCTTAATTGTCTTTACAAAAAGTGGCCGGAATCGTATAATAATTCGGTTATAAGGCAGCTCCCTGCCTGTAAATATTTGAAAGAAAATCCCTCAAAGCTCCGTCTATATGTATAGTGACAGGAGCATAAACCATATAAACCTTAAGGAGGGAACAAATATGGTAAAGAAGGACGAGAAAGAAGTGAAAAAGGAAGAGAAGCAGCAGGAGAAGGTCGCCGGCGAGAGGACGAAAGCGCTCGAACTGGCGTTGGCGCACATCGAGAAACAATTCGGCAAGGGTTCCATTATGAAGCTTGGGCAGGAGCCGCATTACAAGGTCGAGTGCATTCCCACAGGCGCCCTGTCGCTGGACCTGGCCATAGGTATCGGAGGCGTGCCGAGGGGGCGCGTCATAGAGATATACGGGCCCGAGTCTTCAGGCAAGACCACGCTCTCCTTAAGCATAGTCGCTGAAGCGCAGAAGGCGGGCGGCGTGGCGGCCTTTATTGACGCGGAGCATGCGTTCGATTCCACGTACGCGAAGAAGCTCGGCGTGAACATCGACGAACTTTTGATATCTCAGCCGGATTCGGGCGAACAGGCCCTGGAAATATGCGAGACGCTGGTGAAATCAAGCGCGGTGGATATAGTAGTCGTGGATTCTGTCGCCGCCCTGGTCCCGAGGGCCGAAATAGAGGGCGAGATGGGAGATTCGCACATGGGCCTGCAGGCGAGACTAATGTCGCAGGCATTGCGCAAACTGACATCATCAATCAGCAAATCCAAGACCTCGGTCATATTTATAAACCAGATACGCGAGAAGATCGGCGTCATGTTCGGGAACCCCGAGACGACTCCCGGCGGACGCGCCCTTAAGTTCTATGCGTCGGTAAGGCTGGATATAAGGCGCATAGATAACATAAAACTGAACGACGTATCTGTCGGAAGCCACGTAAGGGTAAAGGTCGTGAAGAACAAGGTAGCCGCGCCTTTCAGGCAAGCTGAGTTCGATATAATATACAACGAAGGGATCTCCCGCACGGGCGATATAATCGATCTGGCCGTAAACCTGGAGATCATCGCAAAGAGCGGTTCATGGCTTATTTACGGCGACCAGAAGATCGGCCAGGGCAGGGAGAACGCCAAGGCATTCCTCAAGGAAAATCCAAAACTCCTGCATGAGCTGGAAAAGAAGATCAGAGAGAAGACGATAGCATAGACGAAGGACGGTAATATCGGTACAGAAGAAGAGGCATTGCATAAAGCGAGGGCGGATGCCTTAAGGCTATTAAGGTTCCGCCCGCGCAGCGTTAAGGAGATGGCCCAGCGGCTGAAACAAAAGGGCCATCGCGGCATTATAATAGCGCGGGCGATCGATGAACTTGAAGCCAAGAACCTGCTTGACGACAGGATCTTCGCGAAGCTCTGGATAGGCGACCGGATCTCGCTTAAGCCCTCGGGAAAAAGCCTCATAATGAGGGAGCTTAGGGCAAAAGGCCTGGCCGAAGAGACGATAAGCGCGGCATTCGCGGAGTATGAAGGCCTGTTCGACGAAGCGGAGATCGCTGGCCCTCTTGTCAGAAGGAAGATCGCGGGTTTAAGGGGGCTCGATCCCGAGAAGGCAAAGAAGAGGATATTCGATTTTTTGAGCCGCAGGGGTTTTTCCGCCAATACGATATGGAAACTCATCAAGGAAAACTATGACTACGGACCAGCTGAGGAGTAAATTCCTTAAATATTTTGGATCCAAGAGCCATCCGGTCATCGCCTCGGATTCGCTCGTGCCTAAGGATGATCCGACAGTCCTCTTCACAAGCGCCGGCATGAACCAGTTCAAGGATTATTTCCTCGGCAAGAGGAGAGACCTGAAACGCGCCGCAAGCTGCCAGAAGTGCCTGCGGACCGGCGACCTCGATAATGTCGGAAAGACACCGTCGCATCATTCGTTGTTTGAGATGCTCGGGAACTTCTCCTTCGGCGATTACTTCAAGGAAGAGGCGATTGCCTGGGCATGGGAGTTCCTTACCAAAGAACTCGGGATGAAAGAGAAGGACCTATGGGTGTCCGTGTATAAGGATGACGAAGAGGCTTACAGGATATGGAAAGACAGGATCAGAATCCCGGAGAGCAGGATCATCAGGTTCGGGGCTAAGGACAACTTCTGGCCTGCCAACGCGCCCGAGGAAGGCCCGAACGGACCCTGTGGACCCTGCTCGGAGATATATTTTGACCGCGGCGAGAAGTACGGCTGCGGAAAACCGGACTGCAGGCCCGGCTGCTGCCGCAGGCATGTCGAGGTTTGGAACCTGGTCTTTACCCAGTTCAACAGGGTCGGGCCTAACAAGCTCGAGCCGCTGCCCAACAAGAATATAGATACGGGGATGGGCTTGGAACGCCTGGCCTCAGTCATGCAGGGCGTTCCTACGAATTTTGATACGGATATCTTCAAGCCGATCATAGATGGGATAAGGCAGCTGACGGAGAAGGATGACCCTTCGCATATAAATGCCATCGCAGACCACGTGAGGGCTGCCGTACTATGCATAGCTGACGGCGTTCTTCCTGCAAATACCGGGAGGGGCTATGTGCTGAAGACGCTTATCAGGCGCTCCCTGGTGCACGGAAAATTCCTGGGCTTGAACGAGCCTTTTCTGTATAAATTAGTGGATAGCGTCGTGCGCGCGATGAAGGGCGGGTACCCGGAGATCGGAGAACGCCGTGAGAACATAAGCGTGATCATTAAATCCGAGGAAGAGAAATTCTTCCAGGTTAACGAGGACGTCAGGACGGACCTGGAGAACCTTGCCGCGGAACTGAAGGCGGCCGGGAAAGCGGCCATACCGGGCGACAGGATCTTCTATTTCCATGATACCCGCGGATTGCCGATAGACCTTATCAGGGAATTCGCTGCGGAAGAAGGCCTGAATCTGGACCTAAAAGGATATGAGAAGCTGATGGAGGGACAGCGCAGGAAGTCCCGCGGCGCTACAAAGCTTACGGGCGAGGTCTTCGCGGAGACGCTTACCGCGGCGGTGCTGGGCACAGGGACCGGGTCGGAGTTTATAGGTTATGATAAACTTGAATCATCCTCTTCGATAATCGCCTTGATAAAGGATAATAAGGTCGTGAATTCTGTAAAGGGCCCTTCGGACTTTGCCGCCGTACTTGATATTACGCCGTTCTACGGAGAGACCGGCGGCCAGGTCGGAGATACGGGCGTGCTTGAGGGCAAGGGATTTAAGATCAGCGTGACCGATACAAAGACGGCCGAGAAGATACCCGTCCATATTTGCAGAATAAAAGAAGGGGAGGTGAAAGCCGGCGACAGGGTGAAGGCCGTCGTCGACAGCGGGAGGAGGATGGCTATTGCCCGCCATCACACGGCGACCCATCTGCTCCAGGCGGCATTGCGGAAGGTCCTCGGCCAGCATGTGCACCAGTCGGGTTCCCTTGTAGCCCCGGAGAGGCTCAGGTTCGATTTCACGCATTTTAAGCCGATGAGCGCGGAGGAGATAGCCGCCGCGGAATCTATCGTGAACGAATATATCCGCGATAACGCGAGCCTTAGCGTACAGGTGATGGATATCGATGAAGCGAAGAAGACGGGCGCGACCGCGTTATTCGGCGAGAAATACGGAAAAAATGTGCGCGTTGTTGACGTAAAGGGCATATCAAAGGAATTTTGCGGCGGAACGCATTTAAAGGCGACCGGCGAGATAGGCATATTCAAGATCACGGCGGAGGAATCTGTTGCCGCCGGCATAAGAAGGATAGAGGCTGTGGCGGGCGAGGCGGCCTACAATATGATAAAGGAATCCGAGGAGATCCTGAAGGAAGTCGCGGATTCACTCATGGTAAAGCCCGAAGGCCTCCCGGCCCAGATCGATAGACTTTTAAACAGGGTATCCGAGTTGGACAAAAAGCTCAAATCTTACCAGGCGGAAAGCCTGAATGAAAAGGCAAAAGAGCTTGTTTCGGAAAAGGAATTGTCGGATAATGGTATTACGGTCGTGGCTAAGAGGCTTGACGGTTATGCGCCTGACACCCTCGTAAACCTTACCGATGCCGTTAAGAGATCGTTGAATACCCGTTCAGTCTCTTTACTTGCAGGCGCTTATGAAGGCAAGGCTTTTATTGTTGTAGGCGCCACCGATGACCTGGCAAATAGCGGCGTAGATTCCCGCGCGATAATAAGGGCGATGTCTTCGGTGATACGCGGCGGCGGAGGAGGCAGGCCGGACCTCGCGCAGGCCGGAGGCAAAGATATCTCAAAATTGGATGAAGCGCTGAAGGCGGGCATGATCGCCGTAAAGGAAATCAAAAAATGAAGATAGTTAAATTAGGCAGCAAGGAGTTCGAGAAGCTTTGCAGCCGGTATAATAACCGCAAGAAAAGGGTGTCGGACAGCGTGAGCAAGATCGTCGAGGACGTGAGGCTGAACGGCGACGAAGCCGTCATTAAGTACACGCGTAAGTTCGATAAGGTGAAGCTGTCAGCGAAGCAGCTCCGCGTCACGGAGGGCGAGGCCAGCGGCGCGTTCCAGGACATAGATTCCGAGTTCATCTCCGAGCTAAAGAATATCATTGATAACGTCACGAAATTCTACAAGAAGCAGGTAAGGAACAAGAAATCCTGGAGGATAGTCGATGAGGATGGCGTCGTTCTGGGAGAAAAATACGAACCGATAGAAAAGGTGGGCATATACGTGCCTGCGGGGACCGCGCCGCTCGTATCGACGGTATATATGACCGTATTGCCCGCAAAGGTTGCGGGCGTAAGATCGATAGTGCTCTGCACGCCTCCGAACAAGTTCCAGAGCGTCGATCCTTACATACTGGCGGTTGCGAACCTTCTTAAGGTCGACGAAGTCTACAAGGTCGGCGGGGCGCAGGCGATCGCGGCCATGGCATTCGGGACTAAGACGATACCTAAGGTCGATAAGATAATCGGCCCCGGCAACGATTATGTGACCGAGGCGAAGAGACAGGTATTCGGTTATGTCGATATAGACATGATAGCCGGGCCTTCCGAGGTCGTAGTTATGGCCAACAGGTCGACAAACCCGCTTTTCGTGATCAAGGACCTCGAAGCGCAAAGCGAACACTTCAAGGGATTGCCGATCCTCGTGACTACCTCAAAGCCGCTGGCGAAGATGGTCAAGAAAGAGGTCGCTAACGGATATATCATAATCGCGAAGAACATGGAGGAGGGCTGCGATATCGTGAACCGCATAGCGCCGGAACACCTCCAGATAATGGTGAAGAACCCGCAGAAATGGCTTAAGAAGATAAATAACGCGGGAGCTATATTCCTGGGCCAGTATTCCCCGACCGCCGTAGGAGATTATGTGGCCGGGCCGAGCCATGTCCTGCCGACAAGCGGGACCGCGCGCTTCTTCTCCGGATTGGGTATTGAGGATTTCATGAAGTCCTCGCACATAGTGTCATATTCCAGGAAAGCCCTGGAGAAGGCCAAGAAGTCCATCGAGAAGATGACGAAGCTCGAAGGCCTAAACAAACACTTAGAATCCATTAAAGTGAGGTTCTAGATGAAGAAGAGGTCCGTTAAGCATAAGCGCAAGACGACGGAAACAGATATCACGGTCGAACTTAATCTCGACGGTACGGGAAAATTCCGCGTCTATACCGGCATAGGGTTCCTCGACCATATGCTTTCGCTCTTCGCGAGGCACGGTTGCTTCGACCTGAAGCTGATCGCGAAGGGTGACCTCGAGGTGGACATACACCATACGAACGAGGATGTTGGCATCGCTCTCGGGGAAGCCTTTTCGAAAGCGATAGGGAATAAGAAAGGGATACGCCGCTTCGGGTCGACGGATGTTGCGGTCCCCATGGAAGAGGCGCTTGCGCGGATCGCCCTCGATATCAGCGGAAGGCCCTCGCTGTATATCCGCTGCACGGGCAAAGCTGTGCCGCCTACACTGCTTGACAGGCAGGGTTATAACCTTTCGAGCGCGAAGCAATTCCTGGAAGCCTTTGTAAGGAATGCCGGCATAAACCTGCACATCGAATACCGCGGCGAGGACCTGCACCATGTGCTCGAGGCGATATTCAAGGCGTTCGGCAGGGCCTTATGCGACGCGACAAGGATAGACCCGAGGGTAAAAGGGGTCCCTTCGACAAAAGGACGGTTATGAAGCAAAAGATAGTCGTAGTAGATTACGGCATGGGCAACCTCAGGAGCGTATCGAAAGCCCTCGAGGCGTCAGGCGCAAGGGTCATAATATCCGACAGGCCGTCGGAGATACTTAAGGCCGACAAGCTGGTTTTCCCGGGCGTCGGGGCGTTCAAGGATGCGGTATCGGAACTCAGGTCGCGCAGGATCGCCGGGCCGATCAGGGAGTTCATTGACGGCGGAAAGCCGTTCCTTGGGCTGTGCCTCGGGCTGCAGCTGCTTTTAGATAAAAGTGAAGAGGCCGGCTCATGCAAGGGCCTGGGCATAATAGAAGGAAAAGTCCTGAAGTTCAGGTCAAGGAAGCTTAAGATACCCCACATGGGATGGAACCAGCTTTCCGGTATCCGGGGAGGCTGCCCGCTTTTTAAGGGAGTCCCTGAGGGATCATATGTATACTTTGTGCATTCTTATTACGCGCTGCCTGAAGATAAGAGGACTATCAGCGCATACACAGATTACGGGGTAAAGTTTGCGTCGGCGATCTGGTCGGAAAATGTTTACGCCACACAGTTCCATCCTGAGAAGAGCCAGGCCCTGGGGCTTAAAATCATGAGGAATTTCGTAAAGATATGATCGTAATACCTGCTGTTGATATAAGGGGGGGGAATGTTGTAAGGCTTTTCAGGGGCGATTTCTCAAAGGAGACGGTATACTCGAACGACCCCGTCAAGACGTCGCTTTGGTGGCAGAGCGAGGGCGCTAAAAGGCTGCATGTGGTAGACCTCGACGGCGCGCTTGAGGGGAAATTGAAGAACCTCGACTGGGTAAGGAAGATAACCGCATCGCTCGATATCCCGATAGAGGTCGGCGGCGGTATAAGGACCGAATCCGACCTGCAGACCGTGATAAGGGCCGGCGCGTCGTACGCGATCCTCGGAACTAAGGCATGCGAGGACGAGGAGTTCCTGAAGAAAGCTATAGACAGGTACAAGGAGAAGATAATAGTAAGCCTGGACGTGAAGGACGGATACCTCCAGACCAAGGGGTGGGTAAGCCCGACTGAGATCAAGGCGATAGATTTCGCGCAGAGGATAAAGATGTTCGGCGTGCAGACGGTCGAATACACCGATATATCGAGGGACGGCACGCTGCAGGGCCCCGGCTTCGGCAATATCCTGAAATTCCTCGGGGAAGTGAAGATAGACATGATAGTCTCGGGCGGTATATCGACGCTCGCGGACCTGCGGATATTGAGGGATTATAACAGGAAGGAAGTGGCCGGCGTGATAGTGGGACGCGCGCTTTACGATAAGAAGATACTTCTTAAGGATGCAAACAAGGCATGCTCGCAAAAAGGATAATACCCTGCCTTGACGTGAAGGACGGGCGCGTCGTCAAGGGGGTCAATTTCGTGAACCTCAGGGACGCGGGGGACCCCGTTACTAACGCCGCCTTTTATGAAAAGCAGGGCGCCGATGAGCTGGTGTTCCTTGATATAACGGCGAGCTGCGAGGACAGGGACACGATGATAGATGTGGTCCGGCGTACGGCTGAGCAGGTCTTTATGCCGCTTACCGTCGGCGGAGGGATAAGGAATATCTCCGACATACGCAACCTGCTGAAGGCGGGCGCGGATAAGGTGTCAATAAATTCCGCTGCCGTAAACAACCCGAAGCTTATCTCGGGCTCGTCCGCAAGGTTCGGCAGCCAGTGCATAGTGGTCGCGATAGACGCAAAGCGTAACGGCAGGCGTTGGGAGGTCTTTACGCACGGCGGCAGGAAGCCGACCGGCATCGACGCGGTAAAATGGGCCAGGGAATCGGAGAAACGCGGCGCCGGAGAGATATTGCTTACATCCATGGACAGGGACGGAACAAAGATAGGCTATGACCTCGCCCTTACTAAGGCAGTATCGGAGAATGTAGGCATCCCGGTCATAGCATCGGGCGGCGCGGGTACGCTGGCGCACCTATACGACGGACTTGTAAAGGGAAAGGCCGACGCCGTGCTCGCGGCATCGATATTCCATTTCAGGGAATTTTCGGTAAAGCAGGTAAAACAGTACCTAAAGAAAAAAGGAGTTGCGGTAAGGATATGAACAAATTCATCAAGGGTCTGAAATACGATAAGAACGGCCTTATACCGGCGGTCATCCAGGACTACAAGAATAACGAGGTCCTGATGGTCGCCTACATGAACGATGTTGCGGTAAAAAAGACCATCGTGACAAAGCTGGCGCATTTCTATTCGCGCTCCAGGAATAAATTATGGCTCAAGGGCGAATCTTCCGGGCACGTACAGAAGGTCAAGGAGATACGCTTCGATTGCGATGCGGACTGCCTGCTTGTGAAGGTGGAGCAGGTGGGCGGAGCCTGCCATACGGGTTACAGGTCGTGTTTTTACAGGAAACTCAAGGACAATAAGGGGAATGCGGCCGTATCCGGGAAGAAGATGTTCGATCCGGAGAAGGTCTATAAGAAATAATGGAATACGTTCCGTCAAGAGAAGAATTCGCGCGCCTGTCTAAGATGGGCAACCTGATACCGGTATTCGGCGAGATCACGGCTGACCTCGAGACCCCGGTCTCCGCTTTCATGAAGATCGACAAGGGGGATTATTCCTTCCTGCTTGAATCGGTCGAAGGCGGAGAGAAGATCGCGAGGTATTCGTTCCTCGGCTCGGGGCCGTCGCTCGTATTCAGGAGCAAAGACGGGAAGGTCGAACTGACGGAAGACGGGAATACAAAACGTTTCACGGCGCAATCGGACCCTCTCGGGGAGATGAAGAAGATCCTCGACAGGTACAGTTTCGTGCATACCCCGGGTCTTCCGAGATTCTGCGGAGGGCTCGTGGGCTTTATGGGATATGATATGGTAAGATTTTTCGAGGAACTGCCCTCGAAAAATCCGGACGACCTAAAGGTGCCGGACTCGGTCTTCATGCTCACGGACACGATACTTATATTTGACCACGTGAAACATAAGATAAAGGTCGTCTCGAACGCTTACGTCTCGGGCGACCCCTCGAAAGCATATGACGGGGCCGTAAGGAAGATAAACAGCATCGTAAAACTGCTCAACGCGCCCCTGTCCGTGAAACACAGGAAGCCGGCCTCCGGAAAGATCGGCATAGAATCCAATTTCACGAAAGGGGAATTCGTCTCGATAGTAAAGAAGGCAAAAAGCTATATCAGGTCGGGCGATATAATTCAGGTGGTGCCGTCACAGCGATTCAGCACGGATATAACCTGCCCGGGTATAGACCTCTACCGTTCCCTCAGGATGATCAATCCCTCGCCGTACATGTATTACCTGAAGATGAAGGACCTCTCGCTGGTCGGGGCTTCGCCCGAACTTATGGTAAGGTGCGAGGACGATGTCGTCAAATTAAGGCCTATAGCCGGCACACGGCCGAGGGGAAAGACTGAAAACGAGGAAAAGCGGCTCGAGAAGAACCTGCTTTCGAGCGTCAAGGAACGCGCGGAACACATAATGCTCGTGGACCTCGGGCGCAACGATATCGGCAGGGTCTGTAAATACGGCACGGTAAAGGTATCTGAGCTCATGACAGTTGAGAAGTACTCCCATGTCATGCATATAGTTAGCGAGTGTACCGGAAAGCTGAGGCCCGATAAGGACATGTTTGACGTGATCAGGGCGACATTCCCGGCAGGAACGGTATCCGGAGCCCCCAAGGTCAGGGCCATGGAGATAATAGAAGAGCTTGAAAATACAAGGCGCGGCCCGTATGCAGGCCTCGTAGGATACTTCAGTTTCTCGGGCAATACCGATACCTGCATAAATATCAGGACGATAGTTGTCAAGGGCGGCAAGGCGTATGTGCAGGCAGGCGGAGGGATAGTCGCCGATTCCGACCCCGGCAAGGAATACCAGGAGACGGTAAATAAGGCGAAGGCCACGATAAAAGCGATAGAGGCCGCCGAGAAGGGGATTATATAACATGATCCTGATGATAGACAATTACGATTCGTTCACCTATAACCTGGTCCAGTATCTCGGAGAGATGGGCCAGGCGCTTAAGGTGTTCAGGAACGATAAGATATCGTTAGATGCGATAGCCGGCCTTAAGCCGCACAGCATCATAATATCACCCGGGCCGGGGTTCCCGAGGGATGCGGGCATATCCAGCTCCGTCGTAAGGGAATTCTCGGGTAAGGTGCCGATCCTCGGCGTCTGCCTCGGCCACCAGTGCATAGGAGAGGTTTTTGGCGGCCGCGTAATAAAAGCGGCCAGGCCCATGCACGGAAAAACATCGATGATATCACATAACGGCAAAGAGATATTCAAGGGGCTGCCGAATCCCTTCGCGGCAATAAGGTACCACTCGCTTATTGTGGAAAGAAAGACGCTGCCGGACTGCCTTGAGGTGACCGCGCGGACAAAAGACAACGAGATAATGGGATTGAGGCATAAGGAATATCCGGTGTGGGGAGTGCAGTTCCATCCGGAATCGATACTGACATTTGAGGGCAAAAAGATGTTGAAGAATTTCCTGGAGCTTTCCAAATGATCAGGGAAGCCATCGCGAAGCTCGTGAGGTCCGAGGGCCTGTCGAGGGCCGAGGTGGAGCTTGCCATGGAGGAGATAATGACCGGGCAGGCGCTGCCGGCCCAGATCGGGTCATTCCTTACGGCGATGCGCATGAAGGGCGAAACGATAGAAGAGATCGTAGGAGCTGCTGTTATAATGCGCAAGCATGCCACAAGGATAAAGACCAGGCATCCCGTGATCCTAGACACATGCGGCACGGGAGGGGACGAGTCCCAAACATTCAATGTATCCACCATCGCGGCATTCGTAGTCGCCGGCGCCGGAATAGCCGTTGCCAAGCACGGCAACAGGTGCGTGTCGTCGAAATGCGGCAGCGCGGACCTGCTCAAGGAACTGGGCGTAAACATAGAGACCGAGGAGCATATTGTATCGAGGTGCCTGGATGAGATAGGTATCGGTTTCCTCTTCGCGCCTGTCCTGCATAAGGCGATGAGGTACGCAGTCGGGCCCCGTAAGGAGATCGGGATACGCACGATGTTCAACATTCTTGGGCCCCTGACGAATCCCGCAAACGCGACCCACCAGCTACTGGGAGTATACGATTATAAGCTTACAAAACCTATAGCACAGGCGCTAGGAGAGCTTGGCTCAAAACATGCCCTGGTCGTGCACGGTGATGACGGCCTGGATGAGGTCACGACCTCTGATTCGACGCAGGTATCGGAACTGAGGGGCGGTAAGGTCACAAGCTACGAGATCACGCCGATGGAATTCGGCATAAAGAGATCCAAATCGGAAGAATTGAAGGGCGGAGACGCTTCGCAGAACGCAAAGATAGCTATAGCCGTGCTAAGCGGCGAGAAAGGGCCTCAACGCGATATCGTGATAATGAACGCGGGTTGCGCAATATATGCGGCGGATGGGGCGAAAAGCATAAAGGAAGGGATCGAGATCGCCAAGGAGTCGATAGAATCCGGAGAGGGGCTTAGGAAACTCGAGCAGCTCAAGGAGGCAACGAACAAATGATAACCCTGCAGGAGATAATCGAGCATAAGAAGCACAGGCTGGAACGCGCCGAGGAGGCGCTTCCGCTTGATGAATTGGAAAAACAGGCTAAGCCCGTAAAGAACAGGGGATTCAAGTCTGCCATATCAAGGAAGAACAGGATAAACCTCATCGCGGAGGTGAAGAAAGCGTCCCCGTCGCACGGTGTTATCAGGCACGACTTCGACCCCGCAGGCATAGCGAAGATATACAAGAACGCCGGCGCCGCGGCGCTTTCGGTCGTTACTGAGGATAAATTTTTCCAGGGAAGCATGGATAACCTGAGGGAAGTCCGCGATGCCGTGAGCCTTCCGGTCATGAGGAAGGATTTCATAATATCAGAGTACCAGGTATACGAATCGGCGGTCGCAGGAGCCGACGCGATCCTTCTAATCGCGACCGCGATCGACAGGGGAATGCTCAAGGCGCTCTTCCATGAAGCGAAATCCCTCGGAATGGATACGGTCGTCGAAGTACATGACGAGCGCGACCTCGAGAAGGCGCTGGGCATTGACGCCGAGATAATTGGGATCAATAACAGGAACTTAAGGACGCTGGAAGTCGACCTGCAGGTCACCAGGGAATTGATCCTTAAGGTACCTGAGGGAAAGATAGTCATCTCGGAGAGCGGCATAAGGGACCCCGAGGATATCCAGGCGCTTGCGTCATCAGGCATCAAGGCTGTCCTTATAGGTACGGCTTTCATGGAGTCCGACGATATCTCGGCGGAAGTAAAAAGGGTGATGGGTTGGTAAGGGTAAAGATCTGCGGTATCACGAACTTGAAAGACGCCGAAACCGCCTGCCGGCTCGGTGCCGACGCGCTGGGTTTTGTCTTCGCGAAGGGCCCGAGGCGAACCGATATAGCTACGGTCAGGAAGATAGCAGCGCACCTGCCGCCATATATATCGCTTGTAGGCGTTTTTGTGGATGAGAATATCAAGAAAGTTCGCAGTATCGCAGAAAAGTGCCGCCTTGACTGCATCCAGCTCCATGGCACAGAGAGTAGAAACTATTGCAAAGTACTTAAGAAATATTATAAAATAGTCAAAGTAATAAGGGTAGGCGGAAGGAGCGGTATTTCCGGGTTTTCAGGTTATGATGTAGACGCCTTCCTGCTTGATACATACAAGGCGGGCAAGGCGGGCGGGACGGGCTTGAAATTCGACTGGAGCATTGCTCCGGCGGCTGCCAGGAAACTCGGAAGGCCGGTCATACTATCCGGAGGGCTTAATCCCGGCAACGTATCGGAAGCGATCAAGAAGACAAACCTATATGCTGTCGACGTATCGAGCGGGGTAGAATCATCCCCCGGAAAGAAAGACGCGAAGCTTATGAGGGAATTCATAATAAAGGCAAAGAAGGCATCTTAGGAGAGGGCTGACAATGGGTTCCAACAAAAGATTGCACCGCCGTCTGGCGCTTGACGTAGAAGTGAAGTGGCACAGGAAGAAAGATAAATCATCCAGCGGCAACGCTTATATGTTCAGGTCGAAGAATTTCGGGCGGCACGGACTCTTCCTCAAGACGGACAAAAAATTCCGGATCGGCATGGATATGGACCTGGAGTTCATGCTGCCGACGGTGTCGCATCCGGTACTTGTATCGGGTAAAGTTGCGTGGATCGCCGATAAAGACCTGAACCCGACGTATTATCCCGGCATCGGCGTGAAATTCACGAAGATCGACCCGGAGGACAAGAAGGACCTGACGAAGTTCCTTAACCGCAAGTTCAGGAACTACAAGGACGCCCAGGAGCTCAAGAAGATGTACCTATCGCTTATCGATATGGGCGCGAGGCTCGTGGAGCTCGGGGAAAGGCATCCGGGCGCCATATATTTCAAGAAAGCCGTCGATAATTCCATCAAGGAAATATCCGAAGTCGCGCACCTGATAGACAAAGAAGTATCCGAGATCAAGAACCTTTAAGGGGAGACAACCTCAATATGAACGTTATCAAAACTGTTTTTTTCCTTACGCTGCTTACGCTGCTGCTTATATTCATTGGCGGGATGGTTGGCGGAAGGCAGGGCATGATAGTCGCCTTCGCGATCGCGCTGGCGATGAACTTCGTGGCCTACTGGTTCTCAGACAAGATAGTCTTATCGATGTACCGCGCAAAAGAGGTGAGGCGCGAGGAGTACCCGAAGCTGCTGGTCACCGTCTCCAACTTATCGACCAAGGCGGGCCTTCCGATGCCGAAAGTATACGTCATACCTACAGAGACGCCCAACGCGTTCGCGACCGGAAGGGATCCCTCGCATGCCGCGGTCGCCGTTACCGAAGGCATCATGAAGCTGCTCTCGGACGATGAGTTGGAAGGCGTCATCGCGCACGAGCTTTCGCATGTCAAGAACAGGGATACACTGATCATGACCCTGGTAGCGACAGTGGCCGGCGCGATCTACATGTTATCGGACATGGCAAGATGGGCTATGATATTCGGAGGCAGGTCGGATGACGACAGGAACGGCAGCAGCGCGGTCTCCGCGCTCGTTATCGTGATAGTCGCCCCCATCGCGGCGACGCTTATACAGCTGGCGATATCCCGTTCGCGTGAATACATGGCCGACGATTCGGGGGCGGATATCTCCGGAAGGCCGCTCTCACTGGCAAACGCCCTGAGGAAGATGCATAATTACTCGCGCCAGATGCCGATGAAGGCAAACCCGGTAACCGCGCATATGTTCATCGTGAATCCCCTTACGGGAGGCGGTTTCCTTTCATTTTTCAGCACTCACCCTCCGATCGAGCGCAGAATAGCGCGCCTTGAGGAGCTTGCCATTAAGCCTAGATAGATGGACTGCGCGCATTTCTTCGGCAAAAAAGGGGTGCTTGCCGAATCGTTCAAGGATTATGAGTCCCGCCCGCAGCAGGCCGAGATGGCCGGATCGGTCGAAGACGCGATACGGCGGAGATCGCACCTGATAGTCGAGGCAGGCACCGGCGTAGGAAAATCATTCGCGTATCTTGTCCCCGCCATAGATTTTGCGGTATCCTCGAAAAAGAAGGCCGTGATCTCCACGAACACGATAAGCCTCCAGGAACAGCTGGTTAAGAAGGATATTCCTCTGCTGTCGGGCATCCTGCCTTTTGATTTCAAATATTGCCTTGTGAAGGGAAGGTCGAATTACCTCTGCCTCAGGAGGATGAACAGGGTCCTGTCATCGAAGACCGACCTTTTGGAATCAAAAGAGGAAGCAGGGAGCCTGCAGGAGATACTCTCATGGTCAAAGGTCACTACGGACGGTTCCTTGGCGGATTTTGAGACTGAGCCCGACCGGAAGGTATGGGAGAGGGTCTGCTGCGAACACGATACCTGTATGGGAAAGAAATGCGCTAACAGGGACGCATGTTTCCTGATGAAGGCGCGGAAGGACATACAGGAAGCCGACCTGCTCGTGGTCAACCACCATCTCTTCTTTTCCGACCTCGCATTGCGCCAATCCGAATGGGCGCTGCTCCCCGATTACTCGTGCGCCGTATTTGACGAGGCCCATACTATAGAGGACGTCGCGACGGAGCACCTTGGCTCCGAGATATCCAATTACCGGGTCAAGTACCTTATGGATTCGCTCTACAACCCGTCCAAGAGGAAGGGGTTCCTGACCTCAATAAAGGAATCGGGGCTGAAGGATGCGGTCGCGGAAGTCAGGAGTGCCTCGGAGATATTTTTTGACGAGGTTACGGATTGGCTCGGGAAAGATTCCATGCGCCGCGTAAGGGGCGCTGATTTCATAGAGGACAACCTCTCGTTATCGCTCGAAAACCTTCACCGCAAGCTTAAGGACAAGGCAAAGGGCTGCAGGTCAAAGGAAGAGGAGATCGACCTTAAATATTACATGACGAGGGTCGAGGGGCTGCTGGGCACGCTTTCCGCCTTCATGGAACAGAAGATGGACGATTATGTCTATTGGGCTGAGGCGTCCGGCAGGCGTTTCAGGAGGATCGCGCTTGACTGCGCGCCCGTAAACATTGCGCCCTCATTGAAGGAGATGCTCTTCACTAAAGTTAACACGGTCGTATTGACGAGCGCGACGTTATCCACGGAAGGGAATTTCGAGTTCATAAAGTCGCGGCTCGGAATAATGAAACCTGCCGAGAAACTGCTCGGCTCGCCTTTCGACTACGAGAAGAACGTCAAGATATTCATCCCGAGGAAGATGCCCGACCCGAACGATTATATCAGGTATAAGGAAGAGGTCGTGAAGAAGGTGAAGGAATATGTCACGAGGACGGAGGGAAGGGCTTTCGTGCTCTTCACGAGCTACAGGTTCATGGACGATGTATACGAGGAGACGGCGGGCTATTTCGCCGATATAGGCATACCCGTACTGAAGCAGGGGTTAGGTCTGCCGAGGACGAAGATGCTTGAAGCGTTCAAGCGCGATGTCGGTTCGGTGATATTCGGCGTAGATTCGTTCTGGACGGGGGTCGACGTGCCGGGTGAAGCCCTCGGAAACGTCATAATAACGCGCCTGCCGTTCGCGGTGCCCGACCATCCGATATCCGAGGCGAGGATGGACAGGATAAAGGAGGCCGGCGACGACCCGTTCTCTCAATACAGCCTGCCGCAGGCGATACTGAAATTGAAGCAGGGATTCGGCAGGCTTATCAGGACAAAGAACGATTCCGGCATAGTCGCGATACTCGACAGCCGTATCCTGCATAAGCCTTACGGAAGAAAGTTTTTGTCGGCCCTGCCCAAATGTGAGATAATAATAGAATGATGAAGAAGAAGAGCGGCCTTTTTATCGGATTGATATGCTGCGCCGTGATAGGCGTTGCGTATATCCTCGGGGTATTTGAGCTCGCCGAATACCAGGGCCTCGATAAGCTTTTCTGGCTGAGAGGCCCCCGGCCGGTAAGCCCCGATATAGTAATTATAGAGATTGACGACGCGTCGCTTAAGGCTTTCGGCAGGTGGCCCTGGGACAGGGGGTACCATGCCGAGTTGCTGGATATGATCGAAGAGTACGGCCCTAAGACGATCGTCTTCGATATCCTCTTCAGCGAGCCTCAGAACGATAAGCCCGGAGAAGACAGTAAACTTGCCGACCAGACAAGAAAGCTCGGAAATGTATTCTATTCGGCTTTCTTCGATCTGGGCCAGGATGACCTGCGGAAGAACATCATCAAGCCCCGCGATATAACTATGCCGATCACTGACCTGCAAAAGACCGCGAAGGGCGTAGGTTTCGTCAACATATCGGTCGAACCGGACGGCAAGGTCCGCAAGGTCCCGCTAAAGCTTTCCCATGGCGGAGATGAATATATATCGATAGACATGCTCGCCGCGGCGCATTTCCTGGGTGTTGAACCCGCCAAGATGGCCTTAAGGACTGACGCGAACGATATGATGTGGATAAACTATCCGGGCGTATTCTCGCGCTTCAAGAGGATGTCCTTTGCGTCTGTCGCATTGGCAGGCATCCAGGCGCAGGACGGGGAAGCGTCCGATATCGACCTTAACGCTCTGAAAGATAAGATAGTGATAATAGGCATGACCGCGACCGGTTCCGAGGATTTCTGGGCGACGCCGATGTCGTCCTTATATCCCGGCGTAGGAATAAGGGCCAGCGCTATTAACACGATATTAAGAAGGGACTTCATTCACAGGATCTTCAGGCCCGAGATCCTGCTGATCATATTCCTTATCGGTACCGCATTGGGCTTGACCCTGCCCAAAAGGACGCCGATCGAGGGGCTCGCGCTCTTCGCGGCGCTTTTAGCGGGCACGCTTCTGATCGCGTACGTATTATTCGCTTTTTTCAATATATGGCTGGATTACGTATCTATCCTGATACTGCTGTGCGTCTGCTATCCGGCGATAACGCTCAACCAGCTCATCATAGCGAAATTCGAGAAGGGCCTTATAGAAAAAGAGCTGCAAATCGCCAGCCGCATCCAGCAGTCGATACTTCCTCAGAGCCTCCCGCATGCGATCGGTATAGATATCGGCATCAAATGCGTCCCGGCAAAACATGTCGGAGGCGATTTCTATGATTTCATCAAGCTCATCTACGATTTCATCAAATTAAAAGAAGACCGCCTCGGGATAGTTATAGGCGACGTCTCGGGAAAGGGGGTGCCGGCGGCCCTGTATATGGCAAAGGCGATGGCTGATTTCCGCGGGCTGACCCACGATTTTAACGAGCCGAATGAAGCGATGACCGCGATAAACGACAGGCTCGTAGAAGAGGGGGTATCGGGCATGTTCGTGACTCTCCAGTACCTGATCTACAAGCCGAAGGAGAGGACCGTAAAATATTCGAATGGAGGCCATAACCCGCTTGTGTGGGTAAAGGATAACGGCGAGGTACTCTCGCTGACGCAATCGGTCGGAAGCCCGTGCGGCATAATACCGGGCGCAGAATTTACGGCGGATGAATTTAATGTGTCTGCAGGCGATGTATTCGTAATGTACACGGACGGCATATCGGAGGCCCGCGACAGGAACATCAAGGAATTCGGCGAGAAGAGGATACTCGATACGGCGCTTTTGAACAGGCGGCTTTCGGCACAGGGATTATCGGATAAGATGGTAGAGGAAGTCCAGAAGTTCAGCAAGGGAATGCCGCAGCACGACGACATGACGGTTATCGTGCTTAAGATAACCTGAAATAGAAGCTGCTTATTTACGCCTCAGGAAACGCCTTCCCACCAGCGCGGAACCGCCGGCAAGGAAAAGGATAGTAGAGACCGGTTCGGGGACAGTCCCGGGATCCTTGATGGTGAATGTGGTATATCCGGAATCCGAAGAGATGAGCGTTCCGAAACCTAACCTCTTGTAATCATAGTCCGCGTTAATCGTCCATGACCCTATATTTGATGTATCCGACCAGTCATATCCCGAAAGAGCTATGTGGTATACTGTCTGGAACCCGACCCTGTCAGCCTCGCCCTTAAGCGTGATGCCTTTCAGCCAATCTGAATTGACTTCAGAGTACCAAAGGTCGTCGGGCGCGGTAGGAAGCTGAAGATACAGATATGGGGTCGCTCCCAGGTCAAATTCCGATACGACGGTAGACGAGGTTTCGCTGGCCACAGTCCACATCTGGAACCCCGGATACTCCTGATCGGCATAAACGGGAGGGCAGGATACGACAAAATACGCGGAGACAATAACAATAACGCTTAATAAGCTCTTCATCTGGACTTTACCTCAATAGATTGGCTGTTTTTGACTTAAACTTACAGATATTATATCAGTATTTAGGCTTTTGTCAACAAATATTTACTTGACATAACCGCTTGCAAATGGTATATTTAATAAAATTTACTTCATTCATAATCTTTAAAAACTAACCTATTTTAACCAAGGGGCCCAGCAAATGCCGCAAAAAGTATTTCCCGCCTTTACGGTAATTATTGTCTCAATATTGCTAATTCTCCCCGGTTTACTGTTCGCTGAAACGGATCCTCGACTCGAAGAGGCCATAAAACTTTACAAACAAGAAAATTTCGATGAAGCCGCGGCCGCTCTTAAGAAAGTAAGGGAAACTGACCCAAAATCATCGCTTGCCGCGTACTATCTCGGCATCACGTATAAGCAATTACAGGATTACAAGCAGGCTAAGGAACAGCTGATCGATTCCGTTACCCTGACCCCGAGGATAAAAGAGGCATTGCTAGAGCTCGTTGAGGTGCTGTACCAGCTCGGGGACCTGAAGGAAGCGAGAAGTTACTTAGAGGTGGCTGAGCGCGAGAACGTGAAGCCGGCGCAGACAGCGTTCCTTAAGGGCCTTGTCTTGCTCAAGGATAATGATAATGAGGCGGCCGTTACGGCCTTCCAGAACGCCAAGGCGCTGGATAGCTCGTTAGCGCAGTCGGCCGATTACCAGATAGGGCTTGCCAACATCAAGCAGAAGAAATTCGATGAGGCAAAGAAGGTATTCAAGGAGATCATATTCCTGGACCCGAACTCCGACATCGCGGGGCTCTCCAACGAGTACATCGAGGCCCTCAAGAGGAAGGAAACAGCCGAGAAGCCTTTCAGGGCCACGTTGAACGTCTCGGGCCAGTATGATACCAATGTATTGTTGAAGCCGGGCGACGATTCAGTCGCGTCCGGGATAAGCGACGAGAGCGATTGGAGGGAGGTCGTCACATTCATGGGCCAGTACCGGAAGAAATTCTCCGACAGGTTCGGGATCGACGGCCAGTATTCGATGTATTTCGCGCACCAGAACAAGCTCGGGATCTATGACGTGCTCAGCCACACCGTATCGGTGACTCCGAATTACTACCTGAACAACGGCACCGCGGGCGTCGTATTGGGATACAATTATACGGATGTCGGCGATTCCAAATATATGACGACGCTGAATGCAAGCCCGGTCGTCAATTATATTTTCGCCAGGAACCACATGCTCCAGACGAATTTCGACTACAAGAAGAAGAAGTTCGCGAGGGACCCGTTCATACCGGATGAGGACAGGAATTCGAACGATTTTGGCGGCGGGCTCGGATATTATTTCTTTTTCGCGGAGAACAAGGGTTTCCTCGGGGCGCACTACGGGATAAACAAGGAAGATACGAAGGGCAGGAATTGGGAATACCTCGGGAACAGGTTCACGGCGACGATCCTGTATCCGTTCCTCAAGAGGTTCAAGGCAAGCCTCGCCGGAGATATATATTTACAGGATTTCTCAAATACGAATTCTATTTTCGGGGTTGAGAGGGACGACCAGACCTACACCCTCTCATCGATGCTCGGATATAATTTCTGGAAGGAAGCAGAGCTCCAGTTCAGGTATACATACGTTAAGGACCATTCGAATATAGCGGTATACGATTATGACAGGAGCATCTACAGTATGGGGATCGAGTACAAATTTTAAATCAAGGAGACACTTAATATGAAAAGCCGCAGCATCAAGACCGTCGCGTTAGCAGCCCTTCTTATACTGGGGTGCTCGTCCGCATTTGCGTCAGGCATAGGCAAGATAACGTCCCTCGAAGGGAGCGTGGACCTGTTCAGGCCGGGTTCCGCGTCCTCATCGACGGCCGAGATAGGGTCCGATATAGAGGTCGGTGACTCGGTCCGCACGAAGAGCTCTTCCAAGGCCGAGATCACCTTTGCGGACAAGTCGGTGGTCAGGCTCGCGGAAAAGACGAAACTGGACATTTCCGATTATAACATCGGCGGAGACGGAAAGAGGATAAGCGCCGTATTGAACGTCGAGCGCGGGAAGATAAGGGCCGTCATATCGAAGTCCGCGGGCAAGGACAGCTTCACGATAAACACGCCTAACGCCAACGGTTCCGTAAAAGGTACGGACGTTGTGGTCGTATTCCAGAAGTCATCCACTGCGGTCGCGGTACTCAACGGAAAATATTCGTTATCGAACCCGGCGGCTCCGGATAAGAAGGTGGATGTCAAGGGAGGAGAGGTCTCCGTAGTCGCTGCGGACAGCGCTCCTTCCATGCCGAGGGTCATGCTCGCGTCCGAGAAGAGGTCACATGAGACGGATACGTCGATCTCCAGGAACGTAATTGCCGCGTCAGAGGGCAAAGGCTCCGTTGCCGAAGGATACAGCCAGCCCGGAGAGATGAAGGCCGTAATAGTAAAATTGGCCGGGAACGTAAGGATAAAGAACAAGGATTCCAAGGCATGGCATGACGCCAAGGCCAACGAGACCGTGAAGACCGGCGACTCGATCGAGACAAAAGACAACGGCAAGGCGGAATTCAAGCTAGATAACGGGAATGTCATTACCCTCCAGCAGAATTCGAACGTAACGATCTCCAAGCTGTCGCAGGACGGCAAGGGCGAATACGAGAACCTCTTCGAATCCACAGGCGGCAAGCTCAGGGCCCAGGTGGAAAAGCTGAAAGGCAACTCGAAATTCGAAGTTAAGACACCGAACGCGGTTGCATGCGTCCGCGGTACGGTCCTCTTCCTCAATATACTGCCGAACTTCACGAACGCCTATTTCGAAGAAGGAAACGGCGTCCTGAAAAGCATCATATCGGGGACCACACAGAACGTGCCTATGGGCACGGGTTCGTCGGTCGATGGTAACGGGAGGATCAGCAATCCCTTGGCCCCTTCGGATGACCAGAAATCTAACTGGCATGAGGGATGGGAGATCGGCGGTGACGTGGAGGGATATTCCGGCCCGGAAGGTTATTCCGGCGGCGGGACGAACAATAATAAAAACCCGGACAACGGCGCCAATAACGTATTTTCCGACAAGCCTTTTACCGACATAATAGGTTCCGGTGAAGGCGGTACCGGCGGATCGGGCAAAGATGGGGAACCGGGACCTCTTCCAATTACGATGAACGGCACCATCGAGGGCTCGTTCGGATACGACGAGGGCTCCGAGAACAACTTTTTCAATATGGCGCTTTCAAGCACCACTCCGCTTGAACAGCAGTGGTCGGGCGTCATGTCGATGGATGTTACCGGCGCGTATAGCACCCCGAATAACAGGGTGTTTACAGGCAACGTCGCAGGTGCCGGTGAGGACGGGGGCGCGTTCTACGGCTGGAGCGGCGGCATCATGCACAGCTGGGATACGGTCGTATCTTCTATATATATAGACCCTTCCGGGCTTGCGGGCAACCTCTTTGGCGTGCTTTCCGGATCCGCCACAAAGAATGGATTTGACGGTTACTTCTCGGGCGACATGGCGGGAAGCGGAGACCTGTACTTCATACCGATGGCGCAGCTCGAACCCGGCATCGAATACGAGACGATAGAAGGGTGGGGCTACGGAAATCTCTCCTTCGCTTTCGACGGCGGCAACGGCTACTTCGATACGGAATTCGACAGGCAGATGGCCAAGATAGACGGACAGAACTGGGGTATCTGGAGGGAGTCCCATTCCGGCGGATACTACAACCCGAACGGCCTGACGAGCTGGAATGCCGTGGCGGGCGGTAATTACAACGACGGGTATTTCTTTTCATCCGTAGAGGGATCGGACGACCTTAACGGAGGCGTCAGGCTTGATATCTCAGGCTCCTATCTTGACAGCTACACTTTGGGCGCTTATTACGGGACCATACTTGCTCACGCCGGAGAGGGCGTAGAAGGCATCGGCGGCGGCGGATTCATCGAACAGGAACTTTCGTCCAGCACCGACCTGCACAATTGCGCATATGCTCCGGGATATGAAGGCGGTTACTATGGCGACGGATATTTCGACCACGCGGGCCATGTAGGCGGCCTTGGCGGCACGGTCGGCGACCTCTGGGGCGAAGAAGGTTTTTATTTCACGTCTATAGGCAGCATGGAAGAGGACGAAGAGAACGCGCTCCGGGATTTCGTCTGGACGACGGATTTCGAATACGTTAACCAGGGCTCGAAGGAAGAGGAGATCTCCGGCGGTGACGATGAGCCGGCAGGCGCGTATTACGGCCTGTCTTCGGTTACGGGCAAGGACGGCGCGATAAAAGGTTCCGCCCGTATCATATATATCGACCCGAACGGTTACGCGGGAGTAAAATCCGGCCGTCTTGACGGCGCATATTCCGCGCTTGCCGAGGCGTATATGCTCGGCGGAGACTTTACGAATGACAATAACATAACACCCGTGGTCGCCGGTATCGGCGCTGCGGACCTTTTAGGTTCGATATGGACAGAGGAAGGCGACGGAAGGCTTGCGGGCGGATACTCAGGCGAAGGCTACATAAACGGTTATGATAACCTGTATACCGCGAGCATTGTGGATTATGAACACCATACCGCGCTTGACTGGGGTATATACAGCCAGAAACTTATGGGTGAATACGTGATGCCGTCGGTCACGGACGGCATATTCTCCGCGAAGATGGGCGGCAACGACGTTTTCGGCTGCTATAATCCCTGCATGAATATTTACGGAGAGTATCAGCTCGATGACGGAGGATCATATTCTTACCAATACTATGATAATAACAGCGAAGGATATACATCCGAATATCATTATATAGACAATACGCATCAGTATACGTACACGAATTATTATAGGGACGGGACCACATCTTCTTACACAAATTCATACGATGACAGTTGGAATCTCATAGGCAGCACCTCCGTCAATGATACATGGGACACGTCTACGCCGCTGGCGGAACTTATAGGGTCCGCGCCGGAGGATGCGTCGTATCTGTCATACGAGGATTCGTACGGAACGGCCGACAGCGATAAGGGCTACTGGATAGCGGATCTCAACGGGCAGGGAGACGGATGGTTCAACGGTTCGCTCAACGGCCTATTCATCACCGGGACAAAAATGGGCACGATATCCGGCGACCTGGACGGCGCATATTATGATGACGGTGCCTGGCTGGGTTCGGGTTCCGGCACATGGAACGGCAACAGACTGACCCTCAGCGGCTATTGGGGATATGAAAATAGCAGCCTTTATACCGACGGCGCAGAAGGCGGTGTAGATTGGATCGGCAGGGAATACGGCTACATGGGTTCCACGGCTGAAGACTGGTGGGATAACAAGGCCTTTAGCGCCCGCGCTATAGGCGAGTTTGAATACGATTATTATGACGACATGCCGAGTTTCTGGGACACCGAGATCGAGAGCTACAACGTCGAAAAAGACAACTAT
>Ga0172381_10000815_pt1 | contig 38822 bp, 31 predicted proteins | sample Leawel6488metaG_FD_119754 | JGI IMG/M metagenome (GOLD analysis project Ga0172381, IMG submission 119754) | Leachate microbial communities from a municipal landfill in Southern Ontario, Canada - Leachate well 64-88 metaG | ecosystem: Engineered > Solid waste > Landfill > Unclassified | place... | reverse complement strand
TCCTATGACCTCATCGACATCAGAGCTGGTGTATGATTTTATTGAAGCTTCCGGGGACCTGCATCTCATGGATAAAAATATTGCAGATTGTATCTATGCCGGAATTATTACGGATACAGGGTCCCTTAGTTACTCCTGCAATTGCGTCAAGACGTACATTATTATTGCGGAATTGATCCGGCTTGGTGTTGATGGGGAGCATATTCATCGTTTAATATATGATACCTATTCCGAAAACCGTTTGAGATTACTGGGCTATTCAATTAGTAATCAGTTGGTAGTGCTTCCTGATCTTAACACTGCCTATATTGTTCTGTCTGCTGAAGACCTGAACAAATTTCATTATCAGATTGGAGATACCGAAGATGTAGTTAACTATGCTTTGTCAATAAATAATATTAATCTGGCTGCATTGTTTATGGAACGTGATGGCATTGTAAAAGTATCTTTCAGATCTAAAGGACATTTTTCTGTTGATCAGTTTGCCCGGGACCATTTCGATGGGGGAGGTCATGCCAATGCTTCCGGAGCCAATTGTACAACGACCCTGAATGAGACTGTAGCATTATTCAGAAAATTATTACCTTCTTATCAGTTCCAACTCAAATCGGTATATTAACTTGAACACAATCCGCAACCATTTTCAGGGGATCCGGTTTGTTCTTTCTATGAGCCTCTGCATGATTTTCATCTATTCGTGTAAACAACCGAAATCGCCGATACAATCAACGGATAACCTTAAAATGATGGATGATACCCTAATCCAATATAACAAACAAATCTTAAGCTCTGAAGACGAGGAAATTGAAGATTTTGTGCATCGTTACCATTGGAAGGTAACTACGAGTCCGACAGGCCTTAGATACATGATTTACAAAGAAGGGAATGGAATAAAAGCAGGGAAAGGGAAAATTGTCACGATCCTATATACATTAAAAAAAATAAATGGAGATTTGATCTATACTGCCGATCCAGGTCATCCTTGTGAATTTGAGTTAGGGAAACATGCAGTTTCCAATGGATTGGAAGAGGGCGTCTTGTACCTGAAAACGGGAGACAGGGCAAAGCTGATACTACCATCTCATCTTGCTTATGGTCTGTTGGGTGACCTCAATAAGATACCCATGAGGACGATTCTGGTTTATGACGTCGAAGTCATTGCTGTTAAAGAAAAAAATTAAACAAGGTCAGTAAGAAAAATGGTTCAAAAAATGTTGAAAAAAACAATAGGACAAAGGCCTTCTGGCAGTCAGGACTTTACTATCTTGAGCAGTCCTTAGATCACCTCTTATCTATCATTTAATTAATAAGCGTCGAAGCTTACAGCAAAGGGAAGGCCATTTATCAATGATTTGTGAAATTCTTAATTAAATTATTATAAACCAAAATGTTAAAATGCGAAGTATGAAAAAAGTGTTTGTGAATTCGTTGGTCTTTGTAATGTTGGTTGCATTGACTTCGTTGGCTTGTTCATCCAAATATCCCGGGTATGATAAAACCGCAACAGGCCTGTATTATAAAATATTTAAGGTAAGTAAAGATACCGTCAAACCCAAAATAGGTGATTGGGTTTCCCTTACTATGCGTTATACATATAAGGATTCTACACTGTTTAATAGTAAAGCGGCCATGGGTAACCCGGTTCGTTTCCAATTACCGGTTTCTGATTTCAAGGGAGATATTTATGAAGGAATCAGCATGTTGTCGCCAGGTGACAGCGCTGATTTTATAATCAATGCTGATTCTTTATTTAAGAAAACTTTTCGTCAACCTGCCCTTCCTGCATTTATTGACAGCAACAGTGTTATCCATTTTTATATTACTTTATTAACGGTCGATTCTCCTCAGTCAATGATGAAAAAAGAAGAAGTTGCTTTGCAGAAATATATCACTGATAATAAGATTACAGTTGCGCCATTACCGTCTGGTCTTTATTATATTGAAACAGTTGCAGGGAAAGGGATGAAAGTTGATACAGGAAAATGGGTGAAAGCTCATTTCAAAGTATCATTGATCGGTGGCAACCAAATCTTTTCTTCTTACGATCGGGGTGAACCTTTACAATTTGAATTTGGGAAACGTTTCGATACTCCCGGTTTTGAAGAAGGGGTAAGCAAAATGTTAAAAGGTGGAAAGGCTACACTGATCCTTCCTTCAAAAATTGCTTTTGGAGAAATGGGCAGGGGCGCCATGGTTCCACCCTATTCTCCTGTCATCTATGAAGTTGAGATAGTTGATATTCAAACAAAAGCCGATCATGATAAGCAACAGGCAGCAGAAAAAAAGAAAGCCGAACTAAAACTTGAAACAGCCAAAAAACAGGAAGGAGATCTGATGAAAAAATATTTAGTTGAAAAAAAGATTACCGCTAAACCTACTGCAAGCGGGCTGATCTATGTAGAAAAAGTTAAAGGGAGCGGCGCCAGGGCTGTTGCCGGGAAAAAAGTAAAAGTTCATTATACCGGAACCTTACTGAATGGGACTAAATTTGATTCTTCGCGCGACCGCAATGACCCATTCGAATTCACGCTTGGACAGGGACAAGTCATTCAGGGTTGGGATGAAGGAATTGCCCTTATGAATGTTGGAGGCAAAGCGACCTTGATCATTCCTTCATCTTTAGCTTATAAAGACCGTGATATGGGCACTATTCCTCCTTTTTCCACATTGGTCTTTGACGTTGAATTACTTGGTGTCAAATAATATGAAAATCCAGTAGCATTGAAGAAATTAATGTTCTTTGTTATTGTATTTACAGCCTTCCAGATCAGGGTGGTTGCATTATCTGTTGACTTTAATTTTGATAAAGTTTGTTTAGGAGATGCAACCACCCTGATCAGTTTGGCAATTCCGTCGTTCAACGACAGTATCCGCTATCAATGGTGGGATTTAAACGGAGATGGAAGGTTTAATGATGCTACTGGCGATACAGTTACTTATCTGTTTCTGGTACCCGGGTTCAAGAATGTCGGGCTCAAGGTAATGACATGGGGCGGAGAGGTCAAGGCATTATATAAATTAGTACCTGTCGGGCAAGTCGATGCCGGTTTTATTGCTGGCCTTGGCTGTACAGGACAACGGGTCCCATTTTATGACCAATCAATCCTTTATTCAGATACTGTGACCAGTTATCAATGGGATTTTGGAGACGGTACTGCTTGGTCCTATGAAAAAAATCCCACTCATAGTTACACTTTACCAGGAAATTATAATATCCTGCTGTCGGTAGTGACAAGATTAGGTTGCACCGATTCAGCATCGCAGACAATATCCATTGGTGAGGCGCCGGTTTTAAATCTGCAATTTTACGGTGACACTGTTTTTTACGCCGGCGATAGCGTTATCGTTTCTACCGTCGAATCGTTCGACAGCATCTTTTGGTCGACCGGCGAAAGGACTGGTTCTATTATCATTTATAACGGAGGGCAATTCTGGGTAAAAGGTTATCTTGGAGGGTGTTATAACGAAAAATATTTTACAACAAGGATTAAGGAATTTGAAAAAAACCCTGTGATCATGACCCTCTTTACTCCCAATGGTGATGGAAAAAACGATTTATGGGAGATTCTCAACTTATCTGTGGTTCAGCCTTGTGAAGTAAATGTTTACAACCGTTTTGGTGAAAGAATACTCTCAGACCCTGAATATCGGAATGATTGGGATGGATCTTTCAGGGGGAATCAGCTGCCAAATGATACGTATTATTTCTTTGTTCGCTGTTTTGACAATGTTTTATATAAAGGGACTGTTAACATATTAAAATGAGCAAACACATTTTTGTTTTTCTCCTTGTTTTTGTTTTCAGTGCTGATCTTTTATCACAGCAGCTTCCTATTACCGATAACTACCTTTTTAATCCTTCCTCGATCTCTCCTGCATTTACAGGTAAGTATTATAAATTTCAATCCATACTGACCTATCGGCATGAATCGACTAATATTGCAGGCGCCCCAATCGTTGGAAATTTTATTATCGATGGAATTCCGCATAAAAATATGGGAATCGGAGGAAACATTATTTTGAGCAAAGCTGGAATTTACAGGAATTTCACTGTTAATCTGAACTATGCTTATCATCTTCAGATTGCCAAAGAACATTTTTTAAGTTTCGGGATCAATGCTGCCCTTTATCAGAATTATCTGGATCTTTCCGACATCATAACCCGAAATCAGGATGACCCTTTGATTGCCGGGAATACCAGTCTTTCGGAAACCTATTTTAATGCTGGTCTGGGGTTCCTTTATTCTTGGAAAGACTTTAATTTTTGCATTTCATTCCCGTTGCTGTTTAATAACCGATCTTTATATGCTGACAATGACTATCAACATGTGTTAGCTATGGACAGGAATTGGCTGGTGTATGCAAACTACACCTTGAACTTCCATGCGGACTGGAAACTCCAATTCGATATGCTGTTCAGGCAAAACCAATATAGTCCGTGGACAATTGATGTCAGCGCTCTCGTCAAATTCAGGGATAATTACTGGCTTGGTTTATTATACCGGAAAACAAGTATTATCGGGGTTACAGCCGGGGCAACAATTATCGACAGGATTATAATCAATTATAATTTTGAGTTTTCTGGTTTTGCTATGGACGGGGTTGGTGGTGGCACCCATGAAATCAGTCTGGGTTACAGAATTTTCCGCGAGATTCCGAAAAATTTGCAAATAAAAGATTATGTCAGGTAAAAATAATCGAGCATTGTATTCTGGTTTTTTCCGCATTGGGAATGTTTCCCGATTCATGCTGGTTGTTTTGGGAATCCTTTTTTTCCATATTGATGTCAACTCCCAGCAAAATACCAAATCAGGAGGAATTTGTATTAGGGTTGACAATAATCCTTCCATTGAAAAGCTGGATCAGTTTTATGCTCTTTTTCATAAGTATCAAAAGAAATTTTGTCTCGGAATATCGTCCTGGTCACTTCCTGCCAACCCTCAATATGTCAATAATTTAAAATACTACAGTTCACAGGGCCATGAGGTATTGGATAATACGCCGACCCATCAGACACAATTTTTTAGCCTTTTAAATATTCAGGATACTTCGCTCTATGCCAACGATTGGGGTGTGGATCATTTTTTTGGACAGCAAGTTTGTTTAAAATATGCTGCAATAGACACAACCCATAATAACAATGAAGGACTTTTAAATATTTCAGGTAATCTGGTTATCAGTCTTGCTAATGGTGAATTTGGCGACTTAAATAAAACTCCCTATTATTTTTCGATCTATTTCAGATACCTTGACAAACCTTTCCTTTGGTATGATTTGAAGAATATCAATCCTTTTGATCCTGACACGCTTAAGATAAAGTCTTTCTGGGGAGAACCCGTTGACCTGGGGAACCAGAATAATATAAGATACCATAAACTCACACAACGGGATGTTTATTTAAATCCATATTCCATAAGGCTTTTAGGAAAAGAATCCTTAAGACTTTATTCGAAAGTCAATATTCCAAGGCCCTATTCATGGGTTCACCCTGATGGACCGATGCCCTGGATAAACGCTTTTGATTTAAAAGGAAATATGGGTGATTCATTGGGGTTTCGATCAGGTTCGTCTCCCGTCAACCAGGGATTTTTTTGTTATAACGAATACAATCCTTCAAAGATTAAACAGTTTTCAATTCCAACCGGTGATATCTCTATTGAGAAATATTCTTTTGAATGGAACAAAAACCACATTGCAAATTACCTGGCAAAGCACTTTGTCAAAGTTGACTTGTCGTATTTCAGCGAGGACCCTGTGGAATGGAATACATACTTACTCAGGCTTGATAGTTTATTAAAGTGGTGTTACAATAAGAATATTCCGGTTTTAACCTACAAGCAATGGAGCAGTATTTTATATGATAGTATCCCTGACAGACTGGTCAATATTTTCCCAAAGTTAAATACCGATCTTGATGATAATGGGTTTCCTGATGGTTTTGATCAAAACAGTACAATCAACGGGAGTTATAGTACCAAAGATGGTGTTTCGGAAAGTGGTAATTGCTGCTTCCAGCTTCAGGGCGTTGGAAACATATGTCAGGTATCAATGCTTGGAGGAATTGAAAAAGGGAAAAACAAGTTTTCGATTTGGGTTAAAAGAACAACTATTGAATCGGGTAATATCGAGGTTATCGTATCATTTCCTGAAACCGGTGACTCACGAACATTGATCATTCCTGTAGATTCTGTTTTCTGGGTTAAAAATACCCAGTTAATTGATATCCCTGAATCAGTTTCTCTTATAAATTTATTGATTGGCAATCCTCAGCAGACAGGAGATACAATTAAAGTAAGCGGAATGGATTTTCGTTCTTCAGGTTTTCTGAAAGAAACGATTGTTCCGCAGCAGGTAAAAACAGCCAATGAACCCTTCCAATCCATTCAATTAGATTCCCTGGTAGAGAGTTCTGTATATGATCCTTCTTCTATTACATGGACAATAAAGGGGCAAAACGCTTTAAATCTTTCCATCCTTCAGGGCAATATTTTAAAAATTCAAAAACCAGTTTCTTTTTGGACTGGTGGGGACAGTACTTATCTTATCGCGAGAAGTCCTGACGGTTTTTATGACAGTTGCTTTATGAAATTCATTTCGCTTCCCATCCCGGTTGCATGCGCCGGCGCCTCCATCCAGTTATCTTTACTGGATACGCTGAGTAATGATATTATTCAATGGAGCTCTACGCCCTACGATTCATCCATCTCAAACAGGACAATATACAATCCTGTAGTATCACCAAAAGTGACTACCATGTATCATATTATATGCATTAATCCACTGGGGAATATAAATAAAGACAGTGTTGAGGTCGTCCGTTTCGTTAATCCCGACCCTGGTCTGCCTGCGGATACGGGTATGTGCCTTGGGGACAGTATTCGGCTTACAGCTACCGGAGGAGTTCACTACTCCTGGAGTACGGGTGATACCATAGCTTCTATCTTTGTAAAACCTTCTTCTACCGCATATTTTTCCGTTTGGGTGACCACTGAAATTGGTTGTATCGTAAAAGACAGTACCAAAGTAAATGTAACAGTCAAACCCTCTGTTCAAGTACATGGGTTGATGCCAAGTTATTGTTCCAATGATTATGGGGCGACCATATATGGATTGCCTCCCGGCGGAACGCTTGCTGCAACTTCAGGTTTAGTCGGAAATATTTTCACGCCCAGCCTTGCTGATACGGGAATTAATAAAGTATGGTACACATACACCAATCAATATGGATGTTCCAATACTGATACTGTGACTGTTCGGGTAATTCAACAACCTGTTATCATGGCGCTTCCGGATACATCACTCTGCGGCGGAAGATCAATTGTTTTACATGCGGGGTCTGGTTTTGACAATTATCAATGGACCAATGGAGCCATTGATTCAATAACAACGGTAGATTCAGCAGGCCACGGATTGGGATTATATAAAATTACGGTATATGTTACCAAAGATGGATGTGCCAGTAAAAGTACCGCAAAGATCCGATTTATCGTTTGCCCGGGAATATCGGAAACAGAGCAATCAGGAGTTTTTTTACTTTTTCCTAATCCCGCGACAGATCAGATAATTATAAAAAACAAGGAATTATTAGAATCAAGCTGGATCCTGAAATTATTTGATCCGACGGGACTTTTGTTAATGGAACAGGAATTCAGGGATTCAATGATCACCTTAGATATTTCACTTCTACCTTCAGGCTTTTACATTTTACAGATGTCCAGTGGTGGAAAAATGACAGTCTGTAAATTAATGAAAAGGTAATCCACTGACTTCTATCAATCCCAATTAAATCCTTCAATAATGCTGATAAGTTCCTGGGGCCGATAGGGTTTAGCCAGATATTCATCCATTCCCGCCGCAATACATTTGTCACGGTCTGTAACCATAACGTGTGCAGTAATAGCGACAATCCTGACAGGCTTCGCTGTTACTGCCCCACTGTCCTTTGCCCGTTCTTTTTCTATTTCCCTTATTATGCGTGTAGCTTCAAGCCCGTCCATGATCGGCATGGCAATGTCCATTAAGATAAGATCATATTTAGTCCTTCTGTGTTTTTCAACAGCGATCTTGCCATTCTCCGCCAGATCAACTTTATGCCCTGCACGTTGCAGGCTGGTCATGGCAAATTTTTGATTTAATAGATTATCCTCAACCAGTAATATGGACAGTGAACGTATGCTCTTTTTCCCTGGAAGATGTTGGTTTAGGTCTTTCCTAAGCAATTCTTCGTCCCCTTTTTCCAACGCCAAGGTGAACCAAAAGGTCGATCCCTTTCCCTTTTCACTAATAACCCCGATTTTACCATTCATTAATCGGGTCAGATTTTTTGAGATCGAAAGTCCAAGACCAGTTCCTTCAAATTTCTGGATTAATGGATTTTCAAGCTGAGCGAATTCATTAAATAAATTTTGCTGATCTTCATGTGAAATGCCAATGCCGGTATCTGTAACCTCAAATTTCAGGATGATCGCCTCGGAAGTTTGTCCTGATATATCGTGAAAATTTTCCGGTATATATTCAGGACTTGTACTTTTTCCATAAGATGAATGGAGATCGATGGTTTCGACCGATATGACTACCTGTCCTTCATTTGTAAATTTAATGGCATTATTTGCAAGGTTAACGAGGATCTGCCTGATGCGTGACGGGTCACCAATGGTACAGGAGGGAACGGAAGACTGAATTCTTGAGAATAAATTAATCCCTTTACCCTTGGCTTTAATTGATAAAAGTTTGATGACCTGGTGAATCTCTTCCTGGATTGAAAATGGTTTATGCTCTAATTTCAACTGCCCGGCTTCAATTTTTGAGAGATCAAGGATATCATTGATGATCGCTAATAAATTATGGCTGGATATATTGATGATTTCGAGGAATTCCTTCTGCTCGTCTGATAACTCGGTTTGACTGAGAACATTATAAATTCCAATAATGCTGTTCATTGGAGTTCTGATCTCATGGCTCATATTGGCGAGGAACATGGTTTTTGATCTGTTTGCATCCTCGGCATATTGCCGGGCCCTTATCAGTTCTTTTTTGACTGATTCATGTTCCTCATTTGACACTGAATCAGAAGGCATTTTAAGCAATAATTCAAGTTCTTTGATCTTTTGTTCCAGTTCAGCAATGCGTTTCTGTGGATCCATTTCAGATTTTATTCAGTTGATTTTTAATGATAGAATACAATTCCTGTTGGTTTATTGGTTTCGAAATATAATCGTCAAAACCTGCCTCTAATAATCTTTCCTTATCTCCCGACATGGCATAAGCTGTTTGTGCAACAAAAGGAATGGTTTTATAAACTTTCCACTTCTCCCTTACTTCCTTCATTAAACGTATACCATCCCAGGGTGGGGGAAGGTTGATATCAAAAAGCATAATATCAAAAATTTTCTTTTCGTTGAATGCCTGTTCTATTATTCGTAAGGTCTCGTCTCCATTTATTGCCGTAACAACATTTCCCAGAGACTTCGTCATTTCATAGAGTACTATTTTATTCATCAGGTCATCTTCAACGATAAAAATTTCCAAGCCCTGTAAAGATTTGAATTTTTGTTTCCGGCTTGGAGCCTGGGCAAGTTTACTGTCCAAGGCAGTTGTTTCATTAGGAAAGAAAAGAGTCACGGTCGTTCCTTTACCCTTGGCTGATTCGATTTCAATCCTTCCCCTCATCATTTCAACCAGGCTTTTTGCCAATGGTAACCCCAATCCGGCTCCCTGCAATTCTTTTGTAAATCCCAGGCTTTCCTGCCGGAATGGATCGAATATCATTGGTATATAAGAAGGATCGATACCAGTTCCTGTATCTTTAATCCGGATCAGAATTTCATTTTTTTCTTCGGAAAAATCAGTTGAAATATTGATGAAACCCCTTTCAGTGTACTTTATTGCATTTTCTAAAATTGCGTTGATAACTTTTGTGAGCCATGTTTCATCAATCAGGGCAAAAGGAATTTCATTGGTCGTAAGGTTTAGCTTTAGCTTTTGTTCATTCGCTTTAAAAACAAATAGTTGCGTGGTGTTGGCAACAACATTATTGATATTGCATGGCCGGAGATTGATCTGCATATCATTAGCTTCCAGTTTGCTGATATCAATGATATTATTAAGAAGATGAAGCAGTCTGTCACCACTTTCCGATATGGAATGAGCATAATCAAATAATTCTTTGTTTTCGAGTAAAGAAATTTCCGCTTCGAGTAGGCTTGCAAATCCGATTATATTATTTAAAGGAGTTCTTATTTCAGCGCTAATATTTGATAAAAAAGCATTTTTCATGAAATTAGATTCCTCTGAGCGTTTTAATGCCTTTTTCAGTGTAATATCCTTTTTCTGCGACTCTTTGATTTGCTCCGCCACTAATTTTACTTTCTCTTCAACCAGTTTGTCAACTGATTCCAGAATTTCAGTTAACTCTTTCCTGTTAGTAATTATTTCTTCTTCTTTTGTTTTCAGTTGTATTTTAAGGTTTCTGAACTTTCGTCCAAGATTGGTGATAATCATCACTCCAGTCACTATTAAAATGATCGTGATCAGAATAAATATCATCAGGGAAGTCTGCATAAAAGTTTTATTTATAGGCCACAAACAGATCCTCGTCAGGATTGATGGCGTAATTCCGGTACTTACCCTGTATGTTTTCTTTTCCGGGATTGAACGGTTTAACCACAAAACCTGCGCTTTCAAGTCTGGCTTTGTAGTCCTGGCCATAGATCCTTACATGGTCAAATTGTCCAAAGGCCCGTTCACGGTCCTGTTTGGTGATCTGGGTATCATCTTCGAAAGTAGTCTGAAGGACCTTTGATATAGGAACCTGCAAAATAGCCCATCCTCCTGGTTTTAAAATCCTGTACAATTCTTTAATCGCCAAAAGATCATCCGGGATGTGTTCCAAAACATGGTTACAGATGATCACGTCAAAAGCATTGTCACTATATGGTATATTGGTGATATCAAGCAGGTTGGTTTGGCGTGAATAGTAGTAGCCCTCCAGGTATTTCACTCCGGGGACATAAGTTATATTATGCCTTGACGACAATAAAGCCCTGATACATCCTTCAGGCGCCACATGAAAAAGTTTTATCGGTGAAGTAAAAACAGTTGTTTTTTCTTTCAGGAAAATGTAAACAAGGCGGTCCCTGTCAAGCGAATAGCAACGGGGACAGACATCATTAAGCCGGTATCCTGCACCAACGATCTGTTTCTCATAAAGAACCGGTAAATCAATGCCTCCAGGTAAAAATTTTCGAAACGATTTGTTACAAAATGGACAAAAACATGAATTTCCTGTATAAAGGAAACCATTGATCTTTTGATAACTACCTCTTATTTTCCTTCCAAGCCAGAAAGGAATATATTTTTTAAGTACAAATTTCACAGGTCATGGATTTTTTGAAAAATGTTTGGTAAATTTAATACTAAAGTAATTGAAAAGGCTTTTATTTTTACTTTAATACTACTAATTTTTGTGTTATAGTAATGGTTTTAGTTTCAAAGGTGCAAAAATATAACCCGTCAACTATCCCGCTTACATCCACTTGCATTGAAAACCTGCCCGATAGCTGCATCCCGGTTGATTTTTTAATCATTTCTTCCCCCATGATAGATCGTATTACCAAGGTAACATCTCCTGGCTGGGCTAAAAAATATTCTATTGTAAACTGATTGTACGCAGGGTTTGGATAGAATGAAATAATTGCAAAGCTCTTTGATCCTGTCTCAGGGACAGACAGTAAGGAAGAATCATGGCATTCATAGGCCCCACGGTCATTGTAAGCAGCAAATGGACGGCTTCTGAGAAGGACATCATAATTCAATTGAAAATCAGGAATATTTGTACCGGTATTGACGGCTGGAGAAGCTGGTTTCAAATCAAAATTTCCGTGAGAATAATCCATAAAAGCAATTTCATCAAATCCCTGATTAAAATAGTTGTTTTCAATTACAACCGGCATGGATTGATCGGTTATTACAATATATTTATCCCCGGGGTCAATGATGATATTATTACTGATTAAATTATTTTCGCTAAGATAGTTATTGAATTTCACTCCATCAGTCCTGGGAGAAATGATGGTATTGTAAAAAATTTCAAAAGAAGACCCCGATATGGTCGATCCGTCCCCGACATAGAATCCATGTTTTTCCCTGATATCAGGGTTGGATCGTCCTGCATTGACAATCAGGTTATTATAAAAATGTTGGTTCCCCAAGCTAAAAATGTCTATTCCGTCTCCTTTACCATCTTTCACGATGTTATTAAAGCAATCACATCGTGAACCTCCGCCGTTCATAATGCCGGTCATCTGGTTCCAATAAACCGCATCTGCATAATTAAGGACCAAATTATTGTTAATGAAACAACCTGAATCCGCAGATGATATCTGTATGCCATCCCAGGCAGTGTTTTCAATCCGGTTGTTATAGACTTTTAATCCCCGGATCAAGTGAGGATAGACGAGCGTGTCTTTTCCATTACAATTTATTGTGACACCGGTATAGGAAGTATGTCCGATATACATACCTTCCATTCCGGTATTATGGAAAAAATTGTCATGTACGGATAAGTTCCGCATCATATATTTATCTCTTGTTGATGTAAAAGAACAGGATGGATCTGTTTTGGCAAAGATTCCGGTAAGGGTTGCATTGTTGACTTCAACCCGTTCAATTTCAATATCAGTACTCAATCCCTCTATTGAAAGCCCAGCTCCATCAATATCATGAAGATAAAATCCATAAGTAATAGCAGGATCGCCACTACCTGCAAATTTAATAAAGGAACAGGAATCTATTTTTATACCATAATACCATTCTGAAACGGATACCTGACCGTCAATGTTTTGAATTACGATGGGAGTCTCTCTGGTCCCGTGTAAATAAGAAAACCACAAATACAACCTGTTTCCTCCCAATAAACAGATTGTATCACCGGGTTTGATCATCGAGGCATTCCCTCTTCCATTGATCATCAATGTCGCAGGGTCAAAGGAAATCCTGCAATTTTCATGTTGGGGAAAGCCATAGCCGTGAACGAGGCAGAGAAATAATATCGGGAACATTCTTTTTCGGATGGTTCTCATCATCAGTGTTTTTGAATTCATCCAATTTATCCTCTTTTTGCTCTTTCCCAATTGACGGATTGCTGTTTCTTTAAATATCGGAAAAATCCCAGAAAAACAGCAAAATTCATAATAAAGAAATAATAGGGGACATATAACGCTTTTATTCTGATCTTCTTTTCTTCAAGGACCCAGCCAGCGAAGGCAAGGGTATAAAAGAGGACCTGTAGCCAGAATAGCCATGAATAGATGTTCGTGAAAGAGAATAAACCGCGTTGTAAAGCAAGAACCAGGTTGCAGATAAAAATGACCGGAAGCCCCAGTGGCGCTAATGTCCAACGCAGCACACGATGAGAAACATATTGGAAAGAAAGTACGCCATATTTAAATGGGTTGAGCAATTCCTTAAGTCGACAAATCGATTGAATTCCACCCGCGGAGATTCTTATTTTTCTTTTTAATTCCTCTTTAACATTGGCTGATGGATTTTCAATAGCATAAGCTTCCGGATCGTATTGTATAGTATAACCTTGTTCTGCGACTCTCAGGGAGATAATGAAATCGTCCAACAGCGTATCTTTCTCAACGGGTTTATAAAGTTCAGTCCTTATTGCAAAGAGTTCTCCGGCTGCTCCGACAACAGAATAAAGTTCTGCATCCCATTTTTTTAAAGTGGACTCGTATTTCCAGTAAATACCTTCAGTGGCAGCAGCAGTATCCTTATTAAAAATTCTCTTTTCCCCTGAAACGCATCCAACCTTAGGATCCGCAAATAAATGAACGATTCTGCGGATTGATTCCTTCCCCAATAGGGTATTGCCATCTGAAAAAATGATAATCGGAGTTTTTACAAATGCCATTCCTCGGTTCATAGCGGCAATTTTTCCAGCCCGTTCGGGTTGGTGATACACTTCAACATCTTTAAATTTACGAAGTTTTTCCGGTGTACCGTCATCCGATCCATCCGTCACCCACACATGCTTGACCTTTTCAGGAGGATAATCCAGTGACAGGGAATTCCTGATCTTTTCATCGATAAAACCACTTTCATTATATGCCGCAACAAACAGCGTTACTTCAGGAAGCTCTCTTTCGAATCCCTCAACAGGGCGCTTTTTACAAAAACGCCTTTTCCCCTTTACCAATATAAACAATAATATGCCATATCCCAGATAGGTATAAAAAATGATAATAATAAAGAACCAGAACAATATGGAGGTCACCACGTTTTATCCGATTACTTTTTGTATTGCAATATTTTTTTCATCAATCATCTGATAATCAAAATCGCCAATGGATGAAAAGAAAGTTTTGATTTTATGGATATCTGAGTGAATTGTTTCCATAATTATTAAATAATCAGTATGTTGAGACAAAAAATCCCGGGCTCCCCCAACAACGCTTAGCTCCATGCCCTCTGTATCAATTTTTATCAAGATCCGGTCATCCTTGTTTATTTTCAGGTCACTTGACACATCATCCAGTAGTTTAATTTCGCCAAATATCATTTTCCAGTGATGATTTCGGCAATATTCTTCAGTCTCATAAAGAGTCCGATGCGAGGCCCCCGTATTCAGGGGATCAAATATAAAATGCTCTTTACGGTTTTCTGATCCCAGACCATAAGGGAAAGCTACTATTTTATCATCCATGTTATTAAGGCTGATATTGACCTTCATGGCCTGATAATTATCGTCTACCGGTTCAAATGCAAAACATCGCAATCCTTTGGATGCAAGTAAAAAGGAATAAGTCCCGATATTGGCGCCAATATCAAGAAAAACGGTGTATCTGTTATAATTATTTAATATAAAACTTTTTACGTTCCATTCGTACCCGTAATTCGCGAACTGAAAATCCAGGGATCCTTTCCGGGAAAGGAAAGTACCCAAGGTGCTTTTATAGATCCTGTCCTTCTTTGTGGTCTTCTTACATACAACATATTGAAAAGAGATGAAAAGGAAATAATATTCATTGAATTTTATATAGTCCTTGACGTAGCGACAATATGTAGTAAATTTTTCAATCATTAATCGGATCGTTTTTTAAAGGTGTTATGTTTAACAAAAATACGATTTTTACAATCACTGCATGACGAAATGTAGATTCAGAGTGAAAAATATTATTATATGTATTTAAATATATGAAAATTGTCTATTATGACGGAACCATAACAACTAATATATACCTAACAGGAAAAATCTTGAAAATTGTTCTGATTTTTCGTCAGGAAGATCGTTTTATTGTTTATTAACAAAGAATGGCGACACTTACCCGAAAAACTGCAACGTTTACGAAATTGTTGGTAACACGATCTTGCTTTCGATAATTTATTCATTATCTTTGTCAATGAAAAAAATAGTAATTTATGATGCCAAAAATAAAACATTAACCTATGAAAAAATTAATTTACTCTTCATTGTTTTTAATCTGTCTGTTTGGTGGATTTAACAATATTTTTGCCCAGGATCCAACAATCACAGTAACGGCCCCCAATGGATCTGAAGTTTGGCAAAGGGGGAAAACCCATATTATAACATGGACCGATAATTTAACTGTTAACGTAAAAATCCAGCTCTACAAAGGAGGAAGCCTATACTCTACTATAAAGGCTAATACTTCACAAAATTCGTTTAGTTGGTATATCACTCCCAATACTGTTCCTGGTGATGATTACAAAGTAAGAATTTCCGCTCTTAATAACCCTGGTATTTACGATGAAAGCGATGATTTTTTTACCATTTGCGCCGGAACTCCTGGCGGGCACATCGATGTAACCTCACCTGCCGGTGGTGAAACTTGGTTGAGAGGAACTACTCATCAGATTACGTGGACGGATAATGTTACAGAAAATTTAAAAATTTTGTTGTGTGATGTGAGTGGCAACCCCCTTTCAATCATTAAAGCCTCTATTTCAGGAAATTCATTTAATTGGTATATTTCAAAAGCGATTGTTGGTGGTTTTTACAAAATCAAATTGGTAAGTACCCTGGATGAGAATATTGTTGGTTTAAGTAATTCGTTTAACATCAATGATGGGACTTCGCCTTCCATAACCGTGAGCTCACCCAATGGGGGAGAGAAATGGAACCGGAATTCGACTTATACCATACGCTGGAATGACAACATTTCTTCCAACGTGAAAATTGAATTGATCCATGGCACAGCCTCGCCAACCCTCGTTGCTGCTTCTGTATCAGGTACTTCATATCCGTGGCTGATCCCGGGGACTACAGATCCTGACGTAAACTACAAAATAAAGATCTCGGATGTAAGCGATCCTGCCATTTCCGATCAAAGTAATAACCCCTTTACTATTCTTGATGCTACGGTGACCCCGACAGTTACAGTGACATACCCTTCAGATGCCGGAATAAGCTGGAAAAGAGGTTCTGCATACACCATCACCTGGGACCAAAATTTTGCATCGAATGTTAAAATTGAATGTTTCGACGGAACTACTACTCCCACGATTATCAAATCTTCGATTTCCGGAAGTTCATTCACATGGCCTATTCCAAACGGTTTTGCATTAGGGACTAATTATAAAATAAGGGTTACCAAACTGACTGATCCTACTTGTACAGACGAAAGCAATAATCCCTTTACCATTTACGCCGGTACATTAACAGGTACAATCACGGTTGATCACCCCAACGGAGAGACCTGGCAAAGAGGCCAAACTCATTTAGTTCAATGGACAGATAACCTTTCTGAGAATGTTAAAGTTGAATTGTATGACCTTAGCTATACTTTCCTTTATACAATCAAAACTTCGACCGGATTGAACTCCTGTTCATGGTATATTCCTTCAAATCAAGCTAAAGGTGACTATGTGGTAAGAGTGACAAGTCTGGCAAATTCAACTATCAAAGGCGAAGGAATTGTCCATGTTAGTCTTAGTAATCCCCAAGGATACATAACCATTACTGCCCCAAACGGAGATAGTTGGGTAAGGGGACAGGCTCACCTCATCGAATGGGCTGACAACCTCACTGAAAATGTTAAAATTGAATTGACAAATACAGGGGGGACGGTTACAACGACGATCATTAAAAATTCCACTCCGGGCGCTTCCTATAGTTGGTATATTCCCAAACTCACTGAACCACGTTCGGACTATAGAATTAAGATTACCAGCTTGCTTGACCCGGATATATATGCCCTTTCTAATGAATTCACAATTTTCGCAGCAGTCAAAGACTTCATGGTATATCCAAATCCTGCAGGACCGGTACTGAATATGAATTTTGAAGAATTGAATTTCAATACATATACCGTCGAAATTTTTGACCGTTATGGAACCCGCGTTTATTATAAGCCAATGGATTCAGAAAGTACAAATAACCTTACTTTATCGACGGGCAATTTCAGAAGCGATGTATATATGGTTGTAGTTTCCTCAGGGGAGGATCGGATTTCCAAAAAGGTGATCATACAGCATTAAAGTTGAATATTAATATTTAACTTTCAAAAAATCCCGGGCATCTCCCGGGATTTTTTTATGGAGTTAAATGGATAAACTGTTTTCCCAAGTGAAATAAATTTTTGATCCGAAAAAAATATACTTTTGTATAAATGGTTAATTTGCGATCAAAATACCATTCGATCAATTTTTAGCATCTTAAATCTTGAGTTTATGAAATTTGCAGACATTAAAATTGGCGATAAAGCTACAGTCAAGCATACCATTACGGACAAGGATATTGAAAAATTTGTTGATTTGACGGGAGACGACAACAAGCTTCATGTCAACAAGGAATTTGCCCGGAATACGGAATTTAAACATCCGGTGGTTCATGGTATGTTAGGGGTTTCTTTTATTTCGACAGTCATTGGGACCAAATTACCAGGTGATGGCGCTCTTTGGTTTTCCCAAACCATTGATTTTCTGAGACCTGCCAGGGTCGGAGATACCATTACGGTTACAGGAGAAGTTTTAAGTAAAAACGAAAACACCAAGATTATAGAGTTAAAAACAGAAATTCTTAATCAATATAAGCAGGTGGTTACTACCGGGATCGCCAAAGTGAAAATGGTAGAGCAGGAAAAATCTTTGAAAACGACAAAAGCAGAAAACAAAGAAAACGATGAAAAGGCTATCATTGTTTTGGGGGCGACCGGGGGGATTGGGAAAGCGACAGCCTTAAAATTGGCGAAGGATGGTTTTAATATTATTATACATTACCATACCAATAAGGATGTGGCCGAGGAGATTAAAAAGCAGGTCCAAAAAATTGGGAGGAAAGCCATAATTCATCAGGCTGACCTGCTGGATATATCTTCCATTGATGTGTTCCTGGAAGCAATCAGAAGGTCTTTTTCTTCGATTTATGGGCTGGTGAATTGTTCAACGGTAAAAGTTCCAGCTATCAAATTCCTGAATCTCGAATGGCATTATTTTCAGGATCATTTTGATATTAATATCAAGAGTTCATTTTATCTTTTACAGAAAGTGCTTCCCATTATGGAAACCAATAAATCGGGGAAAATTGTGTTTATCACAACGCAGGCCATCGAATCGCCGAATGCAGAGTGGCTCCCATATATTACGGCAAAGGCGGCGCTAAATGGTTTTACGAAAGCGTTGGCCATTGAATTTGCCCCCAAGGGGATTACGTTTAATATGGTTTCGCCCGGAATGACCGATACCGATTTGCTTTCGGAAATTCCACAGAAAGTAAAAATGCTTACTGAAGCCCGAACTCCTTTAAGACGGCTATGTATGCCTGAAGATGTAGCAAACTGTATTGCCTTTTTATTTTCACATAGTGCAGATTTCATTACTGGTGAAACCATCAGAGTAAACGGAGGTCAAGTAATGTTATGAAAGATTTAAAATTCCCTGAGTTGATCCGTGCCAACAATGAATTGGGCGTATCCCTGCAAAGTAAAGATAAGGTTCGTATAACTGTTTTGGCGAACATCACTGTTAACCAATTAAAACCCGTTCTGGAATTTTCACTCCGGAGTGAGGGTCTGAATGCATCCGTCGAAATTGCAGATTATGATAATATTCTCCAGGAAAGTACAAGTTTGGATAATAAAGAAATTCCTATCATTTTCTGGGAATTATGCAATTTAACGGAGAATTTCGTGTATGAAATAGAAACCTTTTCTGAGTCGCAAATTTCTCAGTTTGTTGAAAAAACGCAAAATGAACTTTTGCTTTTGTTTGATAACCTCAAAACATCAAGTTTGGTGTTTTTTAATAAATTCTCACACCGATTCTACACTCATTCTACACTGATTCCAAATGCTTATGAGCTTTTTACAGATTCACTGAATGAGTTTCTGCAAAAAAAAGCTCCGTCGAACTTTATACTGGTCGATTCTGATAAAATATTTGAAATAAAATCATTTTTACCATGTTTTGATGTCAGAAATTATTACAGTACCAAGTCTTTATATACCATAGATTTTTTCAAGGAGTATTGTTTTTTCATATTACCTGCCATCCTTTCTGCTTTTTCCAGATCAAAGAAAGCAATTATTCTCGATTGTGATAATACATTGTGGAAGGGTATTGTAGGTGAGGACGGTTGGGAGAACATTGCATTATCGGAAAAGAACAAGGATGGGATTTTTTATAAACAAGTTCATCTGATTTTAAAATCCCTGGGAAAAAGAGGGATTATTTTAGGGCTATGCAGTAAAAATAATCCTCAGGATGTGGAAGAAGTTTTCAGGAAACGAAAGGATATGGTATTGTCTTATGATGATTTCATTATCAAGGTGGTAAACTGGAATGATAAAGCCAGTAATCTGGAAACCATAGCAAAAAAGCTTAATATTGGCATAGACAGCCTGGTGTTTGTTGACGATTCACCTTTTGAAATCAATCTTGTCAACGAGCGTCTGCCCATGATCAAGACCTTGAAAGTTCCGCAAAAACTATATGATTATCCAGCCTTATTAATGGATAATCTTTCATTGTTTTTTACAAGGGCAACGACAGAAGAAGATTTTCAAAGGGCGCGGATGTATAGAGAGGAGATACAGCGGGATGAATTGAAAAGTAATTTTCAGAACATTGATGATTATCTTGCTTCCCTGGATATTGAAGTGGCGCTTGCGAACAAGGAGATTGAGGTATTGGAAAGGGTGACACAGCTCACTCAAAAAACAAATCAGTTCAACCTCACGACAAAAAGATATTTACCCGGTGAAATATTGAACATGTACAATGCTGAAGATTTCGATGTAATCAATCTCAGCGTTAGTGATAAATATGGAAGTTCGGGACTTACAGGAGTATGTATTATTCATTATCGACAAAATCTTGCTGAAATTGATTCATTTCTTTTAAGTTGCAGAATATTGGGCCGGAACGTTGAAAATGTATTTCTTCGTGAAGTTGTAAAGACAATCCATGAAAGGGGATATAATAAAATCAGTGCATCTTACAAAAAAACGGCCAAGAATGTGCAGGTTGAGGATTTTTATGACCGGAATTGTTTTACCGTCGTTAACGCTACTGATACTGAAAAGAATTACGCGGCGGATAGTCAACAATTTTTAACAGAAATATTTCCAATAAGTTATATAAAAGTTGTATGGAAGAAAAAATAAAAAAAATAATGTCGGATGTTTTCCTTGTGGATATCAGTGAAATCAACAATAATACTTCACCGGAGGATTTGCCCCAGTGGGATTCAATCGGACATTTGAATTTAATTTCGTCGTTAGAGGAAGAATTCAGTATAAAATTCGATGATGAGCAAATCACTCAGATGCTGAACTTTAAGCTCGTTGTTGAAATTGTCAAGGAAACCCTGAAACAATAGAACATCCAATTCCCATCATGGTTTACACAAAAGATACCTCAGGGTTGCCATGCTTTTGCATCTGGTTTATATTGACGGATAACCCTTGCCGGGTTTCCAAATGCTACTGAATAGGGAGGAATGTTTTTAGTCACAACACTTCCGGCGGCGATAACACTATGTTTTCCAACGGTGATGCCGGGAAGTATGACACAATTGGCCCCAAGCCAGACTTCATCTTCAATAATGATAGGCGCTGTTGAAACACCTTGTTTTGAAGTAGGTTTGGAAATATCTTCGTAATTATGGTTCAGGGCGGTCATAACCACACCCTGTGCCACTCCGACATCATTGCCAACTGAAACGGGCCCAATGAGGGTGCATCCGATCCCTATCCGGGTCCTGTCGCCGATATAAATATCCCCAACTCCATTGTTGATTACGGTAAAATCCTCAACGGTTGAATCATCCCCCAAATGAAAATTATTAAAAGGAAGAAGATCCATCCGGGTAGATTTCCTTATCAGTGAATGTTTCCCTTTGTGGTGGTAAAACGGATTGACAAACCAGATGACCCATTTCCGTGGCCTGGCTTGATTTTTAGGCATTAAAAAACGGAGTGTGATCCTTTTTAACCGAGGGCTGGATTTGATTGTTTCAACTATTTTCATTGATACACATTATTTCGCTGGTTACTTTTTGAAAAACTTTATCCATTTCAATAATATTGTTTTCCCAAGAATGGCTGCCCGCAAATAATTTACGTTGATTATTTAAAGCCGGGTTATTTTCTGTTAATGCTGTATGAATTGATGAAAGGAATTCATTTTCATCCGAAGCCAAATAAACATACCCAGTGAAATAAGTCATGGCTGGAGTTTTCGTGGCAACTACCGGTTTACCCATGATAAGATATTCATCTATCTTCCTTGGATAATTGCCAACCGTTACATCATTGATCCTTTGGGGGTTTATGGCAACATCGAAAAAATCAATATACGAAGGTAATTCCTTTTCCGGTTTTGTTCCGAGAAAAATCACGTTGGATATGTTATGAAGACCGGAGTCTTTGAAAATTTCGTCTTCTGGACCTACTAGCACAAAAGCATATTCCGGAAGATTGGTTGCCAGGTATTGGATCAAGTGAATATCAATCCGTGTATTTTTCAATGCTCCAACATATCCGATAACTGATTTGAATTGCTTTTTAATTTTTAGCACAGATTCCGGTAAGATTTGAATTCTGGAACTATTGAATAAAGATGTATCGCAGCCCTGACCCACAAAAAAAGATCGAAGGTTATATTGTTTGGCATAACTTTCAAGAAATTCCGAATTAGTAACGACAAGGTCAGCCTTCCGGATGATATCTGCTTCGTATCGCGCCCCGTGTTTTTTGTAGTATGAGGAAGCGATCATATTATCGCGGATATAATAAATGAAAAAAGCCGGATGCAATTTTTCTTTAAGATATTGACTTCTATAGAAATCACTGTCGGTGAACAAAATGAAATCTTTGAATTCAAGTTTGTTGATGGCTTGTAATATTTGACCTGCAAACCGTTGTCCGTTTATTTTATTTAATTTATCAAACAGAAAACCAAAAGAAATTTGGTTAATGGATTCGAGAATGGTACCTGGTGTAAAGATCCAAAGGTTTTCAGAGATTTGCTCCAGTTGAATTTTTTTTTGCTTTCCTGCTTGTAAAAAATCCTGAATTTTTTTTTCTTTCCTCAGTTTGTATAAGGTTAGCCGGTCATAAGCATAGTTAATAAAAAGGACCCTGTTGGTGTTTGAGAGGGTCAGTGTTAAATTTGCGATGTTACTGCCCAGGGCAAAGTTCCAGGGTTGTAATCCGGTAATTATAATATCTTTATTCTGAAGCATATATAAAGATGCCAGAAGATCAGGAATTAAATTTTAATTGTTCAATTTCCAATGCATGGGAATAAATTTTTTCGACAAAATTTTCCCAGCTGTGTTCTTTTGCAATGGTCTTTCGTTTCATCTCCAGGGAAGGTGAATTTTCCTTCATTGCTATTTCAATACAGGGCACGAATTCTTCTTTGTTTGCTGCCAGATAGGTTATATCTTTAAAATAATCCATGAATGTTGTTTTTGAGGCGACAACAGGTTTTCCCATAGCGAGGTATTCGTCAATTTTCAGTGGATAATTCACGTTGGTGATCTGGTTAATGATTTGCGGGTTCAGGGCAACATCAAATCCCTTGATATAGCCTGGGAGTCCTTCCGGATTTTTACACCCAAGAAAGTGTACGTTTTTCAACTGGTGTAATTCGCTTTGTTTGAATTGGTCATCTTCAGGGCCAACCAATACGAGGTTCCAATCGGGTTTATTTTGGGCTATATATACCAGAACCTCAATATTCAATCTTATTGTAGTAAGCGCACCTGTATATCCAATAACCGGGTGGGGAATTGATTGAATTTCATCAGGGATTGGAAGTTTACCATCCGGATCCTGATATCTACTAAGGTCACAACCCTGTCCGATCATATATGATCGGGGATTGTACTGAAGGGCAAAATTGCAAAAGAAGTTGGAATTGGTTACAGTCAGGTCGGATTTTTTAATAATCAATGGCTCCAGGAGTGTACCATGTTTTTTATGATAAGGAACCAAGGTAACCGCATCTCTCAGCAGGTAAATAAAAAGTCTGGGCTTTAGTAGTTCTTTCAGGTAAAATCCGATTATCATGCTGTTATCATCAAGAAGAACATAATCATGGAATCCCAGATTTTTTGCCGCCTCCATGATTTTCAACGAAAACCGTGATTCATTGATCCTGTTAAAAAAAGAGAATAAAGAATGGTTGGGAATCCAGTTGATTGATTCCATTACGGTTTTGGGATACAGGACCCAGAGGGTGGGAGAGACTTGAATTAAATCAGGTTCAAGACCTTTCAGGATTTTCAGTCGTTTTTGTACATGAGATGAGTTTTTGTATTTGATGATTGAGCTTCTGATAAGTGGAGGATTCACAAACAGAACTCTGTTTTTCTTTGAAATTTCAATAGCTGTATATTTACAAGTGCTTCCGATCGTAATATCCCAGGGTTGTAATCCGAAAACAATAAAATCGCGATTCTCCATAATGAATTATTGTTAACCATTCATTTATAATGTTTTCCTATCATATAGTGTCTGATATAAATGCAGGTAATTTTCTGCCATTTTCTGCCAGGAAAATTTTTTTACCTGAATTTTTCCCCGTTCAATCAGTTGGTCCCTTAGGCAGATATCCGTGGTCAATTTGCACATGGCTGTAGTCAAATCTTCTGTCTTTCCGGGATCAACAAGAAGCGCTGCATCCCCTGCAATTTCAGGCATTGCAAAAACGTTGGAAGTAACAACTGGTGTATTGCATGACATGGCTTCCAGGATTGGAATCCCAAAACTTTCCCAGAATGACGGATATAAAAACAATGAGCTCATGGAATAAACGGCTGGAAGATCGGTATTCCGGATATAATCAAGCCGAACGATATGGGAAGCGATTTCCGACAATCCGTTTTCTTCAAGGAGTTTGTTCAAACCGGATTCCGGGTAATCAACAATTACGATAGGCAATGGCGAATTACATTGGTGGAAGTAATCAGCGTATGCTTTGACTACACCTTTTGTGTTTTTTTTCGGATCTGTATTGCCAATCAGGAGGATGAAATGTTCCGGTAAATGATAAATATTCCTGACTTTTTCCTGGATCAGGTGGTCTTCTACCGGTTTAAAATTTGTGCTAACGCCATTATATATAAAGGTTAGACGGGAATCGAAGATCTTGAAAAATGAAGCAATTCTGTTTTTTTCCGAATTGGAGACTGTAATGATTTTTCGTGAATGTTTCACGACAGCGGGGACGATATATCGTCGATACATATTTCCAAATTTCTGATAAGCCGAGAAACCTTTGGTGAACAAGCTGACGTTCTCAAGGTAAAAGATGTCGTGGAGGGTTAAGATCAGTGGGACAGGGCAAAAAACGGGGCCTGTATTGCTGGTACAATGTAGCATATCACATCTGTATTTCCGGGCAGCCCGTGGAAGAATGATTTGTTCCCAAAGCGGATAAGAGGGGCCAGGCAGTTCAACAACATGAAAATTTCCTGAGGATTGAAGGCATTTATCGGGGCCTGGTTTTATGAATATATAATATTCGTTATGAATATCAATTTGCTGAAGGTTCTTTATCAATTCCAGCGCTACGAAATCCATCCCATGTTTATTGCCACGGAATAGCCGTTGTCCTTCAATGCCGATTATCATACTATTTGTTTTAATGTCATGTTTTCTTCTCCTCATCAGTCGCAGTTGTATGTTGAGTATGAATAAAACGCTTGTTTGCCCCCTTGGTACTGAAGAGCGAAACCAACATCAGAAAAAAACCTCGCGGTAAAGTTGAAATGGCTGCCAATGTTGATTTATTGTAAAAAGTTGTTGGAATTGCAAAAAACAAAGCCAGGATACATAACAGAAAAAGGCCTCCCCAAAGGATGGAAATATTCAATGGGTTAAAAAGTAGGGATAAAAGCGTGAAAAGGGGTAATAACCCCAGGAGTAAAATTCTAGGAGGGAGTAACATCTGCGCCGATTTATCAAAGAAATCAATATTCCCTTTTGATATCAAGCTTTTTAATGCCTTGAAAAAGTATTTCGAATAATGAATTTGGGCTGATAACCATCTGCGACGTTGTTTGACAAAGACATCAGGGATCTGGACTTTTTCATCAAAAACCATAGCGTTCTCAAGATATTCTATTCGTTTTCCTTCCCCAAGCATGGTAAGTTCAATTTCTTTATCAAAACCACCTACTGCTTTGATCCCTTTCATCAGATCCTTAAAATAGTTGTAATTAAATGCCATTCCAGATCCAATAAGGCTGGATGAAAGTCCCAGTACCCGGTGCCCTTTTCTAAAAATATGATTGTTAATTTCTTCGCTGACGGCATCAAGAACAGCAAAAGAGGTATTTGTATTTTTTGCAATCCGATGACCCTGGATTGCCTGATATCCGGCATTAAATGCTGTATTTATTTTCTGAAGGAATTGGGGCTCCATCAAATTATCAGCATCCAGAACAAGCGCTACATCATAATATTGGTCGGGAAGGTTTTCCATTGCTTTGTTCAGGGCTTTTGTTTTTGTGCTGATATCAAATGAAACTTCGATTACATTAACCGGGAGTTTTTTAAGTTCTGACAATGTTCCTGTTTGAAAGGAGTCGGCTATTATAATGACATTAAAACTCTCATGGGGATAATGTTGCTTTAAAGCATCTTTTGCCGCTTCCAGGATAACGGAATCCTCCTTATATCCAGGGATAAGGACTGCTATTTTATTTATTTTTTCCGAACTTGTAATCTTATGCCTAAGCCGGAAAAGGCCTCCGATAGAAAAAATAAATATATAGATGGTACCGAATGCCAGATAGATCCATAAAATTGTCTGGACCACATAAAGGGCAATGGTTATATAATGAAAAACGGTCATTATCCGCGATTAAAAATTTTGTAAAACAAATATAGATATTCCAGTGTTTAAAATTTCTCTTCTTTTTCTTTACAAATATGGATTATTATGGATATTTCTATTCACCATATTTTTAATATGCCACCCGATGGCTTTGCAATAAGCATAAAAATACTGAAATTCACCTTTGAATAAAAACTTGAGGGTATTTTTAGGAATGGCGATACATGCCTGATATACAGTTCCTATTATAAACTCTTTACCAGTCATATTGCGTCGCATAAAAACGAGTCTGTTACGGTTCAGATAATAGACTTTCATGGGACTCAGTTTACCAGTCGAAACTGATTCTTTATGATATACAAGCGATTTGTGGACATACCATATTTTGTATCCTGCCTGTTTTATTCTATAACTCCAGTCTGCTTCTTCATAATATAAAAAGAAGGTGTATGACATCAGTCCAACTTTTTTTACTACCTCCATGGGGACCATCATAGCAGCGCCATGGGCATAAGCAGTTTCGGAATCCCTGTCGTATTGACCAGTATCTTTTTCCCGGAAACCGATAGCTGAATTACGAACTGTATATTTATTAATCGGGTAAAATCCGGCATATTGAATGATATCAGGGTCATAGTAAAACCGGATTTTGGGGCTGACTGCTCCAATGGATTTGTCTGATTGCATTTTCTCGACCAGGGGTTCCAGAAAACCTTTATCAACAATAGTATCATTATTTAAAAGAAGAATATATTCACCCCTTGCCCGCATGATACCTTGGTTATTGCCTCCCGCGAATCCCCAGTTAACTGGGCTTTCATAAAGGATAACATTGGGGTAGCTTCTTTTTATAATGGATGGGTCATCTTCCGGTGATTTATTATCTACAATGATGACTTCGAAATTTGGGTAAGTGATGTTATTGAGTGATCCGATAAAGTCGCAGGTAACCTCCGGGTGGTTATAATTCACCGCGATGATGGAAACAAGTGGGTAGGTTTTACCTTTCTTCGAATTTTTTGACTGGTTATAAACCCTGAGTGTTTCTGACATTGAATCACAAATGTTTTTTATTGGTTCCCTAAAAATGGATGGGTATGGATTTCATTGCTGAGGGTTTTTGCGATATGCCATCCAATTGCTTTATAATAGGCACGAAGCAAGTCCAATCTTCCAGTAAACAGATAAAGGAATGAATTTTTAGGGATTGAAACGAAAAGTTGAAAAAAAAGACTGATAATAAATTTGAATCCCCTGACATTTCTTCGCATATAAAGGAGCCGGCTACGATTGATATAGTATGTTTTAAGTGGGCTTTGTTTTCCAGTTGAGATTGATTCCTTATGGAAAACCAGTGAATTGTGAACATAATAAATTTTATATCCGGCTTTCCGGATGCGAAAACCCCAATCCAATTCTTCATAATAGAGGAAAAATGCCATGGACATCAGTCCGACTTTTTTAAATATTTCCAATGAAGTCATCATGGCTGCGCCATGGGCGTATGCTGTAATGGTATCATTTTCGTATTGGCCAGAGTCTGTTTCACGAAAACCGATAGCCCTGCTTCGGATAGTGAACGGGTTAATAGGGGTTAGGCCTGCATATTGAATAGTATCAGGGGAATAGAAGAAGCGGATTTTAGGGCTCACGGCGCCGATCGAGGGGTCAGATTCCATTTTTTCAACCAGCGGTTCAAGAAATCCGGGTGTCACGATAGTATCATTGTTAAGCAACAGAATATATTTACCCTGGGCTTTGGAAATGCCAAGGTTATTAGCGCCAGCGAAACCCAGATTTTTCCCGGTTTCTATATAGATTATTTGAGGAAACTGTTCTTTTATTTTTCGTGGGGTATCATCCGGGGAGCCGTTATCGATGACGAAGACTTCAATATTTGGGTATGTGATTTTGAACAGGGATTCCAGCATGTCACAGGTGACATCGGAGTGGTTATAATTAACTGTAACGACTGAAACTATCGGTAAACTGTTGTTAATATCGTATAATTCATTCACAATTAAATGCTTTTTCCAGACTGTTTTTCATGACTAAAAGATCATGAAATGTCCTATTTTTTGATTTTTGGGTTATTGCTTTTATATTGAATATACCCAGCTATGAAGCCCAAAGGAACGAATAAAATCAATCCCATGATCATGTGAAAAATTACGAATTGCATATATTTAATAATTACATTAAGTATTTTGCTTCAACAATCTCTGCGCCAGAATTTTCTTTTCCATTTCCGGCGACATAAAAACAAAGGCCATACTGGTATAAACCATAATCCCTGTTGGGAACTGGCCTAAAACGGCGTTCCCATAGCTGGCGACAATAACGCCAAAGATCCCGCACAGGAGTGCGGCAATTTTCCCCCTGAATTCAGGATCTTTGAGGACGAACATAACGATATAGGATCCTTTACCTATAATGAACCCCAAAATAAATAAATGGAGATAGAGTCCCACGATACCGTTTTCGGCCCAGATCAGGACGAACCAGCTATCGGTTGCCACATTGGCCAGAAAGGATTCGGAGGCATAAGTTTTGGCCCGTGATCCGGCGTGGCCAACGCCTACGCCAAATGGTTTATTTTTCAGGTAGTCCTCAAACAATTTTTGGTTTTGGATTCGAACGCGGTAAGATGCATCATCTTCCGGGGTGAAGGCCGATCTCATCCTGTAAATCTGATAGTTGGAATTACCGATATACGTATATCTAAAAAAAACATATATACCGGTAAATAAAATTAAGCCAACAATGAGGGCTTTTACATTTTTATTCAGGATCATATATAAAAATAATCCGCCAATAGGGACGAACATGGCGCCTCTTGTTCCGGAAACGGCCATTCCGTAATATCCAGCAACCATTACGATGGTCCAGAAAATCCTGGAATTCCATTTCTTTGAATTGATAAGGATGATGGTTGCAACCACTGCAATATGGCTTAATGCTGCCCCAAATTGTCCGGCATCAGAATAAAATGAGAAAGCCCTGAACCTTCCAAAAATGATGTGGGTCAGGTTCCCGCCGCTATCCAGCCATCGTTGTTCCCATGGATCAGGTCCGATGATGATTTGCTGAGCAGCTTTTAAAGCGGCCAGGATCGATATAACTCCCCATATCCTTAGGAATTGTTGTAAATCTTTAGGTTCGTTATAAATTAAGAAAATGAGCGGAATGATCAGGGCCATATATAATCCGATACCCCTCATGGAGGAGAACCATGCCATTTTGCTATAGGCTTCAGGATTAAAGAAACCTAAGATGATATATAAAAGCCAAATGATTGAAAGGTAGGTGAGCTCATTTTTAACCGGGGCAAGGCTTATTTTTTTATCAAAATAATGAAAAAATATTGCTATATAAATTGAAACCAGGGTTATATCCATTAAATAACCCACTTTTACCGGGATATACCGGGATATACCGATGATAAAGAAATTGATGATAAATGCGAAAGTCAGGCCAATTTTCGGGTTAAGAATGAGTCGATAAAAACAATATAAGAGAACGGGAATGGCAAATAAGATTGCTGCAAGCGTGAATCCACCCTTTGATAAAGCGTAGCCAAGGACGATGGCTATAATAATAATGGTCCCAACGAGGGTTGGGTTTTTCAAGTTTTCGGAACCGGAATATTTATAAAAAGGATTAGCGTTCACACCGGAAACTTTTTGTGTTTGTAATTAGCCAAAAATTTAGAATAGATATTTTGGTAGAAAACCATTCCTTCAGAAAATATCGTAAAAAAAGAAATTTTTACTTCCTTATATAAGTAATAATATCCGATAATAATACCCAGTAATGCGAAAAGGCATGACACTACTGCCACAAAGAACAGCAGGGTAGTGACTGGCATTGAAGGGAAAAAGGAATGAAATCCAAATATCACCATGATATCGCCAATGATATTGAAAGATGCCATAAAAATAAGTTTTATCAGGTTCTTCTCTGGTTTATTCAAGGCGTCTAATGATATTCCAGTAAACCGGTCCAGGGGTAAGAGAACCGAATAGACAATAAAGGGGATAATAATGATAGATAATGCACTCAGGGAAGTCAGATAGTGTGAACCACCCAGAAAAATGATAAAATAATCCCTAAGGAAGAAGCTAACGACGGCAATTCCAATAAAAAGGTATATGATAGCGCCAGTATAGGAATAAAAAATCCGTTTGAATTCAGGTATATTGTTTTCGATGCTTGCCTTGGATAGTTTTGGGAAGGCCGTTGTAGAAAAACTAACGAGGGGGATTTCGATAAGTTCAATAAATTTGAGTGGTATAGCATAAAGAGCTACTCCGACAGGTCCGCAAAAAGCGCTAAAAGAAATGATAAAACTGTCCGCTCCTTTAAGCAGGCTGCTTCCGATCCTTGTAAATACAGAGTACCTGCCAAATGATAGCAGTTCATTGGTGCATATTTTATTGTGATATTTGAGATATTGTAATCCTGTCCATTTTTTAAAGATACAAAACAGGGAAGTTGCAAGGTTTGTTAAAATATAGATATAGACAACATCAATGACATGGATTTTTTTAGTGAGGTAAGACAGAAAGATAATAAGTATAAAGGAGCATAGGTTAAAAAAACGGATCCAAAATATTTTTTTAAATTCCAGTTTTGCCTGTAGGATTGACCATGCATAATTCCAGGGCAGGTTTGCAAGGGCTAATAAGGGGTACCAGTAAAAAAAAAGATCATAGCCGCTGGCCACAATTTTTCCGGTAATTGCTATCAGGACGATCCAAAGAATTATAGTAATAATTACCAGTAAAAAGAAACCGATCATCCAGCCGGAGCCCAGGAGGCCTTTTTGTTTGTTTTTATCTGGGGTAGTCAGGAATCTAACCAATGCATCCCGGGTAAGGCCGAACCGGAACATATCGACTAACGAGGCAGGGGCTGTAAAGAGGACCCATTTTCCGAATTCAGGTACTGAAAGCATCCGGATCAGGATCATAAAAGAAAGCAGGCCCATGACAGCTGTAGAGAAATTTGCAGCTAAGGATAGGAAATTGAGATCATTTAATATTTTTCTAAGATACCTGGTTATTATCAATTTCAGAAGGACTTTTGAAGGTTGCTATACAGAGTTTGTATCTTTGAATTGAAATAAGAGGATACGTTTCATTGTCCTGTAAAACTTTGATCGGAATTTTGGAATTTCACCAAAAATCACGTCAAGATAAATAACATCAATTCCATTTAGGATTAACAGGGTGTTTTGTTTGAAAACAGATTTGAAAAGTTGCAAAGCGCTGGTATCGGCATCTGTCCATGATCTGTTAGCCCTGGTAACCATCAATGCAATATCAAATTGTTGAATAAATTCAAGCGGATAGCTGCTATTGATCAGTGATGGTATTTCCAGAATTATATAGTTATAACCTTCGGTATTAAGATATTCGCTATCGGACAAAATATCTTGTAACCCTTTTGCTTCAAAAAAGTTTTCTTTTACCGTATAAGAAACTTCATCTTCTGAGGCAGGGATAAGTTCGCTGTATGGTTGGGATTGGTATGGACTATTAAAGTCCTGGCTTGGATTCAGATATAAGACGGAATCTCCATAAGATTTTAGTTTTCTTGAAATTTCCCGGGCCATGGTTGTTTTTCCTTCAGAAGTCCTGGTACTCATAATGAGAATTAAAATGGGCCTATTCCCATTTATCTTAAGATTCTCAAAAAGAGCCAGTTTGATATTCTGGGTCAGGATTTCAATTAAACGTGGGAGAATGAAGCCTACGTCAACCGAATACATCTGTTTAGAAATTTTCGGATAAATACCGGCAATTTTAAGTTTGATGATTTGTTCAGCCCGTGAGGGTGTTTTAATAGAGGTATCAAAGAATTCCAGGGCAAGGAGGATGATCACAATAAGAAAGAATCCAAAGATTCCTGACACGAGCACCAGAAGCAAGGATCGGGATCGAATTGGGTTAAGCGGGTAATAGGGTGGATCGACTACTTTAATATTGGTGGAAAGTTCGTCATCCTGTTGCCGGAGTTTAGCCAGGTTTAAATCGTGCAGTAGTTGCAAAAACTCATTTTCAGTCACTCCGATCAACCTTTCAATTCTTTTCATTTCAGCGCCCAGCGGTGCAAAGATTTCGTATAGTTTCTGAAAATGTTTTCTACGTTCAGTCAGGACACGGAGAGCAGCTTTACTTTCTTCATAAATGATCACATTATTCAACCAGGCATTCAGAACATCTTTGATGGGCAAACCTTCGACGCTATTGGTAGCGATATAAAGTTTGTCAATGTTTGTTTTGATTTCCTGTTTAATTCTTTCAACCCGCATTTTTTCTGCAGCAAGTTGATTGATGGCGCCGGAATCGTTTTGTTGGTCAATTTCGAGGTTTGATATTTGAATGGTGGCATCGCCCAGCTCACCTCTGAGCCGAAGGATAGCGCTTGTATTCAGGGAGAGGTTTGCATGGGTTTCCAATTTCCGTTCAATCATTTTCAACGCCGCATCCGAAGAAGCCAGGGTAATTTGTTTATTCTGGTAGGCAACGTCCAGTTCTTCTTTGGTAACTGAAATTATTTTTGTTTGTTCATAATAGTTAATGATTTGGTTCCTTTCATTAAAAACCAGAAGATCGTTTTCTGCTTTTTTCAGTCGTTCGGTTGCATCCTGAACCTGCCGTTTAAAATATTGTATAACAGCGTCGGTTTGGTTTTGTTTAAGGATCTTATAATTCCTGATAAAAATCTTTGTTAAAAAAACAAGGGTTTGCTGACAGATTCCAGGGTCTGGATTTTTATAAGAAAGCTGTATCAAGTCAGAGTTTTGAATCCTTTTGACACTGATAGCCTGGAGCGCCGATATGGAGTAATACCGGTCGGAAACAGAATTCCATAGCTTATAAATGAAATTAAATTCATTTTGTCTTCCATAAACCAACAAACGTCTAACCAGTTTTTCGAACGATGTAGAATCGGTGATGATTTTAGGGGCTATTCCTAACGTATCATAACCAGCGAAATAACTGCTATAGTTGGAAGATGTATCAATTTTTAAGGTATCGGTTACCGGTGAAGGTTCCGGATTATCCGAAGTGAATGGGCCCGATGTGTTTTTAGGTTTGCCATGGGAATTATTTAATGCAAGTTTTTGTCCAATCTCTATATCGTAAGAGGAGAGGAGGTTTAAATTCATTAACTGATTGACAGATAGCCCGTTTGATTTTGCAATTGAATAAACAGTTTCCCCACGTTTTACAACATGATATTTTTTTTCCCCTGATACAGTTTGCTGTTGTTCTGTTTCCGGTGATTGATTTTGTGATAAATCGTTTTGTTCTTCATATTCTTCTGAAGGGGGGGGAGAAGTTGCTCCTGGTCTGTAACTGCGCTTGTTTTCCCGTTTATATTTTCGGACTATCTCCATGATTTCGGGAGGTACTTTAGAGCGGAGGTCATCAAAATTCTCTTTGGAAATATAACGGCTGTCGTAGTTATTCAGTAGGAGGTGCTGTGCCAGAAGGGAGACAGAAACTTCTTCGAGGGTCTGTCTGGAGCGTATCAGGTTGATCAGATTATCATAAATTGCCATATTGATAATCGCGTTGGTAGAAGATTGCTGCTGGACTGAGTATCCTGAATTTACTCCGGTATAGATTGTCGTTTCGGATAAATAACTCCATTGGTTTTTCCGGGTAAGGAGAAAAACCACCAAGGCTATTAACAATGGGATAAATATTAATAATAGCAGGTGTCTATTGAGTAATTTTATGAAGTATATAATCTTCATTAGTCAATTTTATTTATGACATTAAATTTAATCCCTGAAATCTCCTGAAGTAATGAATATGAATTATATAATTCAATTCTGGCATCTTCGAAATCGTACACGGCCCTTCGGTACATTTCATTAATACGGGCAACTTCATAAAGGGTAGTCTGGCCATTCAGAAATTCCTTTTCTGCCATTTCTTTTTGCAATGAATTCGTAATAACGTTTTCATTTGAGATCTTTAATTTTCGTTGGTTAACGATAAGTTGATTATATAGCAGGATGATTGTTTTTCTTAGTTCAAGGATAAGATTGTCTTTAATGGCCATGGATTTTTCGACTTCCTTGATAACTGTTTTCACGCGGTTTCTACGATCCCAAAAATCATCCATTGGTATTCTGAGACTGACACTTCCAAGGGCGCGGGTATTATTTTGATAGGATAGAATTGAGTTTTCATCGCCATAGGATGTTTTGTTATTAGTCAATCCATCCCAAACATCACTTTGAAGCATTCCGTCGATGTAAAAATTTTGCATCCATTCCCTGCGCGCAGTTTTAATTTTGTATTTCCAGATTTCGATATCTGCATCCTGGGATTTTAATAAGGGGGAATGGACTATGGCAGAATCGATTAAATCCTCAAGTGATGGAATACGCTGGATGATATCTTCGGTAAGAGGATTGAATTGGGCAGTGGTGTCGCTGTCCGGAAGTTTTTGGGTGTCTGATCCTGTTTGTCCGCGGCTAAGCACAGGGATGAAAGCAAAACAAATTATCAGGATTCCAAGGATAAATCCCGGAATTGATGAGGTAACGGTGATGGGTTGAAGTTTAAACATTTTCTTTTTGGATGAATACTTTAAACGTTTTAAATATAAGTTTTATATCGCCCCAAAAGGAATTATTTTCTGCATAATAGTTATCAAGAGCAAACCGTTCTTCTTCAGACATGATACCTTTTCTACCCCGTTTTTCAACCTGCCATAGTCCTGTCAGACCAGCTGCGGCCCTAAAGCGTCTGCTCCATTTCTTTTTTGTAAGTGCTTCTGCTTCATTTAAGGGTAATGGGCGGTTACCCACGATAGACATATCCCCTTTAATGATATTAAAGAGCTGGGGAAGTTCGTCGATGCTGGTCATACGTATGAACCGCCCTACTTTTGTGATTCTTGGATCATCTTTAATCTTGAGGAAAGCTTTTTTGGCATTCCGTCTTTTAGTTGCCAGTCTTTCACAGATTTCTTCTCCGTCGTAGTAAACCCTGGGGGAGCATGTCTGACCTACAGGAAGTTTGGCACATTCAGAACAAGATTCCTCAACTGATTCGCTAATGTATTGGTTGAGGTGTGCAACGTCTTTTATCCGTTTATCAGCATCAGGATACATTGAACGGAATTTATAAAAATCGAATATTTTATAGTTGGCGCCAACTCTTTTCGAAATATAATATGGTTTTCCTTTTGATTCCAGAAGGATTGCAAGAACCGAAATCAGCATGACAGGGGAGAGGATAATCAGGGCGATGATGGTTATAAAGAGATCAAAAATACGTTTAGGCAGGGGGCATTTAAAGGGAGTCAGATCTTTATCCAGAATAGCCAAGGGCTTTGCAATATATTCGGATTTGAATTTTTTCAGGAAAAGAATCCGGTTATATATATTTTCAAGGTTGATCTCTTTTTGAAAAAAATCATCGACACCGACGTTAAATGCCTCGGATTTAATATCGTTATTTCTGAAAAAGGAAAGTATTATGAATGGAGTTTTTTGATGGAATTTGTTTAATTTAAGCTTTTTGTAAAATGTCAATCCATTGATTCCAGGCAGTACAAGTTCACAGATAATGGCATCGATGATTTGGGTTTCTTTGTAAACCGTATTGAGTTTAGATTCCAGATCTGGATCAAACAGGATAAAGTCATTATTAGTCAGCCAGAACATGGCTTCAAGGCAGTTTTTTTTGAATGTGACTTGGTATGCGGGGTTGTCCCCGAACATGGCAATGGTATGAGGATCATTACCTATGTATAATATTTTCATCGGTTCAACAGTATTCACATCCATAGATGAGTTATCCTTCTCCTTTTCGTGAATAAAGTTCTTTCGATTCAAGTCTTCTTTTTATCCTGGCGATCAACTCCTTAGGATTAAACGGTTTCAGAACATAGTCATCTGCCCCCATTTCAAAACATTGAATTTTATCTGCACTTTCTTCTTTCCCGGAGAGCATGATCAATGGAATTTCCTCGAAGTAACCGCTTTCCCGGATCCGGCGGATAAATTCAAATCCATTTAAAACCGGCATTTCCACATCACAAATAATGACATCAGGTAAATTTCCTGACTGGAGATAGAACATGGCATCCATCCCATTACCGAATGTAGTGACATCGAAATCTTTTCTAAATGTGTTTTCAATAATAAACCGGATACTCTTTTCGTCGTCTATCGCGAGTATCTTTTTCTTCATAAGCTTAGTTTTTTCAAGCAAATATATTCTTTTTTGCAGGACAAGCCCTAAATAGATATTAACAAACAAAAAAAGTTATTGACTATCTGGATGCCTTTTGGTTGTAAGGGCCTGCATCGGAATTAAGTCTGTCCTGAAGCGCTTTCAGCAAATCGCGGATCCTGGCAGCTTCAAGAAAGTCTAAGCTTTTAACGGCTTCTTCCATGTCTTTCCGCGCCTTAACAATCAGTTTTTGAAGTTTATCCATGGGAAGATAAGGTATTATGGGATCTGCCGCTACATCTATATTTTCATTTTCGATATATGCACCGGGGTGTAATGTTTTTCCGTTAGCTATTGCGGTTTGGCCCAGGATATCTGAAGTCGTTTTTACAATAGGGGTGGGGGTGATATGGTGCATGGTATTATATTCGATCTGCCTTTCCCTACGACGGTTGGTTTCAGCCATCATCCGTTTCATGGACTCGGTCAATTTATCAGCATACATGATAACACGGCTGTTAATGTTCCTGGCAGCCCTGCCTGCTGTTTGTGTCAGGGAGCGTTCTGACCGCAGGAATCCCTCTTTATCCGCATCAAGAATAGCCACGAGGGAAACTTCCGGAAGGTCCAGCCCTTCACGGAGCAGGTTTACGCCAATCAAAACATCGAAAGCGCCAAGTCGTAGGTCCCTGAGGATTTCCACCCTTTCCAGGGTTATAACATCTGAATGGATATAACGGCAACGGATATTCAGTTTTGTAAAATAGCTGGTCAATTCCTCGGCCATTCTTTTAGTCAGTGTCGTGACCAGGACCCTTTCCCGTTTTTTAACCCGCTGGTCAATTTCATTCAACAGGTCGTCGATCTGGTTCTGGCTGGGTTTTACCTCAACAAAAGGATCAAGCAGACCGGTAGGACGGATGATCTGTTCAACGATAACTCCTTCACTCTGCTGCAATTCAAAATCCGCAGGGGTTGCACTTACAAAAATTATCTGATCGACCATGGCCTGGAATTCATCAAATTTCAGGGGACGGTTATCCATGGCTGATGGTAAACGGAAGCCATAGTCCACTAATGTTTGCTTTCTTGACCGGTCACCTCCATACATGGCCCTGATCTGAGGTATGGTTGCATGACTTTCATCAATCACCAGTAAGTAATCATTTGGAAAATAATCTAATAGGCAAAACGGGCGGGATCCAGGGACCCTTCCATCAAAGTATCTTGAATAATTTTCTATCCCTGAGCAGTAACCCAGTTCCCTCATCATTTCGATGTCATAATTGACCCTATCCTCCAATCTTTTGGCTTCCAGGTCTTTTCCGTTTTCTTTAAAATAGCTGATCTGCCTGATCATATCTTTCTGGATCTCAAGCAGGGCTTCTTTCATTTTATCCTGGGAGGTCACAAAAAGATTGGCTGGATATAAAGTTAGGAAATCCATGGTTTCCATTCTTCTACCGGTAACCGGATCAAAAGATTCAAGGGTTTCCACTTCATCGCCAAAGAAAATTATCCTGTAAGCGTAATCCAGGTATGCAGGAAAGACATCAATGGCATCGCCTTTCACCCTGAATTTTCCCCTGATGAATTCAGTTTCAGTTCTGGAATACAGGCTATTCACAAGGGTTAACAGGAATTTATTCCGGTTCACTTTTTCGCCTGTCTTCATCTTTATTACATTCTGGTAAAAGTCGTCGGGGTTTCCAATCCCATAAATACAGGAAACAGATGCGACGACAATGATATCCCTTCGGCCGGAAAGCAGGGATGAAGAAGCGCTCAATCTCAGTTTTTCTATTTCATCGTTGATGGAAAGGTCTTTTTCTATATAGGTATTTGTTGTCGGGATATAGGCTTCCGGTTGGTAATAGTCGTAATAGGAAACAAAGAATTCGACGGCATTATCAGGAAAAAATTGTTTAAATTCCCCATATAATTGTGCCGCTAAGGTTTTATTATGGCTTAAGATCAAAGTAGGCCTTTGTACCTGATGGATAACATTCGCGATGGTGAATGTTTTTCCTGAACCTGTAACCCCTAACAACACCTGGCCATGATCGCCTCGTTTTAAACCCTCGATCAGCTGACGGATTGCTTCCGGTTGATCGCCGGTTGGTTTGAACTCCGAAGTTATATTAAAATCCAATTATTTTGGTTTTTATGGATGAGCCGGCTCCGAAAAGTCAAATCTTTCATTTTACCGCGAAGACGCAAAGACACAAATATATCATATCCAATTATTTAAAATTTTGCGCCTTAGCGACTTGGCGGTAAAAAGTGGTTTTCGGAGTG